>Ga0209630_10002731_pt1 | contig 16709 bp, 17 predicted proteins | sample COG_01_FD_184745 | JGI IMG/M metagenome (GOLD analysis project Ga0209630, IMG submission 184745) | Pelagic Microbial community sample from North Sea - COGITO 998_met_01 (SPAdes) (version 2) | ecosystem: Environmental > Aquatic > Marine > Neritic zone/Coastal water | place: Helgoland, sampling... | reverse complement strand
GTATTATCGATAATAGATAAGCTTGAAAAAAAAATGAATAAAGTCATTTTATCTAGCAATCAAACATTAATTTGGGAAAGTCTAAATGCTATTGGCTATAAAAATAGTATTGAAGGTTTTGGAAAATTATTAAGGATTTAGTTCTAATATAAAAAAAATTTAAAATTTATCTATATGTGAATTTTATTATTTTTTTACTTGAAAAGTACACTCAATGCTAACCCTTGGAGTGTGATTATACAACACCTCTCCTCCGTGAAGTAGTTCGTCATTAAATAAGATAAATGTGCCTTTTTCTCCCTTAAGCGAATTAATTTTATTTTTTCCAAGAGATTTTTCGTCAAAAACTGGTTTCAATTTAGCATCTTTTAGTTCAACTTTATAATCCAAATTAAGATTAGCTGAGCCAGGTACAAATTTAAATCCTAATTTATCCTCTCCTTTAATAGATATCCATAATTTATATCTTTTAAATATTTTATTATCCATTTTTCCAGTTCCCAAATCCCAAAACCATTTATCTTTATGCATAGTTCCAACATCAGCATATGGAAATGGCCTCACTAATCTCCAATAAAAATTACCAAATCCTAGGTTTTCTTCATCAGTAATAGTTAGTTTAGAAAAAATTTTTTCTAGATCTTTAAATATCTTTAATTTATTAAGTATATTTTCTAAATACTCTTTAGGTAAAACCCTATTTTTTTTAGTTAGAATTTTTTGATGATCTTTTTGATTAACTTTATCAAGATAATTCGAAAAATTTATTTTTGAATTATTTATGTGGTCTATTTCGAATAGATTTTGAAGATGTTTTTCAACTATATTTTCTAACAAGGTATGATCATTTTTCTCTATTTTGGATATATAAAAACCAACATCTTTATTCTCTAAATCTCTCAATACGTCAGTATTAATCATTTTTTATGAATATATTTAAAATCAATTTTCTTAAATTTTTTATCATTTTTGATATACCAATCTATTACTTTTTTTATTCCATCTAGTAAGCTGACTTTAGGACTCCATCCAAGTTTTTTGATGTTATATGAGCTTAGTTTGTAGTAACCATCTTTTCCTTCTCTATCTTTTGTGAATATAATATTTTTTGCAAAGTTTACTTTTAAAATTTTTGATATCTTTTTAAGTAAATCTTTTATGCTAATATAATTATCAGAAGATATATGGTAAGTATTACCAATTTTACCTTTCTTCATTGCTAAATAAGTTGCGCTACATACATCGTCTATATGAATGAATGACCTTATAGACTCACCCTTTCCATGTAATGGAAGCTTTTTACTTTTAATAAAATAATCTATTGCTTTTGGTATAATTCGATATAATCGTTGATATTCTCCATACACATTTGATGCTCTTAGTATAACGAAAGGGGATTTGTAATTTTCAAATAAAATTTTTAAGAAAAGATCAGCTGTAGTTCGTGAAACGGCATATGGGGTGCTTGGGTTAAATACATAATTTTCTTTAAGAATTTTTTTACTACTTCCGTAAACTTCTGGTGTAGAAATATGAACAAGTTTTTTAATAATCTTTAAATCAAATATTTCTTTATATAATATTGGAATCTGTAAAGAATTTGTATTTAACCAATCTCTAGGTTTTTGCCAACTTTCACCAACCATACTCTGAGCTCCATAATTTATTATATATTCTGGTTTGTATTTTATAACTAATGAAATGATTTTTTTTGTATCTTTCCCAATGTGTAAATTGTAAAAAAATTTATTTTTGTCATTTTTTTTATATGGCAGATAGTACTGAGAATTCTCTTTTGATCTACTAATTGCAATAACTTTGTATTTTTTTTTTAGTAAATAATTGGCATAATGTGATCCAGAAAATGAATTTGAACCAATTATAATTATGTATTTCATTTTTTTTATTTTACTTTTTTTTTTAACCAATTTATTGAAAATGAATTCTCTTTAACTTTATTAATATCATTTATTTCATAAAATTTTTTTATTTCTTTTATAGCAGTGATAACATTTTTTTTAGGTTTAAAGCCCAGTTTAAGAAGTTTAGATGAGTCTACTCTGTAACTTCTTGGATCATTTGTATTTTTAAGAAATATTAATTTTGAATTAATTATATTTGAAATATTTTTAGCTATATTTGTTATACTAATATTTTCGAACCCTGCGTTAAATATTCCATTATATTTTTTTCCCTCTTTTAAAAAAAATATATATAATGAAATTAAGTCATCGATGTGAATATTTGGTCTAATTTGAGAGCCTCCAAATATTGTGATTTTTTTATTTTTTATTGCTTGGTAAGTAAGCATATTTACACTCACATCTAATCTCATTCTTGGTGAAATACCACAGACAGTTGCAGGACGTATAATTGAAATATTAATTTGGCTTGAATAAGAAAGCAGAATTCTTTCTGCAACCATTTTTGCTTTATTATAAATAGATATTGGCTCTAATGATAAACTTTCAGTGACTTTTTTTTCTTTTTTGATTCCATAAACTGACGATGATGATGCATATATTATCTTTTTAACATTACATTTTATAGACATTTCTATAAGCTTCATAGTTCCAAGACAGGAGATCTCCCATGTAAGCTCAGGATTTATTGCTCCCATTGGATCATTAGCTATTGAGGCCAAATGGTAAATTAAATTAACGCCATATAAATCTGCTTTATTAATATTTCTAATATCTTTTTTAATTATTGATAAATTTGGGTGTTTTTTAAGATTTAAACCAAACCACTGATTATCAACAACTTTAACTTTATAGTTAAGTTTTAAAAGTTCTGGCACTAATACAGATCCCACATACCCACATCCACCTGTAACTAAAATATTTTTCATAAATTATATTAAATTTAATTTTTAATTTTATAACTTAAAAATATAAATAAGGAAGGTAAACATGTTAAAATATTACACAGCCTAAAATAAATAATAACATTGGCTAAATTCTGGAAATATATACTAAATAAATTTTGATTAATTTTAACATAAACTAGCTCTGAAACTCCCAATCCTCCAGGCGTAATTGGAATTATGGAAGAAATAGTTGACAAAGTATTTGAAAAAAAAACTACAGATAAAGAAGTTTCAATTTCAAAAAATCTTGTTGAAATGATATAAACGCTCATGTGTACAAAAAAGAATAATACACAAGAAATAAATATACATTTTAAAAAAGTTTTTTTTTGTATTTGAAAAAAAATTTTAATTTTATTAAAATAAGTTCTAACAAAATAAAGCTTCTTAAATGATATAAAAAATATAATTATGATTAAGAAAATTAATAAATTTAAGTTAATAAAAAATTTAATTATATTGTATTCGTGGCAAATAAAATAAAACACTATATCACCCAAAATAATCAGCCCAATTAAGCCATATATACGATCGAGTAAAATTGTTGATGCAATTTTAAGTTTATTTTGTTTTGTAAACTTTGTAATATAATATATTCTCACCAAATCTCCACCATACGAACCTGGAAGAATGTTATTAAAAAAAGAACCTATATAAACTAAGTTAAATGTATCTAGGAAATTTATATTGAGATTGTGAGATTTTAAAATTAACAACCATCTATAAGCATTTAATAACACCGTAGTAAAACTTAATAAAAACACTATAAAGAAAACTTTTTTATCAAAAAATGAATTAAAAAATTCAAAATTAAAGTAATTATTATTATATAAATAGTAAATTAAATAAATTAAAATTATATACTGAAGTATTTTTATAGATGTTTTCATTTTTAATATTAAAATAAATTGATGAACAATAATTTAATTAGCACATTTGCAGTATTGAAGCAGGTAAAAAAACCTTTAAAGCTTATTAGTTTAAAAATACCCAATATTAAAGATGATCAAGTATTAGTAAAGATCAAATTTACCTATATTTGTGGCTCACAAATAAATGAAATAGATGGCAAAAAAGGCAAAGATAAATATTTACCACATCTTCTAGGACATGAGTCTAGTGGAATAATTGTAAGAGTTGGTAGAAAGATTAAAAAATTAAAAGAAAATGATAGAGTAATTTTATCTTGGATTAAAAAAAGAAAGAAAGACCCAAAAAATCCATCTTATAAAGATTTAAAAGGCAATACTATTAATTCAGGACCAATAAGTACATTTTCAAAGTATACAATCGTTGGAGAAAATAGAGTATACAAGGTACCAAAGAAAATACCACTTGATATAGCTGCACTGTTCGGTTGTGCTATACCAACTGGTTTTGGTATAATTTTTAATCACATAAAAAAATTAAATAAAAATACTTTAATTGGAATTTATGGGTGTGGTGGAGTTGGTTTAATGTCGCTTATTGCATTAAAGACGTTAGGTTTTAATAATATTTATACCGTGGACAAAAATAAAAATAATTTGAATCTTGCAAAAAAATTTGGCTGTAATCAAAATTATTTTATACAAAATATTAAAAAAGAAGAATTTAAATTAAAGTTCAAGAAGGTTAATGCAGTAAACATTGAAATGTCAGGAAATAAAGAAGTTATGGCCCTTGCTATAGATAATCTGCCTAAAAATGGCACTTGTATTTTATCTGGCAATGTAAAAAAAGGAGTTAAAATTAAGATTGATCCTTATGACTTAATCTTTGGAAAAAAAATAATTGGATTTGCTGGAACAAACCTGTCATTGGAAAAGAATATATCATCTTACACTAAAATGATTCAGAAAATAGATATTAAAAAAATTAGAAGTCTATTTAAAATTTATAAACTAACCTCAATAAATCAAGCAGTAAAAGATTTTAAATCAGGAAAAGTTTTGAGACCTCTTATTAAGCTATAATTAATGAATATTTATTCTTTTAGATTTTATTTGATATTTTTTTTTATCAATTATTTTTATATCAATAAAAATTTTCACAAAGGATACAATAACATCAGATAAATTTTTTAATGTTACTGTTCTTCGGACTCTAAGTGAAGGTGAAAAAAAAGTAGGAATTTCACAATAAGTTATGTTCTTATGTAGTAATTTAGTTATCATTTCAGAAATTATACTAAACCTATTTGATTTTAATTTTAAGTCTTTAACTATGTTAGTTGGATAAACCGCAGGAGCGTTTATGTAATTTACATAAGTGTCAAAAAATATTAAATACATTAAATTAAAAATTATTGAAACAACATTACGTACTTTTGAGCGGTTATCTGTATTAATTGGAAACAGCATTACAAGATCAGCTTTATGCATATTTTGTAATCCAATTTTTATAGTATTTTTTGGTAGATCGTTATCACCTGGAATTACCATAAATTTTTCATAGGTTATAGAATTCAAACCTTTAATAAGAGATTTGCCATATCCTAGGTTTTTAGAATTTTGTATATAGGTAATATTATTAAATTTTTTTTGAAGGGTAAATATTACATCTTTAGTTTTATCTTTACTTCCATCATTGATTATAACAATTTCATAATTTTTATCATACTCAGATAATTTAACAGCCTCTCTTATGGATGCTACAGTATCCTCAATATTATCTTCTTCATTAAATGCACAAACAACGAACGAGATCATAGTTTTATTGGTAATAATAAAATAAGTACTATATATAAATATAAATTATTCAAATTATATCTTAAAGTTATATGAAAAAAGAAATTGATTTACTGAGTAAATACCCCAAACCTAAAAGAGATATAGAAAAAAGAGGACAAAAAAAAACTTCTAAAGATAGAAATATAGCAAGAAAATTTGGTAAAGATTTTTTTGATGGCAAAAGGAGCCAAGGTTATGGTGGTTTTTCTTATCATCCTAGGTTTTGGCGTAATGTTGTTTTGGATTTTAAAAAACATTGGAATTTAAAAGAAAATAATTCTGTTTTAGATGTTGGATGCGCAAAAGGCTTTATGCTCTATGATTTTAAAAATTTGATCCCAAAACTTAATATTGAGGGGATTGATATATCCAAATATGCGATTGATAATTCAAAGCAAGAAATTAAATATTCTTTAAAAGTTGCTGATGCAAAAGAGTTACCTTATGACGATAATAGTTTTGATTATGTGATATCAATAAATACAATTCATAATTTAGATTTAACAGATTGTAAAAAAGCACTTAAAGAAATTCAAAGAGTCTCAAAAAAAGATTCGTTTATTACTGTTGATGCTTACAGCAATATTGATGAAAAGAATAAGATGTTTGAATGGAACTTGACTGCAAAAACAATTTTATCAATAGATGAATGGAAGAATGTATTTAATGAAACTGGATATACTGGAGACTATTTTTGGTTTATACCATAGACAAATATGAAAACTTTAATTATATCTGGCTCAAGTGATTTAGGTAATTCTTACATAAATTTTATTAAAAAATCAAAAATTAAAATCGTTTCTACGTATTTTAGAAAAAAAATAAAAAATAATAAAATAACTCAAATCCATCTTGATTTAAAAGATAAATCATCTGTTAAAAAATTTTTAGATAATAAAGAAATTCAAAACTGGACCAATTTAATTATTTTAACGGGAAATTTAGAACCCGTAGGAAAGTTCGAAAATGTAAAAATTGAAGATTGGATTAAAAATTATAAACTAAATTTTTTAAGTCAAATTTATTTGTTGAAAAACTTACTTAACTATAAGAATAAATATTTATCCAAGGTAATTTTCACATCTGGAGGATCAACAAACTCTGATGATGAAAACCTTTCCTCTTATAACTTAGCAAAAATAGGTCTGATTAAGTTATGTGAATTATTAAACAGGGAGATTAAAAACACATCATTTATTTGTTTGGGACCAGGATTTATAGACACAAAGATACACGATGTAATTAAAAATAATCCAGATAAATATAGAGATAAAAACGGACAATACGTAAAGAAAAAATATACAACAAAATTTAAACCCAAAGATTTTTCAAAAAAATTAGACCTAATTATCAAAAGTAATATTAATTTTTACGAAGGGAGAAATATCAGTTTGCAAAATGATAATATAGATAATGATTTTCTAAAAACTTTAAGTTTCGATGAAAATATTTATAAATTAAGAAGAGATTTTAATAATATAATCGCATCTGATATCAATTTTGATTTAAATAACTTTATAAATTTCATTTTTAAAGATAAAAATTTCCATTATCCCGGAAGTGCAACCCACACTTTTTTTGCAAGAATTTTAAAATTATATTTTGTAAAAAAAATTAATAAGAGAGAGAAAATTAATTTATTTAGCTTTAATTTTAAATTTCCATTTATTAATTTTGGTAATAGAAGTTCAATAGATTTATTTGGATTGGATGAAATAATTATTTTTTGTTTTTATAATAAAATGAAGAATCATTATAAAAAGGTATGTGATATCGGTGGAAATATTGGCTTGCATTCATTAATTCTTGCTAAACTTGGTTTTGATGTAACCATGTATGAACCAGATAATTTTCATTTCAAAATAGCAAAACAAATATTTAAAAAAAATAAAATAAACACTATTAAAGCAAACAAAAAAGCTGTTTCAGATAAAAATGCAACAGTAAAATTTACAAACATACTTGGAAATACTACGGGAAGCTATATTAAAGATAAAAAAATAGCATATGGAAAACAAAAAATTTATAACGTAAGGGCTATAGATGCTAAAGATTTAAAAGATAAATTCGATTTAATAAAAATAGACGCCGAAGGTTCTGAAATTGATATAATAAAAAGATTTAGTAAAAAAACTTTTGAAAATACCGACATCATTATGGAAATTTCTACAGAGTTTAATAAAAAATTAATGTGGATGTTAAGAAAAAAAAAGAATTTGAAAATTTATTCACAAAAAAATGGATGGGATCAAATAAAAAGAATTGAAGATTTACCTAATACTCATAGAGAGGGTAGCATTTTTATAAGTCACAAAAATAAATTCTTAAAATGAAAATTAAAGTTTCAGATTTAATTGCTAAATTCTTAAAAGAAAAAAAAATCAATCATGTATTCGTCTTCACTGGAGGAGCAGCTTTACATTTAATTGATTCAGCTAATAAATACGGTATAAAAACAATTCCTCTTTTACATGAACAAAGTTGTGCTATGGCTGCAGACGCTTATTCAAGAATTACTCAAAATATTGGTGCTACCATATCAACTAGTGGTCCTGGTGCTACAAATTTAGTTACAGGTGTTTGTGGTGCATATTTTGATTCTGTTCCAGTCATATACATTACCGGACAAGTAGCAACATTTAGATCAAAAGGCAACCTTAAGGTTAGACAATTAGGTTTTCAGGAAACTGATTGTGAGTCACTTTTTAAAAATATAACTAAATATTGTGTGAAATTAAAAAAATCATCTGATATTTTGTTTGAGTTAGAAAAAGCATATCACATAGCTAATGCAGGAAGAAAGGGTCCAGTCTTATTAGATATACCAGACAATCTACAAAGAGAAATTGTTGATGATAGTAAAATTAAAAGATTTATTAATAGAAAAAATAAAAAAGTAATCAATAAAAATCAAATTAATAAATTCAAAAAATTGATCTTAAAAGCTGAAAGACCAATTTTAATTTTAGGTTGGGGAATACATTTGTCTGATACATATTGTGAATGCAAAAAATTTATAAAAAAATTTAATATTCCATTTGTAAAAACTTGGGCTGTATCTCATTTTATAGATAAAAAAAATAATTTGTATAATCTTGGAACATGGGGTACTCATGGCAAAAGGTACTCTAACTTGGCTGTACAAAATTCAGATTTAATTATCAGTCTTGGATCTAGACTAGATACAAAAGCTACGGGAACCCCCACTTCATCATTTGCAAGAAAAGCAAAAAAAATAATGATAGATATTGATAACAATGAGATATTAAAATTTAAAGGTAAATTTAAAATTGATCTCTCTCTATCTGTAGATTTAAAAACATTTTTTAAAAAATTTAACAACATAAAAGTTGAGTTTCCATATAAAAAATTAAAAAAATGGAGAGAAAAAATTATTCAATGGAAGTATAGATACCCACTAAACTACGAAAAAAGTTTTTCAAAAAATGATATTAACCCTTATAAATTCTTTAAAATTTTATCAGAAAAAATAAATAAAAACTCAGTAATAATTTCTGACACCGGTTGCACAATCGCATGGTTGTGCCAAACATTTAATTTCAAAGAAAATCAATTATTGCTACATGATTTTAATAACACCGCGATGGGATGGGCATTGCCAGCAGGAATTGCCGCTAAATTAATAATGAAAAAAAAAGATGTTATTATTATTACAGGAGATGGCTCTTTAAGTTTAAATTTCCAAGAATTATCAAATTTCAAAAATAATAATCTAGATGTGAAAATCTTTCTTTTAGACAATGGCGGACATTCAATGATTAGACAGACACAGGATACTTGGTTAAATTCCAAGTATATCGCATCAAGTACATCAACAGGTTTACCTAAAATTAATTTTAACTTTCATGCATCTAAATTTGGGTTTAAAACATTCAAGTTATCTAATGATATTAATATAAGTAATAAAATAAATAATATTTTAAAATCAAAACAAAGAACTTTTTGTACAATTAAAATAGATGAAAAGTTTGGAGTTGAGCCCCAAGTTTTATTTGGTAGCCCTAATGAGGAGATGTCACCTCTACTTGAGAGCAAAAAATTAAAAGATGAAATGATAATATAAATAATTATTTATTTTTTAATTTTTTTAAAGATTAATTTATTTAAATTAATAAATTTTATAAAAAAATATATTTGTTTTGATCTTAGATAATATTTTTTATTTTTTTTAAAAATCAAATCATACCTTTGTAACCTTGAGAATCTATCTTGGAATAAATATCGATCTGAAAATTTTGATTTAAAATATTTTTTAGATCTATTTTTATTAATTAATTTTGATAAAATTTTTAATCTAACAGATGATGCATATCCTCCAGGAAATGTTATAAAAACATATGAGAAAACAAAGATATTTAATATTATCAATATGACCTCATCAAGATTCATTTTTAAGTAGTAGAAATTCACAATAACAAAAAATATAACAGAAAATAATGTTGAAAATTTGTGTGCTTTTTCTAAGTTTAAATTAAAAGAATTAATACATTTCACAAAAAATATTTTTAATATGAAAAAAATTACAAGATAAGAGATTTGGATCATTTAATTAATATATTGAATAACTTTTCATAAAATTTAAAAAATAAAGTACCTTTTTTGCTTATTATATAATAATTTTTATTTTTTTTAATTAATTTTTGTTTGGTTAAGATTTTTAAATAATAATTAATGAAAGTATGTTTTAAAAATTTTTTTTTGATATTTGTTTTGTTAGGATTTTTTGTATTTTCTATTATTTTTGACAAGAAAAGAGTTGGACTTTCTAAATAGAATATATTTGAATGAATCCTAAAAGAAACAAATATTCCTAATTGTAAAATAATTGCTAAAAAGTTTAAATTAGCTGTAAAATATAACATTAATGTTGCACTTAAAAATATTCCTAATATGATCAAGAGTATATTATTTAAAAAATTTAAAAAAAAACTAAAATATCTCACTATTAAAAATATATATAAAACTGTTATAAATATTAATATTAAAAAAATCATTTGATATGGACAAAGTAATTACATTAGATGACTTTAAAAAAAAAGATTTAAAAAAAAAATATAAGAAAATTGTATTAGCACATGGTGTGTTTGATGTTTTGCATATTGGTCATTTACGTTACTTAAATAAAGCCAAGATTTTAGGTGATTGTTTAATTGTATCTGTTACCAATGATAAAAATGTAAACAAAGGAATAAATAGACCTTTTTTCAATGAAAATTTAAGGCTTGAAGCTATTTCTCAATTAGAATGTGTAGACTACGTGTTGTTAAGTGAAGAGAGCACCTCAGATAAAATTATTAAAACTCTAAAACCAGATATATATGTCAAGGGTAACGATTACAAAAAGGTATCAGCAACTCAAACGTTAAACTATAAAACTGAATTACGAGCGTTAAAAAAGGTTAAAGGTAAATTTATAATTATTGATGATATAAATTTTTCCTCTTCTAATTTAATAAATTCAAGTTTTGATAAATTAAACCAAGACCAAAGAAATCTTTTAAAAAAGTTAATAGTAAAAAAAAAATTTGATTTTGAAAGTCTTACAAAAAAAAAAATAAAAGATCCAATTTTAGTCATAGGTGATATAATTATTGATAGATTTGTGTTTACTCAGAGTTTAGGCAAGTCGAGAAAAAACAATATCATATCAACAAGATTTAAAAAAACTGAAATTTATGACGGTGGATCATTAATGGTGGTTAAAATTTTAGCTGATTTTTTTTCCAATATATCGTTTTTAACGTGTTTAAATTCAAATGAATTGAAGCTTATTAAAAAAAAATTTAAAAATATAAATTTTATAAATATTCCAAGTGAAGAGAAGGGAATGACCACAAAATCACGATATGTAGATGAGTACAATTTAACAAAGATATTTCAAATTAATGAGAACGATCAAATTAATATTTCCAAAAGTAATGAAACAATCATTATTAAAAAGTTGAAACATCTTTCACAAAAGTTTAAAAAAATTGTAATAACAGATTTTGGTCATGGAATAATCTCTAAAAAAATTAACAACAGTATTAATAATTTAGATATTGATAAATTTATTAATTGCCAAGCTAATTCATCAAACTTTGGTTATAATAAATTTACAAAATATAATAGTGCTAAAATACTTTCCTGTGACGAAGACGAATATAGATTATCGTTGGGTGAGAGCTCTAGGGAATTAAATAAGTCTATAAATGATAATATTAATAAATTTAAAAAGTTTAAAAAAATGATAGTTACTTCAGGTAAACAAGGAAGCTATTCAATAGAAAAAAAAAAAGTTGAATTTGTAAAAAGTTTAAACATTGACAATATGATTGATAGTATTGGTTGTGGTGATGTTTTTTTTTCTTATTTAATTGTTTTAGATCAATTGAAGATTACTAAAATTTTAACTAATTCTGAAATGATGATACTTTGCCATTTAGCTGCCTCTCTCCATAGTAAGTATTTTGCAAATTCCAAGTTAATAAACAGAATTGAATTTATAAGAGGACTTAAATCTTTTTCATCTTAATTAAAAAGGGCCAGTAAATTCTTTAAAAGGTTGATCCTTATATAAATCATTTCCAAAAGTATTTTTTGGAAGCTTTCTTTTAGATCCACACATAGTGAAAATTTTTTTAGTAATATCATATTTTGATGGATAATAGTCTTTAGCTAAAACAAAAGTTGTTGGAGTTGGAATATCAGGCAAGGCTATTCTTTGAGGCCTATATTTCATCTTAGTGATTAGTTTTTCCGAAATTATTGAAATTATTTCTGCACTAATTCCAAATGTTTTATGACCAATATCTAAAACCAGAAGTCTTTTTGTTTTTTTCACTGAGTTTAAAATTGTCTTGTAATCTAGTGGAGAGATAGATTGTAAATCTACTAACTCAAAATCTATTTTATTTTTTTTTAAAAATTCTGAAATTCTTAGAACTTCAATTGTCATGTATGAGCAAGAAACTATTGTAATATCTTTCCCTTTTTTTAAAATCTCAGCTTTGCCTAATTCTTTAATTTTATTTTTTACTTTATTGTTTGATTTTAAACTATGAAGCCATCTATGCTCTATAAATATTACTGGGTTAGGATCTTTTATTGCTGCTTCCATCAGTGGCCCCACACTCTCAGATGTAGAGGGCATCACAACCTTTAATCCTGGTATATGTGAAAAAAAGGAATGAAGAGATTGTGAGTGTTGTGGTCCTTGCCCCCATCCTCTACCAACTATTAATCTGATTACTAATGGTACATTTTTTTTCCCATCAAACATATAAAACCATTTAGCAGCTTGGTTAATTATTTGATCTAGAGTTAATAAAGAAAAATCAAGTCTTTGGTGAGTGAGTATAGGTTTAAGATTATTAAGTGCACAACCAATAGCTATACCTGATATTGAATTTTCAGAAATTGGTACATCAAAAACTCTATTAGGAAACTTATTACTTACTTTATTAGTAGTATTAAAAATTTTTTTTGGATCATTTACACCTAAGCCAATCATAATAATACTTTTATCTTTTTTAAACATTTTAACAAAAGTATCATCAAGGTTATCAGAAAAAGATTTAAATTCTTTAGGCATAAATATTTGATTTTAATTGTGATTTATCAGGGTAGCTCTCTTTTTGAACATCACTGAATACCTTCAAAACTTTTGCATCTATCTTCTTTTCAACAAAATCAAAATCTTTGGTTAAGTAATTAAATTTTTTTCTCATGTATATGATTGGGCATTTTTTTTTCCAAAAATTAATCTGTTTTTTATCTCTATAATTAAGATTATCATCATGATTTGTTCCACAATGTTCAATGGTTCTATATGTTAAGAGCTCTAATAAAAATGGTCTTGAATTTTTAATAATATTATTTCTTATCTCTTTAGTTTTGTTATATATCAAATCTGGCTGATATCCCATCATTCTTGTAGAATCTATATTGTAGTTTTTAGATGTTTTGAAAATTTTAAGTTGTTTGTTTTGTCTTACATTTAAGTCTGAGTAGACTGAAAAAAAATTATTCTCACATACAAATAATATTTTTAGGTCATGTAAAGAAGCAAAATTTAAACATTCATGAAAATTTCCTGTTTCAAATGCACCATCACCAAAATATATAACTACAATTCTATCATCTTTTTTTTTAATTTTATTTGAGAAAGCTAGGCCAGTAGCAATTGGTAATGTACTTCCTACTATAGGAGTTGAACCAAAAAAATTTTTACTTAAATCTATTAGATGCATAGAGCCACCTTTGCCGCCGCTAGCACCATTTTTTTTACCATATATTTCGTATATAAATTTTTTTATGGAGCATCCTTTTGATAAATAGTGAGCATGAGAACGATGGTTTGACATTACCATATCCTTTTTTTTTAAAGCTACACTTACACCGCTTGCAATACCTTCTTGTCCTAATGAAAGATGAACAGGGCATCTTATTTTTTGTTTAGGATACTCTACAATTATTTGTTGATCTATAAACCTAGTTAAGTAAGTATAATAATATAAATTTAATATATTTTTCATTTTATAATTATGAAATTAAAAAAAAATAAAACTAAATTAACTATCACAAATTATTTTTTTAAAGTCATGGAAATTAAACATTTTTATACTTTATTTATGATATTTATTTTATTAGCAAGCCTTTTATTTTGTTATCTTTACATTGAAAAATTCAATTATATTGTTGATGATTATAATAATTTAGTTTTTAAAAAAATAACATTCGGGCATGGTCCATTAATACATAATTTAATATTCAACAATGTATACCAAGGCGAATTTTTAGATAGAATTTACATAATTCAAAAATTACCCATTCTACCTATCTTAATATATCTTTTGTCTTTCATTTCGCACAATTTCTATTTTATTATAATAGCAAAAAATTTATTACTTTTTTCTATATTGATATTTTTTCTATTCAAATATTTAAATTCAAATAAAATTGATATTAAAAATATATATATTTATTTAATTGCCTACTTAATACCTTACAATATGTTTGTTACTTTAAATTTTGAGTATGCAGATAGTATTATTGCAATATTATTACCATCTTTATTATTAATTTTACTATCTCAAGATAAACATAAATACTTATATTCAAGTTTTTTACTTTTTTTTTTATATCTGACAAAAAACTCTTCTCTTTTTCTATGCATTTTAGTTCCAATTTATATAATTCTGTTTGAAAAAAAAAATAAATATAAATCTCAAAAATATTTGATTTTAATTGGTCCTCTTTTAGCAATGGTTATATGGGCATCTTTTTCATATTTTAAAACAGGTAGGCTTGCATATGGATCAAATATACTTTCGGTAAATTCTTTAGGAATGGATATTGTTTTAAATAAAGACTTTTCTAATTATTTTCCGGACAAATCTTTAGATTTGATCCAATCCAAAAATGAATATCCTAATAATATTACTGATGAATGGGAACTAAGTGATCATTATAAAAATAAAAATTACATATATCTTTCAGAAAAAAAAAATTTATTCGATTACTTATCAAATTTTCCAAAAAAAATTTTATTTATTTTTTTTAACATCAGAAAAGATGCTTTACACCCTGATATAAATGGAAATTTTGATAATTCTATTAGATATTCACAAATACCTAATAAAATTTTTTTTAATATTGCAATAATATTGTCAATTACAATTATAATAAAAAAATTTTTAAAAAGAAACCTTCACATTTATGATGACTTTATGTTTCTTTTTGTTGTAGGTACTTATATATTGCCTTTTGTTCTTGCCTGGTCTACTTCCAAACATTTAGTTCCAGTTGCAATAATTTCTTATATATATGTCTTTCATACATATTTTTTTAATAAAAAAATATTTTTTTGAGCATGGTTGGATTATTAAATTTTCTTAAATTATATCCGAGAACTATTGAAAAAAAGTAATAAAATATCTTAAAATATTATTTTTTAAGATTGGCAATATCGGTTAATAATAAAAGCCAATATTGATGTATATTTTCAATATGATTGTAAATTGACGATTTAGTCCAAAAATTTAAATTACCATATTTTTTAAGTTTATTAGATTTTTTAAAACCAGTAAATGTAACCAATTTTAATTTTTTTTTATTACAAAACTTTGCTGCATTAATCATATTTTTTGACTCTCCACTTGAAGAAATTAAAATAATTAAATCTCCATCATCAGAATAAAATTCAATACATTTTTTAACCCAATTTTCGTATCCATAATCATTTGAGAAGCAAGTTAATAGATCGCTTTCATTAAAATTAACTGTACGAATTTTTCCAATTTTAGTCATGTCTACACTAAAATGGCTTGCTATAGCAGCACTACCACCGTTACCAAATATTAAAATCTTATTATTATTTTTCTTAATATTTATAGTAATTTCATATAAATTTTTTAATTTTATTGTTAAAAATTTATCAATTTTAGCTGAATTAAAATATTTTTTTTCATATTTCTTTATAAACGATTCTATTTTTTTCATAACAATTCTTTTTTTAATTTACTTGCCCAACTTTTATCAAAATTATAATTTTTATCATCTATATAAACATCAAAACTTGGTTTCCCAAATATCAACTGATTATAATTAACTTGCCATTTTTTTAATTGTTTTTTCGTTAAAGTTTGTGCTTGTCGTTTTGCTTTAATGGCATTCTCTTTACTTCTACCCATATACCTAGCTGTAAATATTTTTATATAATAGCCTTTATTGTACAGATGGTTTACAACATTGATATTTTTTTTTAGAGGAACGCTCTCTTTATATTTATTTTGTATAGTCCGACACAAAACATTATCTAAGTCGAAACATAATATTTTTTTTTTCATAATTTTGATTGGGATACCTCCAGTTTAGTCTAAAAAGTTTATTAATATACCCTTACTTTCTTTTATTTTTATCTATAAATTATTAATAATTTGAGTAAATTTAAAGACGACTGATCCCACTTTCGTATTCTTTAGTGTTTAAACCTTAAGTAACGACGAGTTATGTGCGCTTTTCTTAAACTTTATTTTAACTAGACTCCTTATTCAATATATATTTAATCCAAATATTACAGGTAATTTATGAAATTAAACAAGGTTGAGCCAAAATACATTTCAAAA
>Ga0209630_10002729_pt1 | contig 16714 bp, 9 predicted proteins | sample COG_01_FD_184745 | JGI IMG/M metagenome (GOLD analysis project Ga0209630, IMG submission 184745) | Pelagic Microbial community sample from North Sea - COGITO 998_met_01 (SPAdes) (version 2) | ecosystem: Environmental > Aquatic > Marine > Neritic zone/Coastal water | place: Helgoland, sampling... | reverse complement strand
CATTCTACACCCTACCCATCGTCTTGGGCTACCTGACGGTCATCGCCGTGAATGAAACCGAACGGTTTACCACCGACGCAAGTGCAGGAAGTATTCACAGCACAACCCCGTCTCTTAATGCAATCTGGCATGTCACAAGAACAGGCGTCATTGCTTTGACAAGCACCTATATGGCTTACCCCATGGGCTCAAAAATATGGTTAGAGGTCCCGTAGAGTGGATGATGGATGAACTGGGCGCTAAGAAAACAGGGAACGAGTTGTATTACAAGCTCGCGAATATTTTGCTCCTCGGTATCCTTTGGCCACTGCTGCTGTCCATCATGATTATGCACATCGCGAAAAGGGTTCAATCGGTGCAGCGGGTTCGGCACTCAATCATCCCAATTGCGCTCATTGGCCTTGCCGCGATTTTGTCCGTCTACATCCTTCAATCCAACGGCACCAGCATCTATGATTACCTCACAGAGTTCATCTTGACCCTGTCACATTGGAGCGGGCTAACGTACTATGACATCAATGCCCTGCTCTTCATCATCATGATGCCGCTGCTTTCAGTGGTGCTTCCTGGGGTTTTGGTGTATGAGCGGCTGCAAACGCAGCACCCACGCTAGTTTAAATACACGCGAAGCGACTCCTGTGGCACTTCGGTACGAAGGGTTTGGAGCGCCCGTTGTTGAAGTTGCCTCACCCGTTCTTTGGAGAGGTTCATCTGGGTTCCAACCTCTTCAAACGTGAGCGGCTGACTGCTATCCAAACCAAACGTCCAAGAAAGAACGTCAGCCTGTCTCGCGGGCAAAGGCGTTTAATGCCCCAGCGATTTCTTTCAGCAAATCTTCTCGCTCAAGCGACGCTGTGGGCGATGGAACATCGACGTTGGATAGGAATTCAATGAGGGTGGTCCCTCCTGGGCTTTCATGGTTGACCTGCTTATCGAGCGACGAAACTTTCAATACTTCAGGCATCTACGGATTCCAGTGCTTTGACAATGGAAAAGCCATGAAGCCCACATTCCTGCACGTGGATGACCGGTATGTTGCATCCGTTCACAAGAATCTACGGGTAGGACATCCGGAATATTACTACTACTACATCCAGTAGGTCAAATCGCTTTCGTCCAACGGATGAAGGCTCCACCTCTCATTGGAAAAAGTCGTCCTCGTCAATCCTTGATTGATCCAAGTTGCCGTATTCGGTTTCTTCAAGTGTAATCACGTAGCCGCCGTACTCATCGGGTTTGAATTCCATGTAGGACTTGTCCTTTTCAAACATCCGCCTTCCAGTGAGGGGATCCGTCCACATGTATTTGCAAACGTATTCACCCACGGGAATGTGCTTGAACTCGTAATCGTCGCGGCTTAAAATGTACGCATGCTGAATGGTCTTACCCGTTCTGATGTTTTCAATGGCGACAATGATGTCTCCTGAAGTGTTTTCGATCTTGATGTAGGTATCCTGTGCGTAGTCCTTGGTTTCTGTAGGGAATTTGCTCGCAAAAACTCGTTGTCCCGTGTAGTATTGTGCAATCGCCGGAGCTTGGACTGCAAAAAATATAAGGACGATGAGGGGGATGTGGAAGGCTACTCGTTTCATGTAAATTCTAGTATTCTAGGCACCTATCCGTTTCTTCTCGTCTTACTCAATGCCGTATTCCTTCAAAAACTTTTTGTCACATTGCTCGCGCATGACATTGACAATGGACGTTGCATACTCCTCGTCATACTCTTCACTGTCGGCGAGCATGATGACACCCGTTAGGCTATTCAAGCATCCTTCTTCTGTCTCGTAGATGGCCATCTGGGACAGTCCCATTCGGATGTAATCCGCATAAGACGCTGTGCGATCACTTTCCAAGAAGTACCCCAAATCCTCTACAACTTCAGCGTAATTACCGATCTTCCAATGGACATCTGCCCTCAAGTGATGGTACTCCGGGGAATCAGGATCCGAACGTAGGGCGTTGTTGACGTATTGTAAATCCAATTCATCATTGCCCTCGGGGTTCAAAACGTATAAATTGATCCATGGTGAATCGTAAAGTGGAGACGTGTTCACAGCTTCCATGAAATAGTCATATGCGGTCCCATCGTTCCCGTATAAGGAGGAAATTACCCCGGCTAAGTTCATTTCAAAAGCAGAAAGTTCCCTTCCTGACAATCGATAATCCAAGTGTGCAAATTGAAATTCCACTCCCATGGATTCAATATCCTCCTTGGTCAAGAGCAATTGCCACAGCGTTTCAAGCTCATCAATGTCACGGTATGTATTCAGTTTGAGGCCACGTGACGCGTCCGTCACCGGAATGCCGCTGAATGACCAATCTCCACCTGTCATGCCCTCGGTCAAATCATACGTCCTATTCCTTTTGATAGGAGGAAACACCAATTCGAAAAATGCCGTTTCTCCCAACATCAAATACGTTGGCTCAGCAGGACTGGTTCCAATGGTGGTGGACAGGATTCTCTTCTCTTCGCCCGATTCCGTATCAATGAGTCGAAAACACTGTTCTGGATTATCCACGACGGTGAATATGAATGCACCATCTCCGTACAACAAAGACGTATTTGAAAACGACATGTGAACGGTGGTCTTCTCATCGGTGCATTCAATGCTGTGCAGCATCAAATTTGGCGCTTCAGCTGAACGTTGATGATAGACATAGTGATCAGAGTGAAGGCCGGTCAGAGCAGACTTGGGAAAGTCAATTGACATTTCATTCTGAAACTCAATGGGCATGAGGAAATTCAAATTCTGACCCGACTCATCTGAGGCCGTAACTACAGCACAGACTTCGCCATTCATGTTGAGCACCGGGCTCCCACTGCTTCCACTTGAAATCGAAGCCTCTGATTGATAATATTCGATGCCATCTTCTTCGTAGTAGGTACTGATCAATCCGCGGCTGACAAAATTCATGTAGCCCTCAGGACAGCCAATTACAAAGACATCTGACCCTTTGGCCATCCGGTCTTCATTCAAAGGCAAAACTGTAACTGCAGCTCCAGATGGTATTTCCACCTGAAATTCCGCCAAATCGTAATCCACAGAAGCACGAAAAATTGATGTAATGTCGAATACCTCATTCTCTTGATTCATCGCAATGGCGTAGGTGCAATCTTCGAGGACATGCCAATTCGTCAACGCCCGGCCGTCTTCTCCAACAAAAAACCCGGTCCCCGTGCCCAATGGCAATCCCGCAGCATCATAGGTCATGATTTTAAAAACAGCCGGATCTGCGGCTTCAACAAGCTTGGTAATACTCTGAGCATTTGCGAGGCAACTCGCACTCAGCAGACAAAAAAGGTAAAGTGCTTTTTTCATGATATTTTCGTATAATCAGTTCAATAATAGAGAAAAGATCGCAGCCCTTGAATTACGGCCAGCTTGTGTGAATCAACTTCACCATTTAGCTACAACTCATTCACAATCAAAACCTGCTCCCTTCTGTTTATCCTTTCGACAGAACATCGGTTACACTTGTTTCTAAAACATAACAATTGAACAGAACCTTAGCTCCGGACACACCGAACGCTCAAAAACGTATTCTTTGGGAATGTAGCTTTCAATGACTTTGACTGGTCTGCCCCTTCGAACCGAATACCTTCACCGTAGGGTTTGCTTGCACTTTGCCCTTCTGGTAGCCAATAATCACATTTCCATTCAATAATCAATCCTGGAAACTTGGTAGGAGACAAATCCAATGCCAATCGTGCATTCGATTTCAATGCTGTATTCCATTCATTATAAGTCGGAATGTGCCAACCACTGGGACATACTTTTTGAGCAGCTTCGTAATTGTATGCATATTTTTCTCCTTTTTGATAGTAGGCATCGAACTGAGTAGCTATTGAAGAAGAAGACACATCAAAGAATCGCTTTAGTCCTGTCCCATTAGAATTTGATTGTACCATCAAATTTTCCGCAAGCCAGCAATCCGAACCAATCTTCACTACATCATAAGTATACCCTTGAAAAGAGATTGGCTTACAATCTGAAGTGCGGGCACCATTACCTTCGTTTTGATGATTGCTAAAACCCTCCTCACAACTCTTCCCGACCTCGCGATACCAGCATGAGCCGTCGGGCTCAGTGGCATCTGCATCAAAGTTGCACGCCGAAGAATCAGTGCAACCCAGCACCTCGTTTTCGTCGCAGATTCCGTCACCATCCTTATCGTTGACACAATCACCTGCACAGGTGAAGCCCGGCTCGGGATACTCGCAAATCAACTCTTCCTCGGTGGCGTTTTTATCGAAGTTACAGGCGGCTTCATCAATGCATCCCAAGATTTCCTGAAAATCGCAAACCCCATCTCCATCCGCATCTTCCTTGCACGTTCCATTGCAATCCCGCAGCTCATCGTCGTACGTGCAGCTTGCGGCATCATCCATCAAGGCCGCCGGCGCAAAATTGCAAGCAGTCATGTCCTTGCAACCACTCAACTGAAAATTACGCAAGGACTCCCTGCCTTGTTCATCGAGCGCCACTCGCCACCAGCCCAGAGCACCTATGGCGATAATCAATCCTGAAACGATAATGGTCGGAACCAGCCAAGGTCGATCCAGGCGTTCTATGTCTTCGCTACCGCAGTGGATGCAGCGTCCGGTATTGGAGTGCGCTTCAAAAACGCGACCGTCACATTCTTTAGAATTGCATGAATATTCTGCCATAGCTCATTTCATCAATTGGACTTTTTACACCTTACGCCGAGCATTTCATTTTTATTCCTTTGCTCGAATCTTCGGTTTGAATAATTATTCGAGTTAAAAATAAAAATTGACTCTGCTTCGAATAAACCATCGGAATATGGCAACCAATATTCGTTACGTCGCAATTCATCCCCGGCAAGGTTATACGTGTAAAAGGGATTCAACTTTAATTTTTTCAAGGCATCTTTGGATTGACCACCCTTCAGCGCGCTATTCCAATCCTCAAGTGTAGGCACTGTCCAGCCAACAGGACAAAGTCGGTAGGTGCTTATCGCGTAATAATTGTACACCAGGCCCATTTCGGTTGCTTTGACTTGAGGTTTCCTCTTCTTTGAATCGTAGAAGCCTAACGTTGAACCGTAATTGAGCTTTCTCGTTCTCAAATTTTCAGCAAACCAACATTCCCCATTCACTTCCACCACCTCATATATGTATCCATAATAAATTTCCCTCTTGCATTTCTGATCTGTGCCCGATGAGAAATACCGGCACGACCCGTTGTCCTGCGTCGCCAAGTCATTGAAATTTAATGCTTCTCTATCTGTACAGCCATATATTTCATCGATATCACATACCCCATCATTATCGTTGTCTCCATCTATAATCTTTCCCGAACCATCAGTCGTCCCAGAGCAATAATCACACCCTCTTGCATAGATGCAATTCTTACCGGACTCAGTTGCCATCGAATCGTAATTACACGCTTCAGGATCCTTACATCCATAAATTTCTTCGGCTGGGAAGTAACGGCATGACCCATCATCTTTAGTGGCCCAATCATTGAAATTATAGGCTTCTCTGTCTGTGCAGCCATAGACTTCGTTGACATCACATACTCCATTGTTATCGCTGTCTCCATCAATAATCTTCCCCGAACCATCAGTCGGCCCGGAGCAGTAATCACACCCTGTTGCATAGATGCAAATCTTGCCGGACTCAGTTACTATCGAATCGAAATTACACGCTTTAGAGTCCATACATCCATAAATTTCTTCAGGATCGCAAACACCGTCTCCATCAGCATCTTGAAGACAATTTCCATTGCAGTCCCGATGCATGGTTCCAAATGTGCATTTCTCAGCATCATTGAACAGCGCCAATGCGTCGTAGTTACACGCACGCTCAATTTTGCAAGCACTCCATCGCATGTTGTTCAGTGAATCTCTTTGAAGCCATAGGAACGATGACAATACAGCAATAACAAAAAAGTACCTGATAAGCGGCCGCAACCAAGGCCTGTCAATTCTTCGAATCTCCTCTCCCCCGCAGTAAATACAACGCGCGGTATTGGGCTTGGACTCAAAAATCCTTCCGTCACACTCCTTCGATTTGCACGCGTACTCTGGCATCTCCTTACTTAAATGCGACTAATGCCTTGAATTCTTCGTATTCCTTATCAATATGTTCACTCCTCTTGAGCAATTTTTTGGAATCCTTCAACTTGGAGACCTCTGGCAACCCATAGTATCTGGTAGAATCTCTGCAAGCGAGGTAGTAATAAGTCGACCCAAAGAAGTCCTGGTATTCCTCCGTTTGACCTTCTGGAATTCGGACTGGCACAACCATCATTTCTGGAGAGATTCCACACCTCTCGCGAAATGTAGTTTCCAAATTCAATAGACGAATCAGATCTTCTCGATGAGATTGCGAATGAATACCTAATCTTCTCAAAAGAGCTCTTGGCCCACCTAACATAACCGCCCTTGAGTTCCTGAGTGTTAACCACCAGTGTAAGAAAAAGCTCAATACCCCAAGAAACAGCATAGGACCGCTCATTTCTGGCTCAGAACTGTAATACGAATTATAGGTTGGTTGGGTATTAAAATTATTAACGTAATTCCCAATGAGATTGACTCCCATAATGCCCGCAACAATACCGGATCCTCCGTCCATTCCCAAGGAACGCGCACGCTTATAAACGGTAATAATGATGAGATAGAAGCCTAGACCCAACAAGGGTATGGTCATCGATTGCAGGACCAATCGTCCTATGTACGTGCCACCGGTGATGTACTCGTCATTGTATGAGAAATACCTCCAAAACTTCGAAGGCTTTTCGTAACTGAATTCATCCGGCTCTTCAGTTTCAATGCGAATACCACCAACTTCCGGCATTTCTGTGGATTCGCTCACTGTGAGGTTTCCAGTAGATGCAGCCACGGTCTCAACAGGATCTTTGCTGTCTATTGGAACAGATTCTTTCGCCACCTCATCCCATCCCTCGATATCCTGAGCAGCCTGCCATTGGTTACTTTCATTTCGAACGAGTTCATCACCGTTTACTTTTGACCGCAATTCTTTGATTGAAAACGGTCCCTTGAGTTCGCCAGAATCGTAGTAATAGTGCATCTTCATCTTATGTTGGGTCACCAGAATACCAGGGATGGCGTTGAATATCCAAGCAACCAGATTGTGGACAGTTTAATTCAAACCACCAATTCGTGCCGCCATCTCTGAGTTCGACGTAAACAATCTGGGTAGGAGAGGTGAGCATCTTTTGGATGTAGGTAGCAGGGTCCTTTGAGCTGAAAGGGTTCAGTTCAGAATTGGTTGGTGTATCCAGATTGAACAGCACTTCTCGATTTGCATCAAGCACCACAATGTTGTCCATCTCAGAATAATTGCATACTTGAAAACAAAACTCCATGTTCGGCTGCCCCAAATCAAATGCTCGAGTGGAATTTCCTTCTTGGTCATTGTAAATCCGATCACACCCTACCGTCGGTGCCAGGCGAATGCGGCGGGCTTCTTCGTCTCCGGCTAACATGGATTTCCCCGTGGCTGAGATTCTGTTGAGCTCTACATACGTAGCCTTTTGGGCGTTGGAAACGATGAAGTCCCGGTCATCAACAGTCACCTGGATTTTGCCATTTCCATCTGAATAACCGGAGAACAGAGACGCCTCGTCACCCGACATGCTTTTCGTGCGAAGTTCCACAAAGGTTCCTGGCAAGGGCACCTGGTTGCCGGCATCATACGTTTCGATTTCCAAGCTCACCTCATGGTCGGGCTCCAACGGCCAATCTTGTGTCCAGTACCACGTCCTCGCCTTCATTGTCGAGCGGGCAGACTCGTAGCCCGGCGCCACCGCCTGAAGCGGCGTCGACGGATTAAGCTGGAACAACTTCTTGTAAAACGGACGTTCACCCACCAACAATTCCGCATGGCCGTCACCATCGGATTCGGCGACAAGGCGCTGGCCTTCGAAGTTGTAGTATTCCACTGCGCCGTTGGCGATGGGCTGCTCTGTCTCGGCATCAATGAGTCGAACATCGGGTGTGTATGGCACTCGCCAGAACCCGATTAACGTCAAAAGCAACAGCGCTCCCATCGAAGCAAGCAACCACCACGGGACTGGCGCCTTCAAATGCACAACGTGCTCAGCAATGCCACGATCATGCTCAATCGTGAAGCGCCATTCTCGGCCCCACCACTTGGTTGACAGTTCATATTTGCCCCCATAGGTCAGTTCTCCCAGTTCGGCGTAGCCACGCCCATCCGTTTTGTGCGGGTCGCGCTCCGTTGCACCCGACTCCTTGACTGCGAACGGCAGCAGTTTGATGGGACGCCCCCAAAAACTTTCCCACTTCACCGTCATCGGGCCTGTAGAAGCTGGTGTTGGCGGCTCGGTCGGTGGCTCTAGAGGTTCAGGTGGTTCAGGTGGTTCAGTTGGATCTACATTCTCTAGCCGAAAATCGAGTTCGATCCGGTTCAACCCTTCCTCAATGACGCCCGACTTCAACTCCTTCTTCTCCTCATCAGAAAGCACCGAAATGGACCATATTTCCCCGGCGACCAGGCCATCTATCAATTTCTCACCAGCGGAGAGATTTAATTCTTTATTCAATGCCCCCGATTGGAAGAGCAGTTGTTCCCAACCCTCATCAGCTGGACTGCCATTCCACGATACACGTGCGGCCGCGACAACAGACCACTGATAACGCATTGGCTGTTGCGCCTGTGACTCGACGGTGAATTTCTGCTCGTTGAAATTCTCTTCCTTGACCCATTCACGCGGTGGTTGACTGATGCGAATACTCGTCCCCTTCTGCAGCGTTTTCAAGTCAATCAAACCTTCTGCATTGGTGAATTCTGGGAACGGTTCTTGCGATCCGACTTGAATCATGAGCTTCTTGTTCGCCTGCGGTACATTGGCGGACCCGCTCAATACAAGTGCAGACGTTTCAAAAGACACAATTGGTTCAGGATCGACGTTGGGTATGCTGCTGTCACGTGTTCCCCAGTTGATCAATACAAATGAATGCCCCCCTTCTATTGGAACGACGAGAATGGAACTCACGTCTGGAATGCGTACGAATTTCTTGAATTGCTCCAACCGCTTGTCGCCGTTGGGCATCTTCTCCAAACGCGATTGAATAGCGTGGATGCATTGATTGTAATGCATCTCTGCCACCTTTCGTTCCTCTGCGCCCATGGCAGTTAGAGGGCGGGCATTGGGCAAGGAGCGCTCCGTGTGCCACGTCATCTCGTTTCGGGCACTGCTGAACACAGGACGGGCAAATTCCAGCCCTTCGTTCGGCAGGATTCCAAAAGTTTGATCCAGCGTTTCGAACCGGTGCGCGTGTTGGTGGAATCCGTTCAATTCGGAGACCAGTCCGTTCAAGGAATTGGATGACAACTTAGGCATTGGGCTCCTCCTTTTGCAGTAAATGCTCGGCTGCTCGGCCGGCATGCACCCGTTTCCATCGCGCTTCGCCCGGTGCAAATGAAGCAACCAGCGCTTCCTTTACTCGCTTCAAATCTGCATCCGGCTCGAGGCTCAGCAAGGCAGCAACCAGGCCAGACACAAGCGGAGCGGCCATGCTCGTACCGCTCATCTTGACAATCTTGCCATCAATCCCCGCGCCAGCAATCAAATCGCCCGGAGCGTAGACGTCCACTTGCTCTCCAAAATTGCTAAAGAACGCCGGGTCACCTCCCTCACTGGTCGCCCCAACGATAATGGTGGCATCGGTTCGTTTCATGGGATCAATCACCGCCAGGTAGCTCTCATTGCCTGCAGCCTGCACCACCAACACATGTTCCTCCTCAAAAAGTTGGAAGAGTTCGTCCCACATCTCTCCTTCTTGGATGCAGTAATTCTCAGCAAACAGCGCTTGTTCTTCCAATGACATGGAAGCCAACCAATCGCCATAGGCGAAGCTTGTGCCTAGTGAAAGATTAATCACGTCTGCTCCGTGATTGAGGGCGTAAAACATGGCGTCCACTATCCGCGACGTGGTCATCGTCCCCTCCTCATCCACCAATTGAATGAGCATGAGCCGGGATTCTGGGGCCAGACCTCCAAAGCCAATGCCATTTGAAAATGTACCCGCCACCAGGCTGGCCACATGGGTGCCGTGCGAGGCGGATTCGTCGTCCATCCAGAACCCCTGTTCGACGGCTACTTCATCGTCAAAACCAGCCACATCCCAATTCGAAATCTGCTTACCATCGAGCTCAGGATGATCGGTTTCAAACATGTTGTCAATCACCGCTACGACGATGGAAGAATCACCTTGGGTGTGTGTCCACAAGTCTGATGCGCCCATTTCACGCCACGGCCATGCATCGTCTCCCTCCAGGATGACGGATTCAAGGGTTGCGGTGGTCAGCTCTGATTCGTCAAACACAAATTGAACCTCAGGGAAGACAGTTCGCACCCGAGATTTGAAGTATGCTTTGTGGTCCTCCTCCACTTCAAATGTCAACCGCTTGTATTCATCTGCACTGCTGGCGAGTGCCAAAACGGTATTTGGAAACGCTTGGGCAATCTGCAAGGAGAGCCCCTTCAAGTTGGACTCTTTCGTCACATAGAGGTTCACGATACCAGACGCTACACGACGTCCCAACGGATCATCTTCATCCACTTCCCACGTGTCCCCAGGAAGTTCTACCACCTGTGCCGGTGGTTCCAACCAATAATCCCGAATGGCTTCGCCTGCATCAACGTTGGGCAGTTCATCCCACACAATGGCATCCCAATTACCGCCGGATTGCCAATCATCCGCTACCGCTGGAGGTAATTCCTTCCAATCGTCAGGCGCTACGGGAGGCTCACCGTAGTACGTCCCATTGCCAGCAGTGGCAGCATCAGGACGTCCACAACCCGCTAGTCGCATCAAAAAGGCGAACAAGAGCAACCCGCCCAGAACCGTCAACACCGTCCAAACGAGGCGCAAAAATGGGTCTTGACCCAATGGGCTGATTTGATACGTTCTGGTTTTGCGTGATGCGGCCATTGTGCGCGATTGCTCTGTTTAATGATTCATCTGGGTTGAAATGGAATCAATCTGCTCCAATAGATCGCCCAGTTTCTTATTGCTTTCAAGCCGTCCGTCATCAGGGGCGTCGAATTGATGCCGCACATTTTCTTCGAAGCTCCTCTGCAGGTTTTTCGTCCACACGTTCCAATAGCCCGAACTCCCGGCTTTCTTTTTTACCGCATCCTGGTTGACAGGGATGGCAGCAGGTTCATGGGCCAATCCAAATGAACTTACGTACTGATTAATGATGCGCGAACCCACGGTAGACGAATGCCAGGCGGTTGCTTCGTTCGGCTGAGGCTGAGCAAAATCCGCCGTAACAGCAGAGCTAATGGATTGTTGAATTTGACTGCGAACACGCCCTTCTATAATCGAATGAACGTAAGCCTTGATGAATTCATGCTCATCGGCAGTCCACCCTTTGGAACGCGCATAGTCCTCATTGAGCCATTCAGAAATTTCTGTGATCCACGACGCAAGCAATCGGCTTCCAAAGGAATCGTGGCGTGCAGGTTGGCTGGCGCGCTGGGTGGCTTTGGGTGTGCTGATGACGACACCCTTTTTGCTCATCCAATCGAGAAGTGTTTGCTCGTCCATCCCCATGGAATCAGCGATTTGAGATGCCGGCTCAGCATCACCTTCAAGGGTTATGCCGAGTGATTCGGCGAACTGGCCCCAAGACATACCGTCTTCTCTTCGCTGATTGCTTGGCGTGGCGTCTTGCTCATTCAAATACGTCTGATTGTACGCACGGATTCCCATCTCATTGGAACAACTCATGGCCGACATCAAGCCAACGAGCTTCTTACGCTGGGTTGGCAATCGGAATGAAACGAGCTCCAGGTGCGCATTGCGCCCCATCTCTTGCGCTTTGGCCAATTCTTGTTCCAAATCCCCAGCTACGTGATGTTTCGCAGCCACAGATTGCAATTCTTTCAAACTCTTCGACAGCAATGTCTTCACCTGGGCCAACTTCAGCGCGGGATGCGCGGCAGGCGTAACATTTGCCAAAAGCTCTTCAATTCCCGTCTTATTGGGTTGGGTCAGTTGTGTCCAAACCTGCTGCGGGGATGCAATCCGTGCCTTCACCGCCTCTGAGTTAATGAACACCTGGCCCATATTGTTCAGCTTCGATTCGGCTCCGTCAGCATAGTCTATTTCCTTACCGGTCTGCTCATAACCATTGAAAATGCTTTGACTGTGCGCCGGATCCCGCACAGGGTAAACACTTTGGAATGATGTCCCGTCCCAGTTTTTAAGCCATTTGTCACTGGGGTCGTTTTGCAGCCAATCGGTAAAATTGGACTTGAATCGACCTTGGAGGCGTTCTTCTTCACTTTGTGCGTCAAACGTTGACTTCCCTTCAATAGGTAACATCGACCGGTTGAATTTTGTCAGCACCGCGAAGAGCGGATTTACGTCTCCTGGCACATGCATGCCTTGCTGTGATAAAGTCGTTTTCAGGCCAGATGCGAACGCCTTGCGTTCAAACGCATTTTCTCCTATGTTTCGATGAATCCAATCTTGGATTAAGCCCGGTATCGTTTGCACTTCAGGTTGTCCATCGTCCATGCATAAAAGAAGGCACCCAATTTCCAATTCCTGATTGTACAAGTCGAACAGGTAGGCCACCTTTCCGCGTCTTATGCACAAGGTTTGATTCTCTTGTTCTGATGCCGAGGTCGGTTTGAGGCTTTCCACTCCGAGTTTCAAACGGCTACGCGCTCCAGGGAAATCTACCAAGTCCGACGACTTTAGGCATTCCCCCATGTCCTGCGCAACTTCTTCCGGCAAAACCAACTCCAGCTCGCGAATCAAAAAAGCCAATTCCGATCTCAACACAAGTTGTCCCTGTTTCAAGCTAATTCGCTCACCGCCACCTGCAAGCAATTCGTTCATCAATTTCACATTCACCAAGGAGTCATGGGATACTATGGAATCAAACGGTAAGTCCACTTCCGAAGGATGATTCAATCCATCTAACGTTCTCCACATGCGGGAAACGAACTCAGTCCAAAAACTTAAGCCCCCCCACAAAAAAGAGAACCCTTGAATTCTAAGGTTAAAATCGAGGCTTGACATGGTTTCGAGCACCACTTCGAAAAAGCCCATGCGCTTCAAAAGCGCGACCTCAGCTTTATTTGAATAGCGCATTTCACAGTACTCGACGAAATAAGCCAATGCGTCTTGGCTCATGCCTTGCTCTACCGATCCACCAGCCTTTAAGCGTGCTTGTCGCATCCACTCTTGGACTTGGCTTTCATAGAGTTCCATTTCAGCTGATCGCTTACTCTGGTCAAGGTCATTGAAATAACTATTGACCGCAATGGCCGCAACATCCACAGCGTTGAACAATTTCGCTTTAAAAGGATAATCCGCATCCATAGGCTCTGGCCCTACGCGAAAGCGCGTGGAGATCCCCGTTGATTCTTTGTTCCCCCCCGGTGGATTGATATCATCGATAAAGTCGACACGATTACCTGCACCTACGCATACCTCGCATCGCCCAGTTTCTGGGTGCTTTGCGACATTGTGAACCAGGTATGATTTTCCTACCTGGCTAATTCCAAACAAGAAAATGGACGGACGTTGACCCGCCGCACGTTGGACGCTTCGCAGCTCCCGCGCAATTCGATTCAACTTTTTCGCTTCGGATGGGAACTCCTCTTCGGAAATGTTGGAAGCCATCCAGTCCTTGACCCGATTGCTCAGTGCTTCAGCTTGTTCAGCTCCTTGGATGATGTTGTCAAATTCTTTTTCCATCGCTTATTCAGTGAGCATGAGGTTAAAGTTTCCCGAGTCCTTCCAATAATTCGCGTCATCCTCTGCCTTCAGTGACTGCAAATGGAAATCGACGAACTGGCTCGGCGCAAACGCATCGCCTTTCTGGTCCAACGCCTCCACGATGGGCTCCTCGAACAAATCTCCGTCCGTTTCGCTTCGTTTGACCGCAATGCTGAGCGGAAGCTGACCGCCCCGTTGGGCAAATTCCTTGGCTGAATCGTCGTTCTTCCACGTCACTCGGTACAAGGCTGTAGCCCACCAATCTTGGATGGGTACCTGTCGGAATCCGACAATCACCGGGTTCCCGTTGAATGACACAGTCCCTTCATCGCTTTGCGGGGTAACGGCTAGAGCGTCATCGAGCACGCGGTGCCCGTTGGACTCCATAGCTCCGACATAGCGCACCGTGCTGTTGACTTGGAGCAAGTGCGATGCATCCAACCGGAAAGAAGGCAATCGATCAAGGTGACCCAGCAATGCGATGATACCCCCTACCGAGACAGTGGTTTTAGGATCGCGGATCATGGCGAGGTGATCGGTGAATGGGTACCAATTGCCGATGCGGTACCCGCCGAGGCTGATGACTCCATCTGGAGAGATGGGCACGCTGTTCATGATCAAGTCCCGGACCACGTCCAATTTGCTCGGACGTCCTGTCAAAAGCAGCGTGTCGCAATCGTACTGCGCAATGACAGAGGAAAGTTCCTCCAACACCCCCGCCAACACCTTGGCGGATTGGTTGATTGCATCCGGAGTGCAATCCAAATCCAGGTCGAGTACATCAAATCCTGGCAGGTTGCATTTCGAACCGATTTCCCCATTGTAATACGCCAGCACTTGTTCCTTCGGTGGATTTTCTGCGAGCACTTCACGCACAATCAATGTGGTCGCTCCTTCGTTTTCAGCCACATGGCTGAGCATGCGCGTGGCCAACGGTGCGAGGACTTGGTGCGTGAATTGCTGCTTCATCATCCGGTGGTGATTGGTCTGCTGCCCCACCTGACCGAACAGGTAATTCAGCGTACCGGTGACGTTCATGCCACCGGCTTCATGAAGTGCTTCCCTGAACTGTGGAATGATCTGCTGTTCGATGACCGCTTTGAGCAAGTCATCGCCTGCCACATTGAATCCTTCCCAGAATAGCGGTTTGGGTCGGATGGCTTGAGCCTCCGACAATCCGTATTCACAAATCATCATGTCCGTGGTCCCGCCACCGATGTCGACGCTGGCGATTCGAACGCTGTGTTTCCCATCGCCTCGCTGCTTTCCGAACAACCGGCAAAATTCTATCGCATCGCCCTGCAGCCGATGAGCTACCTGGGAATAAACATAGGCCAGCTGCGTACACGTTGCCTCGTCAAAATTCCAATGTGCACGTGGCATGTCGGCGTCCCGCGTTTGCAGTTGGCGTTGCTGTTCAACCGGATTGGGGATCACTTCGAGGCCTTCCGCCCAAATGTCACAAGGGAATTTGGCCTTCAGGCTTTCAATGGCGTCCGCCATGGCAGCGCGCAGTGCCACTTGCTCCGACTGCACCATGGCCGTGGGACACGTCAACACGATGTGCTTGAGTTTACGACGGAAGGTCTTGTTACCGAGATCTTCCCGGAAGGCGACCGAGTTCATTTGCGAAATGGCCTGGAGCAAGAGCTCTGCCATTGCAAAGGACATGATGCCAAGCCGGCTGTAATTCGATGCGTCCGCGGGGACGGTGTCACCAAATTCTCTTGATCGCCTGGGTGTGCGTTTGGCGTTCGCCACGCCTGTCACCTCGCCAAACTCATCTTTATTCAGCAAGAACCCCTTGGAATTGAATTCACTGGCCAGCCCGTAAAGCGCTTGGGTATCAATGCCTTCCTCGTGTGCCTCACGCATGACCTTGCACCAAGGCAGCGCCGATGCAGCCGTGTCCCATAAATACCGCTTCGGGCTGGACATACTCGCATGAGCGTCGGCCTTCAAAAATTCATGAGTGAGGTGTGAAGCTTCGGTCCCCAATCGAACCAAACTGGGCCAATTGAAGCAACCACCTCGGACATAATTCATGGCAGCCGCCTCGTTGCCAAAGGTTTCCTCCGCGAAGGTGACGTGCATATCAAATGGGTCAGCCTCTATGCGGTTAGGTCGGCTCAGGTCCCGCAATTCCAATCTTCGGAGCTTCGACAAATCCTGTGATGTCAATTCCTCAGACCCAAAAGCTCCAGAAGTCTCAGCAAGCAAGCCACATGTGCGGGAATTCCCCACATCGATGACCAGACCGACCTCGATATGCTCTTCCTTGTTGAAGATTTTGACGTCGGGTAACACATTGAGGAGACCCAGATCCCGGAGAAGGGCCAGGTATAGCACGATGTGTTCGCCTTGCCGTTCGATGTGACCGGGACGAATCCGTTCCATCTCGAACTTGAGCCAAGCATCCACCCATGGCAGGCCGTAAAAGTACTGGAGGTGTCGCTCCTGTGAAGCGCACTTGAATACAGCCTGTCCCTCAGGAGTTGCGTCAACTGTCCGCAACATGGTGTACCCGTCTGTGGCATCCGTGATGCGTGTGTCAAAGGCAAGCACCACCTCGTATTGACTCTCGCCATTGCTCAATTCCTCCTTCCCAATCCACAGCCGCGCCCAGGACGTAGGGCCTTCATCAAATGTCACCTCCGTACCGAAATGGCGCCTGAAATACGGCAACGGAATCCAGCGACCGGCGTAGCATTCGAGGGCGTCTTTCGTCGATTTGGAATAGAGCGTAGCCCCATCGATTTCTGTGAGCTTTGTTTCGTCCACGTGGTCCCAATCCACCTCGCCCGTCAAGGGATCAATGAGCCGGTCCGAAATGGAATTCACATCAAATAACCGGCCGGACGACTTGCTATTGACGGCCACCTGCAATTCCCACACCTCCATTCCATTCGGCAATGTTTTCGCCGACTCAGCCACCTGCAAGCTCTTCGCTCCGTCA
>Ga0209630_10002728_pt1 | contig 16716 bp, 16 predicted proteins | sample COG_01_FD_184745 | JGI IMG/M metagenome (GOLD analysis project Ga0209630, IMG submission 184745) | Pelagic Microbial community sample from North Sea - COGITO 998_met_01 (SPAdes) (version 2) | ecosystem: Environmental > Aquatic > Marine > Neritic zone/Coastal water | place: Helgoland, sampling... | reverse complement strand
AAAAAATAATTTAATGTTTGATAATGCTAAAAGATTCTTTAAATAAAAAAATAAGAGAAATCAAAAGAAATGGTATATGCTTTTTACCTAATCAGCTGTCAAGTACAGAGTGTAGTAAAACAATTGCATTATTAGAAAAAATTTTAAAAAAAAGAATTAAAAAAAATCATAATATTGGAAACATATATGGCAGAATGCTCATAAGTTATTTTCATGATAATCCACTGTTACTTAAATTAATTAATTTCAGTGATGTTGATTTAGTTTTGAAAAAATTAATTGATGATCACTATGTATTAATTACATCAAATGCAATGGACGGATCATATAATGAAAGATATAAATTTTCAGATAATCCTGCAGGCATGGAATGGCATTCTGATTCAAGAATTGTTGGAGGAAATAAACTAGATAAGGGTTTTAATTATTTGGTTTTAGTTGCCCTTGATAATTTTACTGTAAATAATGGTGCTACGTTATATATACCCAAAAGTCACTTAATAAGGAAACCAATTAAAAGATTTAAAACCTACAAAAAAAAAAATATTTTAATAAAAAAAGGTAGTGTAGCAATTTTAGATGCAGCTTTATATCATAGGAGGGGAGATATTAGTGAAATTAGAAGATGGTCTATTTTTAGTATGTATGGGCCCTGGTTTATGAAGCCATACTATAATTTTGAAAAAATGTTTGGTAAAAAGTTTAAAAGTATTGATAAAAAATATCAAAAACTTTTACATTACAATTCGACACCACCAAAAAATCATAATATAAGGGTTCACACTTTAAAGTATTGAGATTTGATTTGATGAGTGTAGATAAATAAACATTAAATATTATGAATAATATTTCCATAATTGTTGCTCACCCGGATGATGAAACAATAGGATGTGGGGGAACAATCCTTAAATTGCTAGCTGCCAAAAAAAAAGTAAATTTACTGACTTTATCTGATGGAATTTCATCCAGATCAATTTCAAATAAATCGAAAAAAATAAGAACTAATAATTTTAAAAATGTTTTAAAAAGTTACAAATTTAACCACACCAAAAATTTGAACTTTCCAGATAATGCATTTGATAGCGTGCCTTTGATTGAAATTATAAAATCTATTGAAACTTTTATAAATTACACAAAAACAGACACAATTTTCACTCATTTTCCATCTGATTTAAATATAGATCATCAAATTACGTCTAGAGCAACTGTAACAGCTTCAAGGCCACAACCTGGACAAAAAATTAAAAATATTTTATTTTTTGAGGTTTTATCAAGTACAGATTGGTCAATTGATTTTAAAAAATTTAATCCAAATTACTTTGAGGATATTTCAAAATTTATTAAAGATAAAACAAAAATATTAAAATTATATAAAGATGAAATTAGAAATGAACCACACACAAGGTCACTACCTAATATAATAAGATTATCTGAATTAAGAGGAAACTCTGTTGGTATAAAAAATGCAGAGGCTTTTGAGATTTTTAGAGCGATGAATATACAAAAATTTTAAAAATGATAAAAATCCTAAAAAAAATTTTAAATTGGACACCAACACCTCAATTGAACATAATCATGAATTTAGTTGGATTAAATTTAATTATCTCATATTGCTGGAATCTATTTTTTAAAGTAATTTTTTTTAAATATAAAAAAAAACAAACTCTCATTAATCATGAACAATATGATCAATTATCAAAGAATGGAGTTTTGCAAATTGATAATTTTTTAAATGAGGATGATTACATTAAATTGAAAAATCTTATTGATGAAGAGACCAAAGAAAAATCTTCTTCAAGCACGGATTACAGTATTACACTGCAAACCTTTAACAAAATAAATCTCAGATCAAATATATTAACAAAATATTTTGGTGTAAATAGTGAACTTCAAAAATGTATAGAGTGTCTCTCTGGGATAAAATCAAAAATACAGCCTCCAATAGAATATAGAGTTATCAAAAATGAGAATAAAGTTCTAGATCACTACGATGATCAACAAGATAAGCTTCATAAAGATGTCTTTTATGACTCTTATAAGGCAATCATGTATCTCAATAATGTAGACAAAGGTAATGGAGCTTTTATTTATGCCCTAGGAACATCTTCATTAACTCTAGGGAATATTTTTTATAATTATATTAATGCAATCGTAGGTATAAAAAGTTATGAGCAAGTATATAAAAACTTAAACAAACAAAGCTTAGAAGCTAAAGAAAATAGTTTAATTATTATGAATGCAAGTGGATTACATCAAAGAGGAAAATTTAATATGGAAGGTGAAAGAAAGACCTTATTTATTGATTTTAGATACTTTCATTCACTTTATAATTTAAAATCCTTATTATAGATTTTAATAAAATAAATAATGATTAGTAAACTTTTAATTTCAACATCAATAAAATACTTTTTTTTTAAATTATTTCAATGCAAAATTTTATCAGTTAAAATCAATAACTACAAAATTAAATTTTTGATTTCAAATAAAAAAACTTTTGATAGAGCTCTATATTATTATGAAAAAGAAACTTTAGAATGGATCAATACTTTTCATAAAAAAGATATTTTTTGGGACATTGGTTCGTGTACAGGAGTTTATAGTATATATGCATCTATGGAAAAAAAATGTTTTGTATACGCATTTGAGCCTTTAATTTTAAATTTCAATTTAACTTTTGAGAATATGAAATTAAATAATGTGTTAGACCACTGTAGTGTTTTTAACTTATATTTAGGAGATAAAGACTATGTAGATGAAATATTTATAAAAGAAAATATAACAGGTGTCAGCCAGCAACTAAATATAAAAAATGAAAATTTCACAAGACAAGGCGTTTTAAAGCATTCTATTGATCATTTAATAGAAAACTTAGGATTTAAAGTTCCTAATCATATTAAAATAGATGTTGAAAGAACAGAATTGCAATTGATTAATGGTTGTAAAAAAACATTAGCCAAAAAAGAACTTAAATCAATAGCAATAGAGTGTCACAAGGAGTTTTATTATGATATTAATAAAGAATTAGTTAAAAATAATTTTAAATTAAAAAAAAAAGTAAGGCAATCAGAAACAGACTCAATTTTATACTATTATAAGGTGAATTAATTTTATGAAGGATTATTTTATAAAAGAAAAATTTAGTTTAAAGAGGTTTGGTTTAGAATCAGCAATTTTATTGTTTTTAGTAGATTCTTTATACTATTATTTAACAAAAAAAATTGATTTTATTTTTATATTTATTTTATTATTTTTGTTATTTATTATTCTAGCAAGCTTATTTAGAGAAAAGTTGTTAGCTCCTATTCATAAACTCTTCTTATTAATTTTTAGTTTAGTGTCAAAAGTTACTAATCCAATTTTGATTATCTTTTGTTATTTGGTGGGTATTTTACCTGTAGGAATTTTTTATAAACTTTATTATATAATTAATTCATATTTCAAAAAAAAAGAAGTTAAATTAAGTTATTGGAAAAACGCAGAGTTAAGTATAAAGAAAATTGAACTAGATGAGCAATATTGAAAATGTTTGAAATATTTAAATTTATTTACAAAAAAAGAAAATTTTGGATGTTACCTATTGCTTCTGCATTATTAATTGTCAGTATATTTTTATTAATAACTGGTTCATCAGCTTTAGCCCCAATGATTTATGCTATTTTCTAATCATAAAGCTTAAAGTTTTCTAAGATTGTTTCAGCCCAAACTCCATAACCTTTTTCATTAGGATGAGCATAATTTATTGGATACATAGACTTTCTAAATTCATAATCTTTTATTTTTGAATTATTAAAAATATCAATCAACTTAATATTATTCTTTTCACTAATTTTTTTAATTGCATAGTATTGATTACTTTTTTTATTATTAATAAAATTTTTAATTTCAGGTATAAAAAAAATAAATAATTCAGAAGTTCCACTTTCATGTTTCATTCTAGCTATAATCTTATTTAGAAGAAAATAGTTAGAATTTATATCATCACTATCTACAGCTTGTTTAAGAGTATAAGTTAAATTATCATTATATTTATAGTTATAATTATCCATACCTTTATTTTCTATACCCACTAAATATCGGATTTTGGAGAGTTTAAATTGATTAACAAATGAAGTTTGATCTTGTTTTTTGGAATTTAATAATTGTTTATATTTACTTTCTAAAATTTCATCAATTTGTTTACTTTTTTTTAATAAATTTTGTTTATATTCATCATTCAGGTATTGAACTAGAATTTTGTTTTTTTTCTCTAAAAAAAGATCGTAATTAATATCGTTTGTGGCGCTAAAAAGATAAATAATTTTTTTAGGCATTACTACTTTCTTAAATTCAATCAATGAACCCAACGCCATTAAAGGTCCATTGCCCCCAAAACCAAATGAAAGTGTTTTTAGTCCTTTTTTTGAAAGTTGACCTTGTAAAGTTTCATCATAGTTTACCGTTCCACCCATTGCGTAACTATCACCAATAATTAAGATATCCTGAAAATCTTGATCATAGTGTTTATCATTATTAATAAATCCATATCTATCAGTTAAAAAATAAGGATAGTAGTCATTTTCATTGTTCCCTAAAATATATGTATTCCTAAAGGTTGATAATGGCATTAAGCTTACATTATCACCTATAAAAAATTTTGGTAATAAGTTGTAGTTTAATTGTTTATTAAGTTTTTTCTCTAAATTCATTTTTTCATTTTTTTGACATTCATCACTTTTGCAAATGGAGTAAAATAATTTTTCATATTTTAATTCTAAAATAAAAAGTGATATGTATAATGTTGATATAAAAAATATAATTTGTTTTTTTAAAAAAATATTTGAGAAATAAAAAATTATTAAACCTATCAATAAAGAGATAATGAAAATAATAAAAATTAAATTTTCTTTATTAATGTTTAGTTTAAAAAAACAAAAAGTTAATATCGAGATAACACAGAGTAAGCTGAGCAACTTTAATTGATTATTAATCATAAATGTTGTAATAATTATCTCATAAATAATCTTAATGTAATTTATTTTCAATGTATATTTTAGGTATAAGCGCTTTTTATCATGATAGTGGAGCTTGCTTTTTAAAAGATGGGGAAATAGTTTATGCCTCACAAGAAGAGCGATTTTCAAGAATAAAAAATGACTCATCGTTTCCATCTTTAGCTATTATTGATGGATTAGAATTTTTAGACATTAACTTGGAAGAAGTCAGTGAAATAGTTTTTTATGAAAAACCTTTTTTGAAATTTGAAAGATTAATTTTAACTTATATAAAAAATATTCCATTTGGTTTATCACAATTTTTAAAGTCAATGATAGTTTGGGGTAAAGAAAAACTATTTCAAAGAAAACTCATTAATGATCATTTAAATAAAATATTACAATCAGAGAAAAAAATTAATTTTAAAATAAAATTTTCTGAACATCATTTAAGCCATTCTGCAAGTGCATTTTATCCAAGTAATTTTAAAGAAGCAGCAATTATAACTGCAGATGGAGTTGGAGAGTTTTCAACTACAACTATTTCTCATGGAAATGATGATAATATTACTATTATAAAAAAAATCGATTATCCGGACTCTTTAGGTCTCCTTTATAGCGCTTTTACTTATTATCTTGGTTTTAGGGTTAATTCTGACGAATATAAAGTAATGGGGCTTGCTCCTTACGGTGAGCCAAAATATAAATCTAAAATACTTAATTCTTTAGTTGACGTTAAAGATGACGGAAGTTTTATTTTAAATCAAAAATATTTTTCATATTCAACTGGTTTGGTGATGACAAATAAAAATTTTGACAATTTAATGGAAAAAAATCAAAGAAAAAAAAATGGCCCGATAAATCAAAATCATATGGATCTAGCATCATCTATACAATCAATAACTGAAGATATTATGATCCTAATTTGTCGGCATGCAAAAAAAATTACAAATTCAGATAATTTGTGTTTAGCTGGGGGGGTAGCATTAAATTGTGTTGCTAATGGAAAAATAATAAATTCAAAAATATTTAATAAAGTTTGGATTCAACCAGCCGCAGGTGATGCTGGTGGTGCATTAGGAGCTGCTTTAGTAAGTTTCTATAATAAAAAAGAAAACATAAAAAAAAAACTTTCTAAAAAAAAAGATTTAATGAAAAACTCTTATTTAGGTTCCATTATAAAAGATAGTGAAATTGAATTACATTTATCCAAACAAAAACTAGATTTTATAAAATTTAATAAGTTTTCTGATATTTGTGAGAAAGTGTCAGATGACTTGACTAATTCATTAATTATTGGTTGGTGTCAAGGCAGAGCAGAGTTTGGACCTAGGGCTTTAGGACATAGGTCGATTTTAGCAGATCCAAGAGTTGTAGATATGCAAAAAAAATTAAATTTAAAGATTAAGTTTAGAGAGAGTTTTAGACCATTTGCACCAATTGTTATGAGGGAACACTTAGAGGAATTTTTTGAACTAGATGAAGATAGTCCATACATGCTAGTTGTGAAAAAAGTAAAACAAAAAAAACTTATAAAAGTAAATGAGAGTGTATCAGGATTTGTAAAAATAAATCAAGTAAGAAGTGTTATACCGGCTGTTACTCATGTAGATAATACTGCAAGAATTCAGACGGTAACAAATGAAAATCAATTTATATATCCTTTAATAAAAAAATTTTACGAAAAGACCGAGTGTCCAATGCTTGTAAACACTAGCTTTAACTTAAGTGAAGAACCAATTGTAAATAATGCAAATGACGCAATCAATTCATTTATGAAATCTGGTTTAGATATTTTGGTATTGAATAATTATTATATAAAAAAATAGATGCATATTCTAATAGTACCTTCTGAATATCCAACAAATGATCATAAATTAGGAGGAATATTTACAAAAGAACAAGAAACCTATCTTAAAAGATATCATAAATTAGGGGTAATTTATGTTTATTTATTTTCAGTAAAAAAACTATTTACAAACTTATTTTATAATATTTTAAGATGCAAAATTAAAAATAGATTATTCATATATTATTTCCCAAGATTGCCATATTTAAAGTATCTAAATTATATGACTCATTATTTTTTTTTTCGAAAAGCTTTTGAAATTTATATAAAAAAATATGGAAAACCTGACCTATTGCATGTGCATTTTTCTGAGTTTGCTATTTGGACAGCTTATAAGATAAAAAATATATATAATATTCCCTATGTTATAACTGAGCATTCGACAGATTTTTTAGATGGAAAGTATGAAAAGACTTATCCTAAAAAATCCAAAATTTATAAAAAAATACATCTAGCGTTTAAAAATGCTAAACAAATCATATGTGTCAGTTCAATATTAAAAAAAAAAATTAAATTTCTTTATAAACTTAAAGACTCGAAACTTTCAGTTATTCCAAATTTATCATTTGATAGTGGCTTAAAGACAGTAAAAAAAGTAAACGATTTAATTTTTGTTGGTAGTTTTGATGAAAGAAAAAATCCTATTTTATTATTAGAGGCATTTAAAATCATTTATGCTAAAAAAAGTAAAATGATTATGATTGGAGGAGGGCCATTAAGATCAAAAATTGAAGAGTTTATTGAGAAGAATAAACTTAAAAATTACATTAAGATTTATCCTCCCCTTAATAAATTATCTGTTTTAAAATTAATAAATAAAAGTAAAATTTTGGCACTACCAAGTTTTTTTGAGACTTTTGGTATAGTAGTTATTGAAGCTTATTCTTTAGGCGTACCAGTTGTTATGACTGATAGTTTAGGGGTTAGAGATTTATATAATCTCAAATCATCAATATTAATAAAAAAAAAGGACCCCAAAAACTTTGCGAAAGGGTTAAATAAGCTATTAAATAATTACAATAAATTTGAAGCGAAAAAAATAATTAATTTTTATAAAAAAAATTTTTCCCCTAGCGTTGTAATCGATAAAATAAACAGTGTATATAAATCATAATTATGTGTGGATTTTCCTTTTGTGTATCAAGAAATAAAATTTCTGTTAATGAGATAAAATTAATGAATAAGAAAATTTCTCATAGAGGACCGGACAAAGAAAAATTTATAAATTCAAAAAATTTAAAAATATTTAAGAGTAAAGATAAAATTAATTTTTTAGCAGGTTTTAGAAGGTTAAAAATTATAGATTTGTCAGACAAAGCAAATCAACCAATGATTTATGATAAAAGATATTTAATTATATTTAATGGTGAAATTTATAATTATATAGAATTAAAAATTAAATTAATCGAAAAAAAATATAAATTTAAAACTAAATCAGATACTGAAGTAATTTTAGCAGCCTACGATTATTGGGGAAAAAAGTGTTTTGATTTATTTAATGGTATGTGGTCATTAATTATCTATGATCTAAAAAAAAATAAAATGATAGCTTGTAGAGATAGATATGGTGTAAAGCCATTATATTATAGAAAGATAAATAATTCTTTTTATTTCGCCTCAGAAGTTAAGCAATTATTAATACTAGCAAAAGAAAATATAGTGAATAAAAAATCACTTTCTAATTATTTACATCACGATTTATCTTTTGATGAAGAGCAAACTTTTATAGAAAATATATATCAAGTTAAACCAGGTCATTATATTGATTTTGATTTGGTGAAATTTAAATTCACAAAAAAAAAATGGTATCATTTTAAAAAAAAGATATTAAGAACAAAATATTTAAAAAAAGAAATCGCTGATACCCTAGAAAACTCTATAAAATTAAGATTAAGGTCAGACGTTAAAGTGGGTATCTCGTTGTCAGGTGGTATAGACTCCACAATAATAGCGAGTAAAATTGCTACTATTAAAAAAAAATTAACTAAAGAAATTTATACGTTCACTTCAAGATCAAACGATAAAAATGACGAATATGAATATGTAAAAGAATTTAATAAAATGTATGATTTTAAAAATATTCCAATTAATCTGAATTTTGAAAATTTCAAAAAAGATTTTTTAAAAATAGTAAAACAACATGACTTCCCGATTTCAAATCTTTCAATATTTTCAGAGTGGGAGGTATTTAAAATGATGAAATCAAAAAAGATTACTGTGAATATTGATGGACATGGTGCAGACGAACAGCTGTGTGGATATGAAAATTATTTTTCATTATATTTGTTAGAATGTCTGAAAAAATTCAAGATATTATCATTCTTTATGTTCTTTAAAGATATTTTTTTTTCTAAAATAAGAAATAAATTTTCTTTTATAGCCAAAATTACTTTAAATTTATTTCCAAATAGTTTCTTAGATTTTATGAAAGATCTTTTAAATAAAAAAATTAAAAAAAAATGGATTAATTTAGAATTTAAAAAATATCCAAAATACAACTTTTCTAACAATTTGCTTATTAATCAAAACTTTACTCAATTTTTTTTAACCAGTTTACCCAAGCAATTAAATTGGTCAGATATAAATTCCATGTCCCACTCAGTTGAAACAAGATCTCCTTTTTTAGATTTTAATTTTGTTGAAAGAGTTTTACCACTACCTATCGAAAAAAAAATTCATGGAGTCACAAGTAAATATATTTTAAGAGAAATATTTAAATCTATAATCCCAAAAAAAATTTATGAAAGAAATTTTAAAGTTGGTTTTTTAGCACCAGGAGAAGAATGGACAAAAAATAATAAAATGTATATTGAAAACATGTTTAAAAAATATTTTAAGTATTTAAATAAAATATTAGATCTTGAATGTAAAAATAAGGCATTAGATATAATTAGAGGAAGGTCAGCTTATAGTGATTGGATATGGAAAGTTATATTCTTAGGTGCGTGGATAAAACATCATAAGATAAAATTATAATATTATTTCTTATAAATAATAGAATTAAAAATACTCTCAATCTTATTATAGTTATTATCAATTAAAATATTATCATATTTTATATTTTCTTTATAATTTATTACCAATTCATATTCTTTTAATCTTTTAATAATTTCTTCATCTTTTTTATAGTTACAATTATGCATATATGTTGTGGGTTTTTTATTTTTTTTAAACGACCAACACTCTTTATTTATATAATTAGGATATAAATATAGTTTAAACATATTATGTACAAATCCATCATCATTATCTACGAGTACATAAATTCTTTTGCTTTGATAATTTTTTTGAATAAAATTTGATAATTCCTTAATTTGTCTTTTATCATATTTTATATGTTGCATATTACTATCGAAGTTATTGAACCTCTCTGGAATTAAAATTTCAATAGATTTTGCAGGTGCTATGAGTAAAAATGTCGATAAAAGAATAAACTTAAACTTAGATAAATTAAAGTCATTAGTGAAACCATTATAGATTAAAAATATTGTATAGGGCATGAAATATAAACCTACGTATCTTCCAAAACTTGCCATTGCAGCTGCCTCATTGGCTCCAAAAAAAATTTTATATGAAGTCAAAATTAAAAAAATATGCAAATAGCTTATTAAATACATAGATAAAAATAAGGTAATTTTTTCTTTATATTTTTTTTTGTTAGAAAAAAATAAAAATATATTCATTAAGGATAAAAAAATTAACCAAAATATTAAATTTGTTTTGAATTCGTAAAAAAATCCTACTTCAGAAAAAATTTTTTCTATAGTTTGATTGGGTATTCTAAAAATAGATCCTTGGAAAATATTTATACTATTTATCTGCTCCCAGTTTACACGCGTAGTAATTAATTTTTCAAATAATTGATTTATGTTAAAGTTATTAATGGTGGTTGTATGTTTTAATTTAAAAGAAATAAATTTTTGAAAAATGGTTGTTACAAATATTGAGAAAGAAAATAAACATATATTTTTTATATTTAGAAACTTTTTTTCTTTATTAAAAAAACTTATTAAAAGAATTATAAATATATATACGATATAAAATAAGGAAAAATCCTTAAAAAAAACTATTAAAAATACTACTGGAAATAATTCAAATAATTTTAATTTTGAGTTGTTTATTTTTTTTATGAATAAAATAGAGACTATTTTAATAAATAATAGTGATGTAATTACACCCGTATAAATTGAAAATAGACCATAATTAAAGATAAAAGCTAAAAAATATATTAAAAGAAAAAAAATAAAAAAATTTAATAATAAATAATTATCAATTTTGAAATCATTAAAAATATTTTTTAACAATAAAATAGTTAGTGTAAATTGAGAAAATATAATTATGCCTTCATCATAATCATGATATTTAAGAAAAATATAATGAAGTAAATTTGAACCAAAAGGTTTATTTTGATTTGTGATAATATTTTCATAATAAATTGAGTTATGAATTAATAATTCTTTTGTTTTTAAGCCCCAGCTAGAAAATTCATCCCACCAAAGAAATTCCATATTTATGCACAATAGTAAAATACAATTTAATATTAGTATTGTTTTTATAAAATTAAATAAATCAATTTGAAGTATCCTTTTAAAATTAAATGATGAATAAAGTAATATGCAAAATGTTACTATTAAATGAAATTTATTTAATAAATTTAAACTTGATAAGATAATAATCAATATTGTTAAATATAAAACACCATACAAATACAAATCTAAAGATGTGTATTTATTAAAAAAATCATATTTTTTTTTAATAATCTCACCAAAGATTAGAATAACAAAAAAATATATGTTTATTATTAAATATTTTTCCATTTTTAATTATCAATAGTATTTAAATTTTTGTCTTTAATAATAAAAATAGTTATTAAAATTATAAGTAAGAAAATAAATTTTTTAATAAAAAACATAATAAAAAACGAAAATAAAATACCAATTAATAAAAGTATTATAAATATTTTTTTATTTTTTATATACTCACGATCTATTCGTTTTAAAAAAATAATTATATGTCTAAAAATAAAATCCAACAATATTTTTGATATAACTAAATTACTTTTTTCATCTTTATAAATTGTCTCTATATTAACGTCTAATATTTCACATTTTATTCTTCTCATTTCTGCTATCATAGTTGTTTCAAAAAAAAAATTGTCTGCAATATTTTCTAATTTTAAATTTTTATAAACTTCTTTGTGTATAGCTATAAAGCCATTTGTGGCATCAAAAGTATTATATTGACCAGTTGTAATCTTTGTAATTATAGAAAGAAAAAAATTACCAATTATTCTCAGTAATGGCATTTTAAAGAATTTTTTATGTGGGTGAAACCTATTTCCTTTGACATATAAGTAATTTTTTTTAAATTTACTTACAAATTTGATTATATTATCAGTATCCATTTGGCCATCACCATCAATTTTAAGACAGATATCAATTTTATTATCCTTAAAAGCTTCAGAAATACCTTTTTTGGTAGCACCTCCAATTCCTAAATTTACTGAATTGTATAAAACTTTAACTCTATCATCTTTTACGTTAATATTTACTAAATCACCCGATTTTTGAGGACAACAATCGTCTATTACATATATTTTGCTAATCTCAGGACCTATTGATTTAACTACATCAATAATGCTGCTAGAGACATTATAACAAGGTATGACTACTGCTAATTTGGCCATTATTTCTTTATTCAAATCATAATATTAATAAGAGATTGATACTATATTGAAATTTCTATAATTGAAGGTTTAATCAGCTAGGATGAAAAAAAAAATAGCCATAATAGAATACAACACTGGAAATGTTTCAGCTATTTCAAATATGCTTTCTAAAATTAATGAAAAGTCTGTAATTACATCTGATCCTAAGATTATTGAAGATTCTGAGATCATAATATTGCCTGGAGTAGGTAGTTTTGACAGGGCAATAAAAAAACTAGAAGAAAAAAACTTAATTGATATTTTAAAATTGAAAATATCCGAAAACACTAAAATACTTGGTATTTGTCTAGGAATGCAAATCCTTACTCTTGGAAGTGAAGAGGGTGATAAAGAAGGTTTAAAAGTTTTTGATACTTATTGTAAGTCATTTAATAAACAAAATTCAAAAGATATCTTTATGGGGTGGTCAAACACTAAAGTAAAAAAAAATGAATATAAATTTGATTTTTTAAATAAAAGTAAATTTTATTTTTTACACAAATATTATTTTCCATATCATCAAGACTATACAATTGCAATTTCTGAAAATAATTTAGAATTTTCAAGTGTTGTAAAAAAAAACAATGTTTTTGGAGTCCAATTTCATCCAGAAAAAAGTCATAATTTTGGTATTAATTTTTTCAAAAATTTCATAAATATATAATGATTTTTTTTAGAATAATTCCTATTTTATTAATTGAAAATCAAAACTGCATCAAAACAATAAAATTTAAGAAAAAGATTTATTTAGGTGATCCAATTAATATTGTAAAAATATATAGCGAACTTGGTGTTGACGAGATTTTGATAAATGATATTTCAAATAGTGATATACCAGATTTTAAATTACTAAAACAAATTTCTGAGGAATCGTTTGTACCTCTAAGTTATGGTGGTGGTGTAAAAAGCTTTAATGACATTGAAAAAATTTTATCTTATGGATATGAAAAAATATGTTTTAATTCACTTGTTTTTGAAAAATTTGAATTTATTGAAAAAGCAATTAAAGAATTTGGTAATTCTAGTATTTCTATATCTGTAAATCTTAAGAAAAATTTTATTAAAAAATTAAGATTATTTAATAATAAAAAAAAAAGTTTTTATAATGATACAATTGAAAATCATCTAGAAAAAATTAATATGCTAAATCCTAGTGAAACACTTTTAACCTTTGTGGATTTAGAAGGAACAAGAAGTGGGTATGATAAAGAATTAATAAGTAAATACTCTAAAATTATTAAAACTAATCTAATTATAAATGGTGGAGCAAAAGAAATTAATGACTTTATATTTCTTAAAAACTTGGATATAAGTGGAGGAGTAGCTTCTAGCCTATTTTCATTTAAAGGAAATAATGAAAGTGTACTTGTAAATTATTTATCTAACGAAGAAATAGAAAAGATTAACAATTAATTTAATGATTTGCAAAACATGTGTTCTTGATTCATCTATAGAAAGTTTAAAATTTACAAATGAACAGTGTAATTATTGTTTAAAATACATACCTTTATTAAAAAAAAAACATATTGAAAATAGCTCAAATAATCAAATTGTTAAAATTTTTAACAAAATATCAAAAATAAAAAATAAATATAATTGCCTTATCGGGGTAAGTGGAGGAGTTGACAGCTCGTATATAGTCTATTTAGCAAAAAAATATAACTTAAGACCATTGTTATTACATTTTGATAATGGGTGGAACTCAGAATTGGCTGTTTCAAATATAAAAAAAATTACTAATAGTTGTGGTTTTGATCTTCAAACATACATTGTAAACTGGAGTGAATTTCGGAATATACAAAGATCATTTATTAAATCAGGAGTTATAGATATTGAGCTTGCAACAGATCATGCAATCTTTGCTAATCTTATCAATACAGCAAAAAAAAACAATATAAAATATATTTTAAGTGGTACTAATATTTTTACAGAACACGCAATGCCTAAAGAGTGGATGTGGAGAAAAAGTGATATAAGAAATATAAAATCTATTCATAAAAAGTATGGATCAATAAAAATTAAATCATATCCAACAATGGGTTTTTTTGATTGGTACATTGCAAAATATTTAAATTTTGGCCCTAAATTATTAGAGCCACTAAATATGATTAATTATAAAAAAAAAAATGCTATAGAAATTCTTAAATCAAACTATGGTTGGTCAGAATATGAAGATAAACATTTTGAATCTTTATTTACAAAATTTTATCAAGCTTATATTTTGAAAAAAAAATTTAATGTTGATAAAAGAAAATCTCACCTATCTTGCCTAATACGAAATAATGAAATTACTAGAGATAATGCATTGAAAATATTATCAAATAATGACTATCCAGGTGATCTTGAAAGAGAAAAAGATTATTTTTGTAAAAAATTAGATTTTTCTAAAGAAGAATTTGATAAAATTTTAAGTGAAAAACCAAAAAGTCATTTAGATTTTGATAACTCAGAAAAACTTTTTAAATTTTCTAAAAAAATATATAAATTTTTTTATAAATTTTAATGAAAAAAAAAATACTAATAATTCAACATCATAGTAAATTTGGTGGTGCATCAAAAAGTATATCTGAATTCATTTTGAAATTACAAAATAAATTCGATTTTGATATAATTTGTCCAAATGGATCTACGTATGAATTTTTTAAGAGCAAAAAACTAAATGTTCATAAACTTTTTGGTATTCCATCCTATGATATTACAGAAATTGGAAGTTATTCAGGTTTTAGAAAAATTTTATTGCTAAGAGAGTTTTTTTATTTTTTTAGTTTTTTATTTAAAATTTTTAAAATAAAAAAAAAGTACGATATAATACATTTAAATGATACCAATCTCATCGTAATTGCTCCATTACTAAAATATTTCTTTAAATCAAAAATAATCTGTCATGTGAGGACACGTGTTAATAAAAAAAAACTATCTAAAGTAATTTTATTTATATCAAAAAAATATATAGATAGATTTATTTGTATAGACAAAAGTACCTATTCTACATCACCTTATAAAAAAAAAAGTGTCATAATTTATAATATTTTTAATTCTCAAAATTTAAAAAAAATAATCTCAAAAAACAAAAAACATTTATTTTATGTTGGTTTTTTAGGATCACTTGATTTCCATAAAGGACTTGATTTTTATTTTGAATGCATTTCTGAAATAAATAAATCAAAAAATAATTTTATTTTTTTAATTGGTGGATCTCTATCTGTAACTAATAAATTTCTATCAACTATATTAGACTTATTTAATATTAAAAAAAATTTTACAAAAGTTTTTATTAATTTTAAAAGAAAAAAATATCATAATGTAAAGTTTTTAAATAATGTTACCAACCTAGATAAATTTTATAATAATATTGACGTAATATGCTTTCCTTCAAGAATGAATGCATTAGGTAGGCCAATAATAGAAGCAGCATCACATGCAGTTCCATCAGTTGTATGCTTAAAAGAGTATTTTAAAGATACAATTATTAATAACAAAACAGGTTATGTTTTAAAATTTGGAGATAAAAAAAATTTTATTAAAAAATTAGAATATTTAAATAAAGATACAAAAAAATTGAATGAACTAGGTTTAAATGCTAAAAAAAATTATCATTCAAAACATAATGTGATAAATAATACTCAAAGATTGCTTAAAATATATAAATCTATCTAATGAAAAAATTTAAATTAGCTATTATTGGTTGTGGAAGAATTTTTAACAAACATTTTATAGCCATACAAAAACTAAAAAATAAATTTGAAATTGAATCTGTTTGTGACTTAAATCCTTTAAAGATCAAAAAAAATATTTTAAATACTAAAACCAATATATATAGTTCCATTAATGACTTATGTGAGAAATCACAAGCAGACTTGATTGTAATCTTAACACCTAGTGGTTTACATTTTGACCATATAATTCAAACTTCAAAATTTTTTAAAAATGTAATTGTAGAAAAACCTATGGTTATGAATACTCAACAAGCTGAAAAAATTAAGATACACTGTAAAAAAAAAAAAATAAATTTATTTATAGTTAAGCAAAATAGATTTAATCCAGCTATTCAAAAACTTAAACAAGCAATTGATCAAAAACGTTTTGGTAAAATATTTTTAGCAACAATAAGAGTTAGATGGTCAAGAAATGATAGCTATTTCTTGCAAGATAGATGGAGAGGAACTTGGAAATTTGATGGTGGTGTATTA
>Ga0209630_10002726_pt1 | contig 16724 bp, 15 predicted proteins | sample COG_01_FD_184745 | JGI IMG/M metagenome (GOLD analysis project Ga0209630, IMG submission 184745) | Pelagic Microbial community sample from North Sea - COGITO 998_met_01 (SPAdes) (version 2) | ecosystem: Environmental > Aquatic > Marine > Neritic zone/Coastal water | place: Helgoland, sampling... | reverse complement strand
ATAATTATAGACAATATGAATTCCAGCAAAGACACAAACACCAACAATATATGCTTTAATAAACCCAAAAAAGAATCCAAACGTTTTGTCAAGCCCACCAATGCCAGTGTAGCTGATTGCTTTGCTTATTCCTTTATTAATTAGTAGCACTAAAAATATAACTACTACAAAAATAGTGATGTTAAGCCCTATGTCGAGAATGTATTCACTATCAATTATATCCTTAAAATAAGGTTTAACTCTAGGAAATAAAATTAAAGTAATCACATAAGCTAAAATCCATTTAGCCATGGAAAGAATACTCAGTACAAAGCCTTTGCTATAACATTGTATTAAAGAGAAAATTGTTACCACAACATATAAAAAATCAATTACTGATATTTCATTAAAAAAGTCTTGAAATGTATTTAGCATCTAGATCATTTACCAAAAGGTTTTACAGTTAAGATTAAAGCAGGCAATAAAGTCAAAACAGATATCATTGCAAGCAACATTGCTATACCTGTAAATACTCCAAAATAAATTGTTGGGATAAACTTTGATAAAACTAAAATTGAAAAACCAAAGACAATAGTGATAGATGTATTTAATATAGCAACTCCAACAGTTGAGTGACATTTTTTTAAAGTTTTGTTGTAATCTTTTATCTTACTGAATTCTTCTTTAAATCTGTAAATATAATGAATGCTATTATCTACCGCTATTCCAATAGTTATTGCTGCAATAGTGATTGTCATCATATCTAATGGAATACCAAGAAGACCAATAATTCCTAAAATAAAAAATGCTGCAATAAAATTTGGAACAACACCAATTAAGGATAACTTGATATTTCTAAATAAAATTATAAACATTGAAAGAATTCCAATCATTACTAGCCCTAACGTTAAAATTTGAGATTTAAACAAGCTTTGTAATAAATTATTAAATAAAATCAAAACACCAGCTAATTTATATTCATTTTCTTTTAATCCTATTTTATTTTTTAAATCAAAATTTATTTTATTAATTAATTCGTTTCTTCTTAAGTTTTCTTGTGAGTCAATAATTCTTAAACTTACCCTGGCTTCATTATCTTCAATGGATAAATATGGATCAATTATTTCGGTTTTGATACTTTCTGGAATTTTAGAATACAAAACTCCCATCTCAAGAGTGCCAAGAGGCTTATTATTATTGAGCTGTGTCGCAACTTCAATAATTGATGAAAAAGATAGAACTTTGCCCACTTGTGGAAGATTGTCTAAATAATTGTGAACTGAAGCTATTTTATCGATTTTATCTTTAGTAAACCAATATTTTTCATCATTTTCATCTTCATCATCACCCCAATCTTCAAACTCATCATCCTCTGCTGTTGTTTCTTTATTTTCAGTTACAGGAAACTTTAAGATAACTTCAAGTGGGGTAGTGCCACCCAATTCTTCATCAATAAGTTTCATTCCCTTATAAATCTCAGTATTTTTATTAAAGTAATTAATGAAGCTATTTTCTACTTCAAGTTTACTAATTCCAACTACACTTAAAATAACAATAATTCCAGTTACTCCAAAAATTGTAGTTTTGTTATTCAAAGAAAGTAGACCTAAAAAACTTGTGATACTAGAGTCTTGTTCTTTTATAAGTTCCATATTTTTTGTTGGAGCAAAATTTAAAAGAGTTGGAAGAAGAGTAAAAGTAATAACAAATGATGTGATTAAGCCAAAAGTCATCATCCAACCAAAATCTATAATTGGTTTAATTCCACTAAAAATTAAAGATAAAAAAGCAAATACAGTTGTAAAGACTGTATATAAAATAGGCCAAAACATTTTATTTGTAGTAAGGGATATAATTTCAAAATTATTTTTAGCAGGAAAATCTTTTTTTAATTGAAGAAAACGAGTGCTCATATGAATATTCATTGCCATTGTTAATATGAGCATTAATGCAATAAAGTTAGAAGAGATAACTGTTACCTTCCATCCAAGAATTCCAAGCAAACCCATCATAATTACAACTGAAAATAAGCAACTACTAATCGGAACAATGACCCAAATTAATTTTCTAAAAACAAACCATAAAGTTGCAATAATGAATAAAAGAACCCCTAAACCAAAAACTATAATGTCACTTTTAATAAATGTCATCATGTCATCAGCTATCATTGGAATTCCTCCAAGATAGATTTTACCTACATCTCCATAACTTTTGATAACTTGTCTTATCTCTAATATATTTTCATGATTTTGTTTTTTTATTTTATCTTTGTGAGACTCTATTTCTGATTTTGATAAATTTTCAATATTTTCTAATTTTATATTCTCTTTAATATTAACAATAATTCCACTCGTATTTCCATTTTCACTAATTACAAAATTTCTAAAAACTGGACTATTTAGAATTTCTTTAAATCCGCGATTTTTATCAACCCCTTCATCTTTTAAAGTTTTAAAGCTTTCCAATCTTTCTTGTAACGGTGCGTCTGAATTGCTTAAAAGAGGTACATCTAAAAGTGTAATTACACTGTGAACCCAATTTAGACTTTGAATTTTGTATTTTAAACTTAAAAGATTGTTAATAGAGTTATCAGTAACCATCCCCTCATTTGGAGTATAGGTTAGAATTAAAAAATCTTTTGAGCCATATCTCTCTGTTACTTCTTTTAAATAGGCTAAATCAGGGTCACCCTCTATCAATAGTGTTTCTGAAGATGCATCTAACCTGAAATCCTTCGAGTAATAGCTAAAGCTTAATATCGCAATAACAAGTAAAATAAATACTATTTTAGGGTTTTTCAGAACTCTATTTTGATACAATTGAGCAAACATCAGCTCTTTTATATTGGAATTTAATTAATTTGAGTATCTTTAAATTTAGTAAATCTCTCTTCAAACTCAAGAGTTACATTACCTATTGGGCCGTGTCGTTGTTTCCCAATTATAATTTGAGCTAAGTGAGCAACTTCATTCATTTTTGCTTGCCATTCTGCATGTTCAACCGTTGCTTCTCTTGGTTCTTTTCTTTGTAAATAATATCCTTCTCTATAAACAAACATAACAACATCCGCATCTTGTTCTATCGAACCTGATTCTCTTAAATCAGACAATTGAGGTTTGTGGTCATCTCTTTGTTCAACTTGTCTTGAAAGCTGTGATAGAGCTACAACAGGCACTCCAAGTTCTTTAGCTATTGCTTTTAGTCCTTGGGTAATTTGTGAGATCTCTTGAACTCTACCATCTTTATTAAATGTTGTTCCCCTCATTAATTGAATATAATCAACCACAATCATATCTAGACCAAACAATCTTTTAATTCGTCTAGCTCTGTTACTCATTGCAGCGATACTAATTGCAGGTGTTTCATCAATATACAATGGAAGTTCAGCTATATTTTTTGAAGTTTCTAAAAATTTGTCAAATTGTTCGTCTGAAATTCTTCCTCTTCTTATGTCGTTTGAGCTTATTCTTGCTTGTTCTGAAATAATTCTCGTAGATAATTGTTCTGAAGACATCTCCAATGAAAAGAAGGCAATTGATGATTTTTTTCCACTGCCTTGTAGTTTTTGTGCAGCATTAAAAGCAATGTTTGTTGCAAGAGATGTTTTTCCCATTGAAGGACGTCCAGCAATAATAATTAAATCTGATTGGTGAAGACCACCAAGTTTATCATCTAAATCTCTAAGTCCTGTTGGAACACCAACAATACCTTCCTCATTTTTATATGCAGCAGATGCCATTTCTATGGTTTGTTTCATAGCTTCATCAAATTTAACTAATGAAGAATTAAAAGAACCTTTTTCTGCTAAATCAAAAAGTAGTCTTTCTGAATTTTCAATAATAGTTTGACCATTAGTATCTAGCTCATTTAATTTTGCGCTATCAATAGTTTGCTCTGAAATTTTGATTAATTCGCGTCTAACAAACATATCATAGATTATTTTTGAGTATTCAACAGCTTGGCGTACTGATGTGGAAAATTTTGTAATCTTGACTAGGTATTCAGGAACATTTAAATCATCTTTTTCATCTTCAAAATAATTTTTAAGTGTAATTGGATTTGCAAGCATTCCTTTGTAAACTAAACTTTCAATAGCTTCAAAAATTTTTTGATGCATTGGATCGTAAAAATTTATACTGGAAATTATTGTGCTAATTTCATCAAATATATCATTACTAACTAGTATGGAACCGATAACAGCTTGTTCTGCTTCAATATTATTAGGTAATTCTTTAAACTGATCTTTAACGATACTTAGATTGTTTTCCATAAATAGTAATTTACAGAATTAATATTTAAATAAAATTAATAATAAAGGCTGGGGAAAAGAATGTATAATTATTGTATCGTATCAGCTGAAGTAACGTTAACTGTAATTTCAGCGTCAACTTCAGAGTGTAAAGAAATTTTTACTTTAAATTTTCCAAGAGACTTAATCTCTTCAACTGGCTGTATCATTGAAGGCTTGATACCAATTTTATTTTCTTCTTGAATTAATTTTGCAATTTCAGTTGGTTTAACAGAACCATATAATTCGTTGTTTTCAGTGCTTAGTTTTTTAACACCATACTCTTTGCCATTAATTTGTTCTGAAATTTGTGCAGCTTCCTTTTTCTTTTCGCTATCTTTTTTTGATAAATCTGATTTTATTTTTTCAACTTCTAAAATATTTTCTTTTGAAGCGTATAGTGCTTTTTTGTTAGCAATTAAAAAATTTCTTGCATAACCTCTTTTAACCTCTATCACTTCGCCAATAGAACCAACTCTTTTTACGTTTTCTAGTAAAATTACTTTCATATTATATTAAAGCTAAATTTCTAGCTCTTTTAATAGATAGAGATAACTCTCTTTGCTTTTTTTGTGAAACATTTGTAATTCTTGATGGTAAAATTTTTCCATTTTCAGACATATATTTTTTTAAAAGTCTTACATTCTTATAATCTACTGCAGGAGCACCTTTTCCTGAAAGTGGGCAAGTTTTTTTGAATTTATACTTATTTGGTTGAAAAATACTTAATTTAGCAAAATTACTTTGTTTACCTTTTTTGTTTCCACTTTGTCTTTTAGGCATAATTAGTTTTTATAACTTTCTTTTTTTTCATCATCATCTCTCTTAGCAAAGTAATTAGCTTCAAGATCAAATTTCTTAACTCTAACTGTTAAGTATCTTAATAATTTTTTATCTATAGCTTCATTTTTTTCTAACTCATCAATTACATTACCTTTACCTTTTATTTTAAAGTGGATGTAGCTACCTTTTTTATTTTTTTTAATTAAGTAAGATAAGTTTAGTAAACCCCAATTTTCAGTTTTAACAATTTCACCTTCATTTTTTTCAACAATTTTAGAATATTTTTCAGTTAATTGCTTAATTTCACTTGGTGAAGTGTCTTGTCTAGCTATGATAGTATGTTCGTATAAATTCATTTAAGTTCTTTAATAAAAAGTGAGGATATACTATTATAAATGTTCAATTACAATAGTTAAAAAGCAAAATTAATAGTTATTTTTATATGTTTTCAGTAATTTTTCCAGGTCAAGGATCACAAATGGTTGGTATGGGAAAAGAATTCTATGACAAGTTTGATCTGGTTAAAAATCTCTTTAAAGAAGCTGATGATATACTAAATTTTTCAATATCTAAGCTTATTTTGGAAGGTCCAAAAGAGGAATTAGACCTAACTGCAAATACTCAGCCAGCAATATTTCTAATTAGCTATTCAATTTATAAAGTAATTAATAATGAATTTAATATTGATTTGAGCAAAGCTAAATATTTTGCTGGACACTCATTGGGCGAATATTCTGCTTTATCTTGTGCAGGTTACTTAAATTTTTCAGATACCTTAAAAATTTTAAGAATAAGAGGTGATGCTATGCAAAACTCAGTTCCTAAAGGCGAGGGTGGCATGGTTGCAGTATTAGGTTCAACCGTAGAAATAGTTGAAAAAATTTTAAAAAATAATGAAAAAAGTTTAAGTGTTGAAATTGCAAATGATAATTCTGAAGGTCAGATTGTACTAAGTGGTAAAATAAACGATATAGATAAATTAATTTTAATTTTAAAAGAAAATTCAATTAAAAATATAAAGTTACCAGTAAGTGCGCCTTTTCACTGTAGTTTAATGAATAAAGCAACAAATATAATGAGTGATGAATTAAATAAAATAAATTTTATAGAAGGTGAGAATAAATTAATTTCAAATGTTACTGCTAATGAAATATCAAATACCAATGAGCTTAAGGATCTATTGGTAAAACAAATTGAAAATAGAGTGAGATGGAGAGAAAGTGTAATTAATATGATTGGTAGTGGTGTAAATCATTTTATTGAAATTGGTCCAGGTAAAGTTTTATCAGGTTTGGTTAAAAGAATTAGCAAAGAAGTAAAAATAGATACTATTAACAATCAAACAGATATCGAGGGTTTGCAAATATGAGTAGTTTAGAAAATAAAAATATTATTGTAACTGGTGCATCAGGTGGAATAGGCAATGCTATAATTAAAAAACTAAATGAAGCAGGAGCAAATATTTTAGCCTCAGGGACTAAAATTGAAAAACTAGAAGAATTAAAAAAAAATTTTGAAGGCATCAAAATATTAAAATTTGATATATCTCAAAGTGATAAAATCGAAGAATTTATTGAAAATGCTACAGGTGAATTAGGTGGAAGTTTAGATGGTTTAATTAATAATGCTGGAATAACCCAAGATAATCTTGCAATTCGAATGACCTTGGATGAGTGGCAAAAAGTTATAAATGTCAATTTAACCTCAACTTTCTTAATGAGTAAATTTGCAATTAAAAAAATGCTCAAAAATAAATCTGGAAAAATTGTCAATATTACATCAGTTGTTGGTCATACTGGTAATTTGGGACAAGCTAATTACACAGCTTCAAAAGCTGGAATAGTTGCTATGTCAAAAAGTTTGGCAACAGAATACGCAAAGAAAAATATTAATATAAATTGTATTTCGCCAGGATTTATTAAAACAGCAATGACAGATAAAATCGATGATAAATTCAAAGAAGTTATTATATCAAAAATACCATCAGCGCGCCTTGGTGAGCCAGATGATATTGCAAATGCTGTATTTTTTTTAAGTTCAGATCTGTCTAACTACATAAATGGTGAAACATTGCATGTTAATGGGGGCATGTATATGGCTTGACAAAATAGCTTTTTAAACTATTAAGAATTTATAACTAAAAAGGATCAATATGTCAGAAGACGTTTCAAGCAAAGTAAAAAAAATTGTAGCAGATCACTTAGGTATCGACGAAGCAAAAGTAACTGAGGAGTCTAGTTTTATAGATGATCTAGGTGCTGACAGCTTGGATACTGTTGAATTAGTGATGGCTTTTGAAGAAGAATTTGGATCTGAAATTTCAGATAGTGAAGCTGAGAAAATTTTAACTGTTGGTGATGCAGTTAAGTTTATCGAAGGAAAAGCGAACTAATAGTTTAAATGCCCTCAGAAAATGATGGCGTAATGATTGTTTTATCCTCTCCTTCTGGGGCGGGTAAAACCACATTAGTTAAAATGTTATCCGAAATGGATAACTATGAAACCTCTATTTCACACACAACTCGTCAACCAAGACCCAATGAAGTAAATGACAAAGACTATTATTTTGTTAATGAAAATGATTTTAATAGGTTAATTAAAAATGAGGAATTTCTTGAATATGCAAAAGTATTTAGTAATTTTTATGGAACAACTAGAACACCTGTAATTGACAAATTAAATAAAGGTAAAAATGTTTTATTTGATATCGATTGGCAAGGTGCAGATCAGATTAAAAACAAAAAGTTAGATTACAAACTCATAACATTTTTCATTTTGCCTCCAAGTAAAGAAGTCTTATTTGAAAGATTATCAAATAGAGATATGAAAGATAAATTAATTGCAGAAGAAAGAATGAAGCAATTTGGAAGAGATGTATTGCATTGGATAAATTATGATTATGTCGTGATTAATGATGAATTAAAAAGTTGTTATTCTAAAATTACTAATTTAATTAATGCTGAAATTTCTGATGGGTCTAAAGATTATGATTTGGAATATATTCGAAATCATGTAGAAAAATTAACTTCTTAATTTTTCATATTCAATTGTTAATTTATAATAAGTATCAAAATCTAAATTTTGAGGCCTTAAATTTAAATCTAAATTAAATTTATTAAGTAGATCATTATTTCCATTAAATATTTGGTTAAATGGTTTTTTTAACATCTTTCTTCTATGACTAAAAAATACTCTGGTAATTTTTTCTAAATTTAACGGATCTTTAATATCAGCAAAGTTTTTTTTAGGAGTAAAGTGAATTAAGGTGCTTTGTATTTTGGGTCTTGGTGAAAAACTTTCAGGTGCAATATCACAAATTTTATTTATGTTTAGTCTCCAATTCGCTAAAATCGATAATCTTCCGTAAGCAGATGTATTAAATTGAGCTATAATTCTGTCTGCCACTTCTTTTTGAAACATTAAAATAAGGTCAGAAAACCAATAATTTTTCTTTAAATTTACAATCCATGTACTTAAAATTTCTGTTGAAATATTGTAGGGCAAATTTCCAAATACCACGATTTTATTTTTTGAGAGTGAGCTTATATCAAATTTAAGAATATCCTCGTTAAAAATTATAACCCTTTCATCAATTATTTCTTTTAAAGATTCTGCTAAAAAATTATCTTTTTCTACAAGATACATTTTGCTTGGATTATTTTTTAAAATTTCTTTGGTTAAGTTTCCGGTACCAGGTCCAACTTCTAAAATTTCATTATCAGTAATTGAAACAGTGTTAACTATCTTGCTGATTATATCACTATCTATTAAAAAATTTTGACCTAAACTTTTTTTTGCTCTAATCACTTAAAAATCTAAAAATTTTATTGAGTTATGTAAGCTTAAATGATTAGATTTATTTTTACCAAGCATAGATTCATTAGGGCCATGATCAGGGGAAACCCTAATAAATGGAAGACCTATAGTTATATTTATTGCCTCATATTCAAATAGTGTTTTAATAGGAGCAAGTACCTGATCATGATACATTCCAATTATTAGATCAAATTTTTTTCTATTATTTTTTAAAAAAATAGTATCTGCCGCCAAAGGACCCTGAATATCATATTTAAGTTTTTTCAATTTTTTAATTGTAGGATAAATAATACTTTTATCCTCATTAAAACTATCAATACTCTCACAGTGTGGATTAAGTCCTGTGACACCAATTTTAATTTTTTTATTAAATTTTATTTTCCAAAATTTATCTACAAGTCGTACTTTTTTAATTAATTCTAATTTGTTAATTCTTTTAGAAACATATTTAATTGGAAGGTGAGTGGTCAAAGGACAAACAGAGAGCTTTTTATTATAAATTATCATTGCAAAATCTTTAGTGTTAGTTTTTTTTGCTAAAAATTCTGTAATTCCGTTGAATTTGTTTTTCAAGAAAGTTTTCTTAGAGATTGGTCCGTTAATAAATTTGTTGCTAATATTGTTTTTGATTAATCTTAAAGCTATTTGAAAGCAAGAAGAAATATATTCATTTGATCTAGGGGTAATCTTTTCAAATGCTTTGGTTTGTTTAAAGTCTACATTTATTAAATTTATTTTCTTTAAATTATTTTTCTTTTTAATTACATCGTTTTCATTAATAAGATTTAAACTAATTTTTTTTCTTAAAACACTAGCCTGTTTGATAATTAGCTTTTCTGATGCAATTAAAATAATAGGAGATTTAATTTTTTTTTTTATAACTTTAAAAAAAATTTCAAAAAAAACACTATTAGGTTCTCCAGCAACAATTATTATTGGTTTATAATTCATCAATTTGTAAATTTTTTTTAATCTTATTAAAATAAATTTTTGAATATTGATTTAATTGATTATTTTTTTCAAAATTGGTTATTTTTATTAATTCTTCCTCAACATTAACTTCAATTTGAGTATTTCTAATATTATTAATTTGTAAAATTAAAAAACCACCTGATACATTAATTGGTTTTGTAAAATCATTAATCTTTAAATTTTTTATTGCATCTTTTATTTTCCTATTAAGAGAATTTTCATTGATCCAATCTAATTTACCTCCAAAATTTGAAGTTGTAGAAACACTGTATTTAAGAGCTGCAAAATCAAAACCACTATTATTTATTACATCGCTGATTTCTGAAAATTTATTGTCTAGGTCATTTAGATTTGAAACCTCAAAAGAAATCTCAGACAATAAATATGATTTTGAAAATTTATTATCTTTATTTATTTTTGCTTTTAAATTTTTTTCATTGATTTTAACTTTTGAAGAAAACTTAATTAAGATTAACTCATTCCAAAGAGCTTCAATTTCTAATTTATTTTTTACATTTTCAATATCAACGTTATTAAGAATTAAATATTCTTTAAAGTCATCTAAATTTGCCAAACCTATTCTTGAGTAGACATTTTGTAAAATTTTATTCAAGAATTCTTCAGGTAATTGTGGATTTTTAAAAGTTTTTTCAATTTCGATTTTTTTTATTCTTTCATTCACAATTGATCTTTTTGAAAGTTCAATAACATCTTTTTTATTGGAATTTTTTAAGCTTGGGTTTAATGCAATTAAGTATTTATATTCACTATTTACATCTAAACTTGTAATTATTTGATTTTCAATTTTCACTAATATCTTATTTTCTATCCCAAACGAACTAGAGCTATTAATAAAAAAAATAGTCGTCAAATATATTAGAATTAACTTTTTTAACATTTATTTAACTATTTCTTTATTCCAGTTTCATAGGTTGCTAATGGAAATAATGTTATTGAAAAAAATAAATCTTGGGTGGGTTTCAGGTCATTATCTTGGTAAAAGCTTTTTTTAAATTTTAAGGCAGCTGTTAAACAATCGTTTCTATACTCATAACTAAGATCATAATATTCTGTTAAATTAATTTCTTTATTTCTTCTTGTAGAAAATTTTAAAGAAGTATTATCATTAATCATATATTCTGTATTATTTGAAAGCACATGTGTTGATCCAATTTCATGTCTTTTTTCAATATAGTTGAAAGATGTAACAAAATTATTAATTGAAAATTCAGTTGAAATTGAGTTTGAATTTATAGTCTTCAAATCATTATCCAATGAAAAATCATAAACTAAATCCAAATTATTAAATAATCTATTATTAATAGACCCAAATATGTCTGAATTTTTCTTGTTAATTGTGGAGCTTATTGGAATATCATTTTCAAATTGATCTCTTACAACAGTTGCTAATTTAACCTCAAAATATTTATCTTTGGCATCTTCAGTCAGATCATTTTCTTGTAGATCAAATTTATAATCTAAACCAAATGTAAGAGATCTTCCGGCTTCAAAAACATTTGAGATTCCAAGTCTATTTACATCATACACATTGTTTGCAGTAATATTAGCTGCTGTGTCTCTATAGTTGTCCATATTATTTCCTGGATTAATTCTTAAAGAAATTTTTGGTGTAAGAGTTTGTCTATTCATATTAGTTGATTTTAATAAAGGGATAGCAGAGTCAATTTTTAAAATACTCATTCCGTCTATTTGTATGTTGGATGAATATATAGAGTCATTTTTTCCTGCTGAATTTAAATTCTTTAAATATAAGTCAAAGTTATTTTTAAATCCTAATTTTGATATAAAGTCATTTGAATTGTAAATAAGGTCATTAACAACAGTAGTTCTTACATTATTTGTGTTTGAAAGTTTATTTACTCCTGATGAATAAAAATTTAAATATCCATTAATTGTATTATCAGCAATCATTGAAGTTATATTTTTTGAAAAATCATAATAAGGTAAAGTGTATTGATACCTATCACTGTGTTTTACTCCTAAGTTTTCATAAACTTCTATACCTGTTGATAAATTTTGATTTTCTTTTTCAAGATAAAGTTTAACATTCGAGTTCAATGTTGTTTGGCTTTCTGGTAATAACGGTGTGTCGAATAAATTGTTTTCAAAAACTTTTAAATACGTGTCGTTTGTAACTCTTTCAATATTGGCTTCAAATCTACTTTCTATAAAATTAGGAATGTTTAATTTACTATTATAATTAAGAAATAAATGATTAATATTTTTAGTTTTACTATTAGTTGATGATTTATAATCTCTTAAAAAAGCAAAATCAGCAATGAGTGATGAGTTTTTCTCTTTTTTTCTAAACTCAGTTTGCAAGATATATTTTTCTTTCTCAAATTTTGAAAATTTTTCAAATAATGTTGGTTTAAAAGTTAAATCTTTATTAGGCCCAAGAGTTTTAAAATAAGGGATGTTAATTGACGAGCCTAGAGTTTTTGAATTATTCAATCTAGGTTGTAAAAAACCACTTCTTCTTTTTACAGATGAGTCTGGATGAAAAAATTTTGGAAAATATAAAATAGGAGTATCATATATTTTTATTACTGCATTTTTATAAATCATATCTTTTTTGATTTTGTCGTGTGTTATTTTTTCGGCTTTTATACTCCAAGGAGGACAATCATCATTAAGTTTACAGCTAGTGAAAATTGCATTATTTACAATGGTCTTATTTTGATCACTTGATGAGGTTGAGCCATAAATTCTAGGATCATTACTTTGATCTCCAAACACATCTTTATGGATATTAATCTTAGTTTCTTTTGCTATATAACTTTTATTCTTAAAATTAAAAAAACCTTCTGAAAAAAAATATTTATCTATTTTGCTTCCCTCAACTTTTGCCAAAACTTCAATCTCTTTGGCTTTTAATAGTTCTTTGGTTATATCATATGAGAATTTATCTAGTTTATAAATATTTCCATTGTCATCTTCTATAGATGTTTTTTTTTCTGAAAATATGTTTTCATTATTTCTAAAATAAGAGATGTCACTTGAATTAAATTTATATTTTTTTTGAATTAAAGCTTTAGTTTCGCCTTTTGTAAAAATTTTTTCTACATTTACTAAGTAGGATATTTCTTCTGCATAAATTTTTGTATCTTTCTCATAATCATTGATTTCAGCATTCTGTTTTGCTTTAAAAAAATTACGGCTTTTGTCATATTCTAAATTATCTGCTTTTATATCTTTATTTTCATCAACAACTTTTGAATTTCCAATTGTAAATATTTTTTCGTCGTTTTTAAAATAAATTATTTTATCAGCAATAATTATAACATTTTTAATATTATCTACATATTTTACATTGCCAGTTATTTCCAAAATATTTTTAAGCTTATTGTAAAAAAAATTTTCACCTGTAATAGTGCTACCATCATCTGAAATAGCTGTTCCCCCATTGGTGCCATTAATTTTATTTCCATTTTCTAAAATCTCTATTTCAGTAACGTTTAATGTAAATGCTTCATTTGCATTTGAGGTACTTAAGGAAAAGATAATCCAAATTAGGAAGAGGAATGAATTAAAAAATTTATTTTTCATTTATATTTAATAACATTATTAGATTCACTAAACTTAAAAATATAATGGGTGTCCATACCGATACCATTAATGGTAGTTTTTCAGTTGAACCCATTACGTTAAAAAAGTTGTTTATATAATAAATTATTACCGAAAATAATAGACCAATAATTATCTTAATGACTTTGCTGTTAGTTTTTTTAGTATTTAGCATGATAACTGAAGATAGAACTGTCATTATGACTAAAATTAAAGGATATGTTGCAACTTTATAAATTTGCATATCAACATCTACAGTAGAATAATTTAATGATTTATAATTTTGTCTTAAATCAATAAGTTTTAGGAGCGAAAGTGATGATAAATTTGAAAACAAACTTTCAATTTTTTTTTGATTAAAATTTGATTTAAATTTTATCAAATCTTTTTTTTTACTTATATTTTCTTCAAAAATTGTTACATCATAAATTAACCATTCATTATCTCTTATATCTATCTTGTCACTTTTGAGACTTTTGATTAAATTAAATTCATCATCAAAAGTTGTTATAAAAGTATTAGTTAAAAAATTGTTATCAATTTTAGATGAATTTATAATGCTAGTCTTATTGTCGACAACATCTTTCATCCATAATCCATTTTTATTTATGACTGCCAAATAAAGTTTATCATCAGAAAATTGATTCTTAATTTGCAAGTAATAATGCTGTAAATTGGATGAAAGAGAATAAAATGTAGTTATAGTCAAAATGCCAATAACAAAACTAACAAAACCCAAGATGTAAATTATTTTAATATTTTTTAAGCCTGAATATTTAAAGATATTTATTTCATCATTATTAAATAACTTAAGAAAAAAAAATTGAGTTGCTATCAAAAATATAAAAGGAAACATTTCAAAAATAATAGATGGTGAGCTCATAATAGATAGATAAATTGGATAAAGTGAATGCACTTCTTTATTACTAAAAAACTCAATTTCTTTTAAAATGTTTAGAATAAATACAAGGCACAACATTATAAAAAAGACGTTAAGAAACGACTTTATAAACCCATTTATTAAAAATTTTGTATATGTTTTCATTTTGTAATTCTGGAAAATAATTTTAATTTATGAATAAAAATTATGTAAAAAAATAAAGTTAGAAAAATGGGAAGAATTAAAATTAAAATATTTTTGTTTAAATTATTTGAAATATATCCAAGTGAACTCTCAGATAGTATTATCAGCCCAAGTCCAAGTAAAAAAATAGAATATTTGTATTTATTATATTTAAGATTTTCTTTTGTGGTTAATATAAATAATAGAGAAATTAATATTAAAACTGGTAAATAAAATGGATTTATCAATCTTTTAAATATTGTTTTATAAATATTTCTAGGATTATTTTTATTGCAATTAATTACATTGTAATCTTTTTTTTCAAAAATAGATTTTATACATCTTATCAAAGAAATTGTTGATTGTTCTTGTATCTTTTTGTGAGTAACAAGATGCGAGTCCATATTTCCTAATCCAAAATCTGATCTAGAAAAGTCGAAATTTGTAATATTGTTATTATTTTGATTTAAAGTTTGGCCGTCGTAAAGAACAAGAATTTTTTTATTTCCTTTTAATTCAAAAACTCCTTTTTTAGCAAATGTGATTTGAAATCCTTTTTCATAGTTATTTTTTTTGATATAAATATTTTTAAGTTCCCCATTTTCATTTTTATCTTCAGCAAATATAGTAAGTCCTTTGACTGTATCGTTAAACTTTTTTGGTTTAATTAATCCCTCGAAATAATCTACATTGGAACTTCTTAATTCGGATCTTGCCATTTCTTGAGATTTTGGAACAATGAGTGACATTAGTAGAATTTGTATCAACATAATCAGAATCGAAATCCAGAAAAAAAAATTTACTATGCTTATTTTGCTAACGCCGTGATTCCAAAAAATGATTAATTCATTGTTTGCCTCGTATTTGATAAATGTATAAGAAAAACTTATAAAAAGCGCAAAAGGGAGAATCCTACTAATAATTTTTGGGAAATTTAGTAGTGTATAATTGAAATAAACATTATAGTTTCTGCCATCTTCAATCATAATATCTAAAAAATTTACTGCTTGAAAAACCCAAATAATTAAACTTATGCCCAACAATGCTAAAAAGAAAAAAGTTAAACAGTCTAATAATAATTTTCTAAAAATAATTTTTTTCATTGAAATATGTAAATTTTGACAATATATAGCATTCTACTCGTTAGGATTGTATTTAAAATTTATGACTGTTCAAATTAATTATAAAAGCGGTAATTCGAAAAAAATTTCGTCAAATCTTGTCTTATTTGTGGATGAAAAATTCAATATTAGTGGTTTAAAAAAATATATCTCAAATTCTGAATTATCATATATCTCAGACCTATTAAAAAATAGTGATTTAAAAAAAAGTTTACTTGTTTTCGAAATTAATTCGAAAAAAACAATATTTTTAGTTTCAATTAAGAAAGACATTAATACTTCTGATATAGAAAATTTAGGTGCTAAATTTCATGGCTATATAAAATATGATAAGAAAAATAATTATTTTGTAAACTCAGATACCATCAATAGTAAGATTAAAAACTTTGTAGGATATTTTTTGCATGGAATAAAATTAAAATCTTATGAATTTAATATATATAAATCAAAAAAAGATAAAAAATTTGTCTCTATAAATATAATTGGAAGTAAAAATAAGATATCTTCACAGGATCAATTAAGATTTAAAGCTTTGGAAGAAGGAACTTTTTTTGCAAGAGATCTTGTTTCTGAGCCAGGTAATATTTTACATCCTGATGAATATGCAAAAAGAATTAATTCACTTAAAAAATTTGGATTAAAAATTAGTATATACGATGAAAAAAAACTAAAAAAACTTGGAATGAACGCTTTGCTTGGAGTTGGACAAGGCAGTATTAGGGGTTCATATCTTGTTACAATGGAATGGAATGGAGCAAAAAATAATTCTAAACCTTTAGCTTTTGTTGGAAAAGGTGTTTGTTTTGATACGGGTGGTATTTCATTAAAACCTGCAAAATTTATGGAAGATATGACTTATGATATGGCAGGTTCTGCTACAGTAGTTGGTTTGATGAAAAACTTAGCTGTTAGAAAAGCAAAGATAAATGCTGTTGGCGTCGTAGGTCTTGTAGAAAATATGCCGGGGGGGAATGCTCAAAGACCTGGCGATATTGTTAAATCATATAGTGGTAAAACAATTGAAATATTAAACACTGATGCAGAAGGTAGATTGGTTTTAGCGGATGCTCTTACATTCACAGAAAAAAAATTTATGCCAAGATTTATGGTTGAT
>Ga0209630_10002723_pt1 | contig 16745 bp, 8 predicted proteins | sample COG_01_FD_184745 | JGI IMG/M metagenome (GOLD analysis project Ga0209630, IMG submission 184745) | Pelagic Microbial community sample from North Sea - COGITO 998_met_01 (SPAdes) (version 2) | ecosystem: Environmental > Aquatic > Marine > Neritic zone/Coastal water | place: Helgoland, sampling... | reverse complement strand
ACATCTTTTTTTGGCTTTCTATGGTTTCAAACGGCATGATGAACACGTCTCTCAACAAGATCTTCTTGAAATACTCGCTAGTTTCGCCAGTAGTGGTCAGCCTGTACAGGGAGGCATCACAGGTGAGACTTTTGCCACACATGTGAAGGGGGGGGCATGCTGTGTTGACGCGCACCTTCCGACCGTGGATGAGCGTTTCAGGACGTTCCTTCAGTGAAGACCATGCTGAATGTATCATATATGACGCAATGATCCCATAACATGATACCACTCTCTGTCAACATTCGGACGCACGCGGTGTCGTCGTGCGCCCAATCTGCTGCCAAGTCAAACCTCTTTCGTTTCGGCTCTCCGGATGCGCCACCTATCTAAGTGTTTGCCTGTGCCGACCAAGTGCGAAAATCGGAATAATATAACGCCCACAGCGTAGATAGCGACATCTACTTGCTGATTTACCGCAATATCCCGAAAATCGAGAATCCGATTTAACACCACAGCCGACTAGTTAGATCCGGATCGAAAATGACACCTCCCTGACTGTTTGCCACATACCCCGGCTACATTATAGCCCGGCTATACTCGAAAAAACACGATGCAGACTAGCTAGCTAGACACGCAGATCGATGAGTAATTTTTCAAAATATATTGCGTAAGTGCCCTGTTGAATGACCCACGATTATGACTCAGAAATGACGATATGGACTCGGGGTTTTTTGGTCGAGCGGTCCGGGACTTAGATCCTACGAAGATCCTACGGTAAGATAAACGTACACCTTTCACTTCCCTTAATTTGATCGATGCAGCTTCGATGAAGGAGTGCACATAGTTTGCGGTTTGAAGCTGAAATTTCATCGACGCGTCGGTCAACTTCGACGTCGACCACCGCCTCCTAGGACGACGCGCTTGCGTCGTGCTTCGTACAGAAGTAGCGTGCGTGTGGGGACGACGCTTACGTGCACGCCAAGTGCAACGATAAGGACGTGCCGCGGAACAGTCGCAGTCCAAAGAATCGCACAGCGTTGTAGTCAGAAATAAAGAGATAAACGGTGATCGTATGGTGACTTTTGAAAATGATCGAGCTGACGACCAATCAGAAGACGTATAAACGATGACGGACCAATCAGAAGACGAATAAAATCTCACGCGGTCGAAGAAAATTGGGTGGAGTGTGGTCGTAGTGGGAGTAGTTTCCGGGACTCAATTTATAATGTGATGTATGTATGATAAAAGTTTATTCTTGAATTTCATTTCTTCGAAATAAGAGATGAAATACACCATCATCATTATTATTCATCAAACACCACGGTTTATTCGTTCCATTCATTGGCGACATTTTTACACCCAATCCAACGTTTCTTTTAACTCTTTTAACTCGTAAATCTTGGTTCACCTCTTCACACACGTCACCGAATCCAAGGGTATTTTTTCCTCATACCTTCGAAGGTACCTTCGAAGGTACCTTCAAGGTACATGTTACTCGATCCTTGGTTCCTTCATCTTATTATCTGGTGTCGTGTTAAAACATGTTAAAACTAAATACGAACGCTTGATTGAATCATATGAACGAAGCAAAGTATTTAAGTGTTTTGTGTCATTGATAATTAAATGGAACATTTGGTGACTCCATACGGCAGCTGTACTCGAGCAGACGACGTGCACGACGTCGAGCTTCGTGCTAACGCATCTCGGATTCTCCAACATGTCAACTTTATGCTTCTCTCCAATTGGTGTGCATTCCGTGACGGTAACAATTTTTGCTATGCGTTTTAAACTCATGAATCCCACAAAAGTTGTCTTTGCTCGAAGTAGATGGCTTACGATTTTCGCCCCAGGCGCGAGCGGGGCGAACCGGCATAGTCTCTGCGTATGATCGTACAACGCCATCTAGAAATACATCGAAAAGGTGAGATAGTCACAGCATTTTCCAGGCATTGACTATCTTCAGCTAAAACGGCGCTGTTCCATCAGGTGCAGCACTATAACTCGCGTCACTGCCGACGACTTCGATCCTGCGCAGGTCGAGTTCGACGTGTTCGAACGAATGGAAAAAACTATCGATGCTGTCCGCGAGAAGTTCAACACTGTGCGCACTGGCCGTGCAAGTCCGAAAATCCTTGATCGCATAAACGTCGAATACTATGGAACTCTGACACCCTTGAACACAATAGCCAATGCCTCCACCCCTGATTCACAGACAATCGTCATCCAACCTTTTGACAAAACCTGCATCAATGACATAGAAAGAGCTATTATGCTAAGCGACCTCGGTCTCAATCCGTCTAACGATGGAACGTGCATTCGTCTAAGCATACCTCCTCTCACTGCTGAACGCAGGAAGGAGCTTGCGAAACTTGTGTCAAAACTTGGTGAAGATGGAAAAGTCGCACTGCGAAACGTAAGAAGAGACGCCATAAAGTCGATGGGTAAAATTGAAGGCGTCTCGCAAGACAACGTCAAGTCGATCGAGGTAGCTATTGACGCACTCACGTCAGATTTTGTCAAGAAAGTAGACGAACTTGTGAGGCAGAAAGAGGTTGATATTTCCAAAGTCTAAAAAACGACCTTCGTAAGAGTTAGGGACTTTGACTATGTCTCGTTCAAGAGGATTTTAGATAGCTATGCTGGACAGAGAATGAAGCTACTGTATACTGATAGCTTCTCTACATATTTCGGACTTCACAAGATACGAAATGAAGGAGGTACTTGTATTGGGTGAGTTCCGACAACTTTCTATTAAGGGTTACTTCTTTGCATGGGGTCCCGCAAACAATGGATAACATGATGTCGTCTTAATGTGCCGCCGTACGTTCGCTTGCGTGAAATGCATCGGGAGACGTCGCGAATGTAATGGACAATTCATAAGTACCACATCATCTTCATGCAGAGGGATAAGTTTATTTTTACTTTGAGTTCGCGGCGGGTCGAATGCCGGCGCACCCTCCGGTTCTCTTACCTGCATGTTGGCCATGTCAGAAAGCTCTTTGACGCGTGAGCATCAGCGTCCACGAAAGTGCAACTCCCATAAAACATAGCCAGCCGCCAAACTCGTACCAAAAATCGCCTCCTACACTTTTCTCACTGTGCAAAACATTTTTGGCACTTGCAGTCTTTGAAGCATCATGGTGGCTTTGCTGCTGCTCTGAAAGCTGTCGTTGAAGCTCTGCATGAAGACCCGGTGCTTTATCTGTCATTTCAAGCGCTTTTCTGTAGATCTCATTGGCGGGTTCCTCATTCAGGGCGCGCTGGAAGCAATTTTTTGCCTCATCGAAATAACTGCACGCTTTCTCTGCTTCCTGGAATAAGAATCCCTGGGAGGTCAAAGCGTTCCCCAAACACCACAGGGCGTCATGCTTTCTTGGTTCAATCTTAAGGGCAGCCTGAAACTTCGAGATCGCTAGCTCTATCATTTCAACGGCATCGTCCCCTTGTTTAAAATGCGCAAGTTCAAGCATAGCGCCACCCCAACGGGTTAGAACCTAGAAAAAGATGTCAGTTCGTGGAAAATATCTGAGAAGCGTGAAGAACAAGCATTCATTCGCGGTACCTGTGCGTCCTCCGGGTTTTCCTCGTGATCCATCTCAGCACGCTTGCGCGCATCCTCGAAAAATATCATGCGCTCAAGCTCATCTCTTGGAAGCTCCATGGTGGTGCGTTGTATGACACTGCCTCTTGGAAACTCGACTTTTTTTGGGACATCAACACTGCAAATGGTGATAATTATCATAGTTATCAAATTCACGTTCCAAAGTGAAATTCAAGACCATCGTGTTACGCCCCAATAATCACAAGTTATTTAATTATCGCTCAGGGTGGCACAAGCAACCTGGTTGAAATCCAGAATACATATTATTATCACAATAATGTTTGCCGAAACGTAAAAGTTAAAGAATACTACCCTCGCAGAATACCCTTGCACAACGCCAATGCCTATACCGGACGATCCAACGGGCACCGATGATGTCGTCACCAAACGAGATTTTTTTCAACAGAAATGCGGGAACGACTGCGTGTTCCCGCCGACAACTCCGAACGACCTGTCGATAGACGATTTGTCTGAAAAAGAGTTAGCGAAGTTATTCGGCGAACTCGACGAGTTCGCACCCACGGTATGTATCTCGTCTCCGTTTTCTGACCTATGCAGCATGCAACATGTCCCATCAATCCATATTCCTTCATCAAATGCCGAACGATCTTTAGTACTATAGCTGAGCTGCTCACACACTTCTCCCACTTCTCTGATTTAGATCCCTGACGCCCTCACCCAACATCATCTCAAGATCAGCGGTGTGAGAGATGCTGATGTGCGTGTCACGCGACTCGTTTCACTCGCGGCGCAAAAAATTATTTCCCAAATCGTCACGGACGCGAGGATATGCGCACAACAGCGGTTGGAAATGCAGGCAAAAGACAAACGAGAGAGGGGATTCGACCCAAAGGACAGGCGAGTGGTGATGACCTTGGAGGATCTCATGGCTGCACTGACTGACTACGGGTTGGGCATAAGAAAACCTGCTTATTTTGTCGGGGGAGTTACTGAGTAGAGGAAACGCCCCTTACATCCAGCAAGATTGCAAAATGACATCATAGGAACCAGCAAAGCTGTGTGCCAAAATTTCCAAAGATACACAAAGGTTGCTTTTGGAGGATGCAGAGATGGGCAGCTTGAATTAAAAATAGAGTTCGATACTTCAAATCTAAATACAGCTTACGACTTTGAATTGAGAAATAGATTTCTTTCGTCCGTATGTAGTCGTGCATAGATTTCCCGGCGATGCCCATAAGGCGGCTATAATGTTGGCAGTGCATTTAGTGGGGAATTTCGTACTGGTAATTTTGGAGTGATGCCGGATGATACTTTCGAAGGAAGGTTCATCTTCTTCCAACAGTGACATCATCACTGTCAATACTACCGGACAAACTTCTGGCCAGGTCGTGATATTCTTTCTGTATCCTCTGCAGCTCCGTTTCCATCTTTTTGCAAGCCTCCTCTGTACCGGCCAAATTCTGACGGAGAGAGGCGTTTTCAAGCGTCAAATCTCTTAGACGCCCATCGAGCCCTTCATCAGGGACATGTCTCCTACCATCAAAACGGTCTGCATGCTGCGGTTTGATCCCTGCATTGAAGTCCATTACTGAGAAACCTGCATCTATAGCAGCGTGCTTTTCGTGTGCAGTGGAGAGCTGCGACTCTAGTTCGATTTCTCTTGCTGTGGTTGCAGCGGCTTCTTCGGTATCCTTGAGGTTGTGACCAAGACGCGCATTTTTTGCGCGAAGAATCTCAATCTCTTTGTTCGCCAACAGGATTGCATCCGACTCATCTTCGTCTTCATACATCACTCCGCGAAGTACAATATCAACAACAGCTTCGTTGTAATATTCAGCATTATCTGGATGCTGATCAGCGGCTGGGAAATCCATGACATCAGGCGATTTCTTTGTTAGTGCAGCATCACTCTTTTCGATTAAGACATTGAGCCTCTTCTTCAACTCAATCGTACTCTCTTCGGCCTCCTCTGCGCGCAGTGCAAGGATCGACTCTCGATGCGTCGCAGCCGCGAGCTCGCGTTGTGTTATAATAACTTGTTGCTGCGCTGAAGTAGCTTCGGTCACAGATTTGTCCAAATACCGCCTCAACTTGGATGTCTCCTCAATCAATTTTGAAATGACAATGGACTGTTCCGTAGCTGATTTGTTAGCTTCGATAAATTCGGCACGAAACTTGTGTATCTCACTATTTGTTACCAAAGACTCAGGCAGATCTTCAATGTGATCAGTTACGTCAACAACGGCGCGATGTTTTTCCTTGTCTCCCTTGATCTGCAAAGCACTGACTTGCCTCTGTAGATCGTGGTTCTGTTCTTCGAGAGTGTCAATTTCTTTTTGTCTTGAAATCGTTGCGTGCTGCTCAGCATCTCCAGATGATGCCTCCATCTTGTACTCTTTTTCCCGAATTTCCGCGAGTAACGATTCAAGTTCACGCACTCGGGTTGTTTCGAATCTCAAGCGTTGATTGATCATCTCACATTCACCTTGTGAGTCAGTTAGCCGTTTACGCATGATCTGAAGGCCAGATTCCACCGCAACAAGTTCTCTTTGAGACTGTTCATATGCACGACTATGTTCCATCGCTAGAGCATGCGAGGCAACGAGTTGTTCGTGCAAGTTTGCAGAATCGTGATTTGCACCAGCACCGACACGCTCTAAGTCTGCCAGTGAACGGGAAAGACTCTCAACCTGTCGTTCGAATGCCTGAATGTCAGTGACATATTGACGATTCTCTTCCTCTAGACTTTTAATCCGAGTGAGTGCTTTGTTAAGTGCTGCCTCGCTGGCAACTAGAGCAAGTTTTGCGCTGTGGCTGTCACGTTCAAGAGTAGACACAGCTGCAGTGAGACGTCGATTTTCAACGCTCAGTTCTTGGTATGCCGCGACGACATCCTCCAATTCCTTTTGGGTGGCCTTGACAAAAGTATCCATTTTGATTTTTGAAAAATTCATCTCATTCAAAGCGGACAACGCCAGATCGCGCTCACCAGCACATTGAACGAGTTCGGTGTTGACCTTCTGCTGCTCGCGTGTCAGCGCTGCTAGATCTTCGCCCACAGCCTGAAGTTCTTGACAGTGATTATGTGCCTCGGCGCGCAGATCTTTTTCTGCCTTGCTTAACTGTAAAATTTTGTCGTTGGCGATACAAAGAAGCCGAGTCGTGTCTGCAGCTCTATCTGCAGCAGCAAGGCTGCGGGCTTCCGCATCAGCCGCAGCCTGCCTAGCATCTTCCACTGCCTCTGATTCTCGTAAAATACGCAGATTTGCTGCTGCGAGTTCTTCGGTGCGAGCGTCAAGCTGAAATGCGATGGAATCTTTTTCATCATCGAGCATCTTGATGGTAGCTTTCACCCGTGCAACTTCTGCGACCGCCTCGTCAGCCTTTGCACCTTTTACACGCAAAAGTACGTTCGCACTGCTCGCTCGCTTATTAGCCTCTCGTGTCTGTGCCTGCGCTTCACTCAACTTGGCAGTAAAATCGTCGCGCATCGCTTCCAATCCACGTAGAAGTGTTGTAAGTTTATCTACATCATGGCTAGCACGGCTTGCATCTCTGAATTCGGCTGCAGTAGCCTCCATTTCAGCTTGTAGTATCTCGCGTTCCCTCCAAAGTTTTTCGGCAATTTCTTTGACTGCAAGGCAGGCACTGTCGCGTTCAGCAGTGACTGTTTGAAGATCAAGAGCACTTTGTCTAGCATCTGATAATGTATCCTCTGCAGCGATGCGAGCTGCAGCTGCGGCGGCCTCGCAAACTTCCAGAGAAGTTTCCGCGCTAATTCTTGCGCGCCTCTCATGCTCAAGCTCATGAACAAGTGAATAATCTAAGTCACGGAATTTCATGTCCATGCTCGATTCTGTAGCTAGATTTGGTTTGATAGTTGACAGATCTTTTCCGCAGGCATTCGACGGTGCCTCAAAGCCTCCTCCAGCTCTTGTCCAGAAATTATTCTTGACCTGTGCGTTGGCAGCTTGTGAAGCTTCAATCATTTTCCCAACAGAAAGTCCACTTCGCTTCTCAATCGTATCGCCGTGTGATTGGTCAACGACACATCCGTACTTTTCAGCCGCGAGAATGAGTAGACTCTCTAACCGAACCGTTTCTACTTCTGCCCAACTTGCTCTTTGCTTCACAGACTCAAGCTCGATACATGTTATTCGGTTCTTTTGCTCAAGCTTTCCTATCATCTCAGCAGCGGTTTGGGATGCAAGACTAACCTCTTCCCGCTGATGCTCACATTTCTCTGCGAAGTTCCGAGCTCGCTGGAGCTCATTAGTTGCTTCGATGAGCATTTTTTGCACTCGTTTTGCATCTTTAATAGCGACAGCAGTTCGTAGTTCAGCAACATCACGTGATTTTTCAGCTGCAGCCAATTTCATTTGCAGTTCAGTGTTAGAGTCAGCCAAGTTTTCATTTGCAGGTTCGTTTGCGCCAGCTTCGTCTACAGTCATGTTTGCAAGTTCTAAGCTTTTCTCATCAACGTTGGTACGGTCCTTGATCGACGCTAGCCTACTCGTGTCTGATGCGGCTCTTTGTGGCAACGGTGCACACGTGGATAACTTGTATTGCAATGTTGCAATTTCACGTAGTGCTGCATGGAACCTTTCTTTGTACGTTCGCTTGGATTCTGCTGTCCTTGTGTCATGACGCTGCATGATGCCGTCATGCTTCTCGCCAATTTCCGACTGAGCATTTGTTGTAAACCACTCAGAGGCAACGTTATCAACTTTACTAACCATGACTCCAGATTCATACTCTTCACGGCCCGACGGTACCATGCAAGAGTTGAGTTCCTCAATTTGCTGTTGAAGAGTAGCAATCAGATCATCCTTTGCTTCGGACTGTATCTCAAGAGCGAAATAGTCCACATGTACAGTGTTGTTGAGGAATGAATGAAGACGCTTTACTTCGCCCTCTCTCGACATGACAGCCATTTTTGCTGCTGCAACTTCTTTGTGCATACGCTTAAGCTCATGATGGGCATGTACTAGGCGCTCCTGCAGTGCCGCTGCGCGGTCATCTGCACCCGCAATGAGGAGATTCTTGGCCGCGGCATCGTCGCAACTTGATATACTGAGCATTGCAGCAAGTTCCATACGAGCCTGCGCATCCTGTTCTATCGATACAACCTGATTGCTGTTGACAGAAGAAAACGTTTTGAGCCGAACCTGCATTTCATCATGCAGTTTCTCCAGTAGCACGTGACGCTGAATTGCCTGCTCCTTCCAAAACTTGAGCTCAGACACCTCTCTCTCAAGTTTGCATGATTCAGCGAGGGCTCGGCGAAGTTTTTCGTCACATGATTCATCATTTTGTATCAGTTGCACGCGCAACTGACTATTTTCCTTGAGCAAGGCACCATTTTCCTGCTTCAAAGTCATTGTCTGCATTTCAAAGGAAGGGGGCATAATTGAGAAGTTGAAATGTTTGTCAGATCACATGAAAAGCTGCATGGGCAGTTGATCAGTCGGCGGTAGAAGTTTGTCGAAAGGCTGCGTATGTCAAGTTGCCCAAACGCGCGGACCACCAAACACTCATTCATGTAGGTTTGGATAGCAACGTCGTGTACAAAAAGATGACTTAACGCACCTTTGCCAGCCAGTTCTCCTGCGCTGTTGTCTGCTTCGTAAAGCGCAGCTTGAGCGACCGATAACTGTTGGTAGCATTTAGCAGATCATCAACAAGCTGACATTGATATTGGGGGGATACCGATTCAGTTTGAGTTTCCCTGTGTTCACGATGTTTCCAAGCGAGGAAGGTCCGAGCAAGTTTGAAAATACCAACGAACAAGTCGCGGACGAAGTGGGTAGATATCAATCCGAATCATCACCTTCTCAGCCAGATTGGCTGACTTTGGGTCTATATCGCCATCATAGTTTAGCGCTTCGAGTTTGCGTTGAAGGCGAGCAAGCCGGACAGAGTCCATCACTGTTCCAGCTTCTGTTCAAATTTTCTCTCGCAAGGCTGTAACTATGACACTTATGGCCGCGCGGAGATTTGTCCAACGTCTCGCAGCGTAGTAGTATCGAAGTGATGTGAGCTCTATACGCAATTTTCGAAAGAAGTTAAGTAATGTACAGGCTTGCCGTTCGGACTCCGCAAGGTGCAGCAAATGGAGTCCTGAAGTAAGTCAAGAATGGGTTGCAAATTTGAATGTTAATCAAAATTTTCGTACAAATGCGTGAATAACGCGCCAGTGAGGGCGGACACCACGTTCCGTTCGGCGGGTTCGCGATCGCGGCTAAGTTGGAAAACCACACGAGCGCGTCTGCATGGACCCGATGGGAGCGCGCGCTTCGGGTTAGCCGCGATCGCGAACCCGCCCATCCGCGCGCGTGAAGCCACCCGAGGGGTGTTTTCCCGGTGCCGAAAAATCGATTAACAGTAAAATGACCCAGTTCTCGTACGGGCATTTCAGTTGGTGATAATTCGCTAATTGACGTGGTTTCACTCGAGAAACGTATGTGAACCTGTCAGAATCCATATTTTCGTTATTCAGGCGCTGCAAGTACAAGTAAAACTCTTACCTTCGTTCGTATCTTTATTTCTTTTCACTGTTTGCAGCGTGATTAGTTGCTGTCGGAAATTTTCGACGAATATTTTTCGAAAACCACAATCACCGTCACATAACCGCAAAACACACACAATCCGGCGCCACATAATTTTTGTATCCGTACGGTTATACGTACAAGTATGGTGGCTTGTTATTATTAGGTCAGGACTGCCCAAGCAGGAGGTTAAAAACCCTCGAGGAGAGGAAGGCGATTTTCACAATCCTCAGTCTCTGGCACCAACACGCTTCCAAAACTACCGTGTGATCTTTGTGCCGTGAAAACGACTTATATGCCATCTATGTATTGTCCAGGGATCAATGGTCTCAAAGTGAGTCCACTCGGGCACTTCCGCCAGCGCACAAAGAGAGAGGCGAAACGTTCGGCCAGCAGCCCAGGTCTTCAGGTGAACGCGAAAGGCAAGGGCGGCGGGCGTCGTGCCGGAAAATCGCAGCGCCCCGGAGGACAACCTTCTATGTAAGTCGAATACATGATCTGGTCCAAGATCAGGTCACATCGGCTTCACGTTTCCGATTTTTGCGTAGTTCTCAGCATCTACTTCCTTATCCAGGGAACAATTTATGCCACCAGTTGATCCAGACAATGAACAGTTTGTCATCTACGTCCGATCGAAGAAAGGTATGAGGGCATGGTATCCATTGAATGTGGTGACCGGTGGATCCACGGCCAACACTCTTGTGAAAGGTCTAGACAGCAACCTTTCCAGAGATATGGCAAAGAAGTCTCTTACAAATAACATCGGCCAAGCTATCTACAAAGATGCTGACCAACTTCAGGAAATGTGCCGCCGCATGCCGATGCTGAAGGCCGCACAGGAGCTTGAATACGGATTTATGATTCTGGACAAGAAGAACCCCTCAAGCATGTTCAAGCCCCCTGCTGATAAGGTTTTTATCATCCCACCTGAGGAGGAAACACAGATGCCTGCACAGAAGATGACTGAAGGTCTACAGAGTGCAGCTAACGCGGTTAAGAGTATCCTTGGAAATAACAGTCCTTCAGATTGAGGGCGATTGCGAGGAGCGCGACACGCGTGTTGATCAGGAGGAGTCGATGGCTCCATTTCGATGCGAAAAAGGTCCTCAGGTTTTGTTCTCCTCAGAGACTCGACAGTTGAATTGTTACTCAATAGGCCTAGCTGCCGGCAAGCTAGCTGTTTATTTGTAATCGGGAGGATAATTATTATGACATTCACAGGATGTTTTTAATGCTGTGAACGCAGCAAAACTGTAGGTCGCCTTGGGATGGGCTCGAAAACGTCATTTCAACAAGCACAAAGGCAAACAGCTTCCGGAAAACGTCTAAAAAGGATGTTCATTTTTCATACAGTGCGGAAGTCATTTATCTTGAACGGAAGCTCGCTCCACCAATTTGAGCATCGTGTCTCCACTTGTGTCATTTGTGTTTGTGATCTCTGGGACATCCCAGTGCACATAAACCACATAAATTGCACTCGCCTAGCGACTTGGGGTTACACTAAAAGTGTCGCACAAGTCAAGTATGCTTGTCAAATTTTGCTGAACAGGACATACAGTTGCCCACACTATTTAAAGCGGCACATGATATGGATAAGCATGCCGAACATACGAAACCACGATGTAGCATCTTCTTGTGACAGAAACAAAATGTATTGAAGTGCACACCGTGTTGCTTTCCAAGGTATAGGGACCCCCGACAGGATAGTGACCAAGCAGAAAAAGTCAAAAGATGTTGCCCAAGCTCCCCATCATGTTGCATCTTGCGGTGCAAACCTCTCGTTATGTTTGCAGCTTGCTCGAGAATATTAGAATCCTTACAACATAGAGAGTAAGAGTCGATGGGAACGAAAGCTTGCTGAGCTGCAAATATTACGTTCATCATTGGGATGTACTGACGTTGTGACACTGTTGATCTCTGTAGGCAGAATATGCGTCGCGAATCCCCACTGCTTCCTAGACCGATCCGCTTAATGTGACAAAGAGCCATGGACAGCCCAGCTGCTAAGGGAGATTCAACTGAATCTGCATTACTGGGCCCACTATCTCTGGATGTAGTTTGAAGTGTGGACGAGGAAAGTTGCAAAATCTTTGACAAGATTTCTTTGCACACATCGCTCATGGGCGGTTGAACACCCGTCCTCATGTCCAAGTGTGGTGACTTGTAAAGATATCGACAATCACTGTTGTGCAAAGCAATGACAACTAGCTCATTCTGTTGATTGAGAGCAAGATAGCCCGCGATGAACGAAACGAGGTGCCGAAAAGTACGCGTGAGTCCGAGTCCTTTATTTGAGTCATTTTCTTGCTGTGAAGTGTCACGTGTTGAAGTCTCCACGAGGATGACCAGGACCGCGCGCGCACCTGAACGCGGCATGGGGATGTCATAATGCATGTACGCAGATTTAACTCTTATTCGGACTTTACGGATCAGAGTTTATGCCCAGAAAGAAGATTTACCTGAGCTCGGTTTACCTTCGACGTCCAACATAACAAATTCCGAAGCTGAGTGCTGGACTGAGCACTGGACATCCACGACTCGCCTGAAGTGGTCGCGAACCCGAGGTGCGCATCGAATCGAAAATCTTCGACAGTCCAGGCAGAGCTTTGGCCAGTGTTTTCCAGCAGGGACACCTAACTTAAGCAGCTGTATTAATAATTGTTTTTACACTTACTTATTACCTTGGTCATTTAATATACCTTCGTAATAAAGTGATTATTGTTCTTATTATTAAGATAGGGTAAGAATACCAAAGGAGTGATGGGCCGAAATCGGAATAATAACTCACAACATTAAGATAATTATTATGCAAGATAAATAAATAAGATTCTTAATAAGCAAGGTTTCGAAGGTAATCCCGAAATGATATAGATAGATCATCTTCGATCTTGCAATAATGCATGACATCATTTCAAAAATCCAGGCGTTTATTTAACAAATTAGAAAATAAAAAAATTAAGTATATATTGCTAATAATGTAAGATCTTACACATTGCAATAATAATGACGAAAATAAAATTATTGCAATCAATAAAATATTAAATAACAAACTAAATAATACCTTCGAAGGTAAAATATTTGCATATTTATAGAAATTTATATAAAGAGTAGTTATTTCATCATTTTAAATAAAGCTGAGAATATGATGTATTATTAAGTGTTAGTGGAGAACATAAAAATATCATATGTATGTTTATTAAAAATAGAAAGTATCAGATATATTATGATATATTCGTATCTATTCCACAGAAATATCGTCGTATTTACAGTTAGCAAATCATTTAACGTAACTTCGAGATTTACGTATATCTTTAACAGGCAAAATGGTTAGGCGACGCTTCGGCTTCCATGTATGAGAGCAGTATGGTCTAATGAACCCTCGTTTTCTACGGGGGATTTAACACGAACTTTTGGTGGTCTAATTATAATGGCGCACAGAGTAAACAGTCAGAGTCTCTACGTCATACCCTTCATACATATACTAGATGCATGTAATATATTATTATTATAATAAAATATGATAAGATCTTATGATAAATATGATAATAAATCTTAATAATATTAATATTAAATGATATAATGTCCGATAATATGATGGTTCTGCGAAAAGAAATCGCGAAGTCATCAAAGCTCCCCTCGTGAGGAGTGGTAGCGGAACACTTTGGATAGCTTCGAAGATATCGGTGAGCCATTCACCCAAACACTTTTCGAGTGGCCAGCTCCTTACTCAGTTAAACGTGATGACAGATGGTTTCATTGGCAACCTATTACCCGGCGACAAGCTGGAGGCGGCGTATCGTTATCCAGCCTCGGTTTCACCGCAGGAGTCGCAGTTCATTAGCGAGATCTAAGTCGAAGCGAATCCTACATATCAGCGCGGTGCGGATCACTTGCCAACGTCGACGCGATGGCTGTCGGAGATGCGCTATCGAAACAACGTTGACTTCTTCTTTTCGTTCGTAGGTGATTCCGAGTCTCCAGGGCGATGCATCAACCCAAGCACCTCCGGACCTTCCCTCATTCATTTTTAAAGAACGCATCGTTTACCTGGTTCGTAGCTCGCTCGCGCGATGATGCTTTCATGGTCGTTTTCGCACCTTACTTTGGTCATTAACAGGGAATGACGCTCGTCCCTTCTGTTACTGAACTCATCCTTGCTGAACTTCTGTATCTCCAATATGAAGACAAAAGCAAACCAATTTATCTTTACATAAACTCCACTGGAACATCAAAGGTGAGTTATTTCTGAGTTTCGAGAGAGTGTATCCAATGCTTTACGAAATTTCTATCGATGACACCCCCGGCCTTCTCTGCAGGAGGGGCAGAAATACGGCTACGATACTGAAGCATTTGCAATATATGATACCATGAAATATGTCAACCCGCCAGTTCACACCGTGGCTGTCGGCACAGCGTGGGGCGAAGCCGCGATGTTGCTCGCATCAGGGGAAAAGGTGGGCGGGAAACAGCTCCTCGGTGCAGAACTGACTGACTCAGAAAATCATCAATGCTTTTAGGGAAATCGGGCTGCACTTCCTTCTGCGAGCATCATGATAAAACAGCCCATTGATGCGTTCCGAGGACAGGTGCAACACGTTTTGAGGTTGAGTTTGACGCAGGTTTCTTCGCAGCTAACATATGTATCGCACAGGCAACCGAGCTTGAAATTCAGCGAAAAGAGATGCGCAATACAAAAAAGCAGACGGTGTGCTGTTTTAACTCTTCATTCTACAAAATCAGATTAACTGTTTGCTGCTCAGCTTGAACTTTTATCCACGGGAATCAATAAACCGATCGAAGAGCTCGAGAATGATATCAATCGTCCGAAATATTTTAATCCCTGGGAAGCTGTTGACTACGGTTTAATTGACAAGGTATTTAGTTCGCAAATATTATCGTTGGATTACCATGCCCAAACTTCACACATATAGGTGTTGGATGGAAACCAGGATACCTTTTGATCGTTGCGGCTGCCTAGTGAATATCGTCGTCACTACACATCGGAAAGATTGATTTTTCAGTGTTCTCTACTTACGATGTTCATGAGGTACAGGCACGGCAAAGATGATGTTGGCCCTTCATGTTGGTCCTGAAGTGTCCCTGTCTCCACTGGAGGAAAACTTCGCGCAATTGAGATTCTCAACGGTGCTAGTTAAGTTTAGATTGCAAATAAATGAACAATGCCGTCACAATCGATTTATCTCGAGCTATTAATCGATCATATTCCTCGTACTTAAAAAATGCCGCTATTCCCTCGTCTCAAACTACAAGCACGTGTTTATTGGGTTTCTGTTGTATCTGAAACATCTTGAGAGATCTTCTGTCTTTGTGACTACAGCGTACGAATGTATGGTTCGTAAATGTGAATGATGATAACTTTATTTTTCGAAAAGAGCATGTGTACGTCAATCTCCCTATATCGTTGACTTTTCGGTCGGCAAGGTTATCATACGACTGTAAATACTGACACGCGCTATGCGCCAAATATTTAGGGTCGCGCGTTTTTTTCCCCCATGGCGCCTAGTCAGGACGGCGAGCGCGCTGAGCCGCTTGCTAATATGCTATTCGGCATATATATTAAATTTGCCATCGATTTTTTTGTGTTGATATAAATAAGGTTTCGAACGAATGAAGAAATAAAGCAAGGTATTTATATATGGTATTGTTACATATTTATTACACCATATTATTATTATTCGGCAAATATATCCGATCTTACGGGGATTTCCCGAAAAAAATCTATACATACATAATACAGATATCATAGACAAGTATTGTTGTTTTATTATTACCTTCGTTCGATATCTTTCATCAATTTCAAGCAGAAAGCCACGCCGAGTCGGGGTGCAAGTTTATCTAGGTGCCGTGAACAAACCTGAACGTCCTACACATACTTCCCTGCTAGTATTTATGTTCTCCTGGCTTAAGAAAAAGACGCCGGCAGAACTACTTAGGTGAGCGTGGCTCGATCCTGATCCGCTCCTTTCGACTTCAAACCGCGTTCACGTGCTCAATAATTCCCTTTGTTTTTGGGTTTGGATAAAAGATAACCGGTTTACAAGCATTTTCAAAACCGTCAGCTGACATCAGGGCACAATGCACTTTCACTAAATGTAGAGAAAATAAGAGGTTGCTCGACAAATCCATTCGTGAGCTTGACCGTGAACGCTCGAGCCTCTTTAGCCAAGAGAAAAAGCTCGTCGCTGAGATAAAAAAGCTAGCCAGGCTGAGTCAGTTGGGAGCGGTGAAACTGATGGCTAAGGACTTAGTACGCACCAGGCACTCTATCACGAAGTTATATGTCTTGAAATCTCAGCTTCAAGCAGTGAGCCTACGCATGCAAACTCTTAAGTCCACCCAAACTATGGCAGAAGCAATGCGAGGTGTGACGCAAGCCATGAAAGACACGAACAGTCAACTCAACGTGCCAAGCCTGAACAACATCATGCGAGATTTCGAGCGGCAGAACGGGCGTATGGAAAACACGACAGATATCGTGAGTGATACTATTGACGATGCCATGATCGCGGACGGAGAGGAAGAAGAGAGCGAAGAACTCGTCAGCCAGGTGCTCGATGAACTCGGTTGCAACATAGATGTGCAGCTCGTTGACGCCCCGAATAGTAGAGATGGTGTTCAGGTGCCAAAGGTGG
>Ga0209630_10002722_pt1 | contig 16750 bp, 14 predicted proteins | sample COG_01_FD_184745 | JGI IMG/M metagenome (GOLD analysis project Ga0209630, IMG submission 184745) | Pelagic Microbial community sample from North Sea - COGITO 998_met_01 (SPAdes) (version 2) | ecosystem: Environmental > Aquatic > Marine > Neritic zone/Coastal water | place: Helgoland, sampling... | reverse complement strand
AATAAACCCATCTATGCATTGCAGTTCCATCCCGAGGTTACCCACACAAAACAGGGCAATGCTGTATTAGAAAATTTTACATTCAAGATATGTAAATGCGCGGCTCAATGGAAAATGGAAAATCTTATTGAGCAAAGAATAGATGAGATTAAAGAAAAAGTAGGAGATCGAAAGGTATTACTTGGTTTATCAGGTGGGGTAGATTCATCTGTCACAGCGATGCTTTTAGATCAAGCGATCGGAAAAAATTTAGTTTGTGTTTTTGTTGATAATGGATTGCTCCGAAAAAATGAGGTTGAAGATGTAGAAAATTTGTTCCGAGATAAGATGGATTTAAATTTATTAGTCGTTGATGCAAAGAAGGGGTTCTATAGACACTTAAAAGGTATTGCAGATCCCGAGCAGAAAAGAAAAATTATTGGTAGAACTTTTATTGACGTTTTTGATAATGAGGCTACTAAACTAAAAGATGAGATTAAGTTTTTAGCACAGGGCACAATTTATCCTGATGTAATTGAATCTTCTGAATCAGAATCTAATGAGGCTAGGGTGATTAAATCTCATCATAATGTTGGAGGTCTTCCTGATGATATGAAGATGGAATTAGTGGAACCGTTACGTGATTTGTTTAAGGATGAGGTTAGGAAAATGGGATCTGAGCTTGGCCTGCCACTCGAGATGTTAAATCGGCATCCATTTCCAGGCCCAGGACTAGGAGTGAGAATTCTTGGGGAGATCTCTCAAGAAAAAGTTTTAATTCTGCAAAACGCTGATGCCATTTTTATAGAGGAATTAATTAAGGCAGGCTTATACGATCAAGTAAGCCAAGCATTTTGTGTATTTCTTCCAATTAAGTCAGTTGGAGTTGTTGGTGATGAGAGGAGATATGCTGATGTAATAGCGATTAGAGCAGTTGAGACAGTAGATTTCATGACTGCTACTTGGGCTAGGCTTCCATATGATTTCTTGGCACATGTTTCGAATCGAATTGTGAATGAATTGGAGGGAGTTAGCAGGGTGGTTTATGATATTTCGAGCAAACCACCAGCAACTATTGAGTGGGAATAGTGACATAGGCTGAAACCCCCATTCTTCCAGTCTTTCTGCTGTTGTAAACCAGTTGTAAAGATGCATTCCTTCGTTTTTGTTGCAAACATTGTTGTAAAGTTATGCTACTACTGCATTTCATAAGAAACGATGCGTTTAATTTAAGGTTATGATTTAAATATGAAATATAGAGCAGAAATAGATGGTTTACGAGCATTTGCAGTATTACCTGTTATTTTTTTTCATGCTGGCTTTGAATGGTTTAGTGGTGGCTTTATAGGTGTAGATGTTTTCTTTGTGATAAGTGGGTATTTAATCACAACCATCATAATTTCTGAGATGACTGAAGGTAAATTTAGCATCATTAATTTCTATGAAAGACGAGCAAGGCGAATACTTCCAGCATTATTCTTTGTAATGCTTATTTGCATTCCATTTGCTTGGATGTGGATGTTACCTGATGCATTAGAAAATTTTGGTCAATCTCTAGTTAGCACAAGTTTATTTTCAAATAATTTCTTGCTAATGAATACAGCAGGTTATTGGGATTTAGCTGCAGAGTATAAGCCATTAATGCATACATGGAGCTTAGCCGTTGAAGAGCAATACTACATCATATTCCCAATATTTCTTATATTTGCTTGGCGATTTGGTAAGAATAAGCTTATTTGGTTAATTATTTTTATTTCACTAATAAGTTTTACTCTTAGTGAATATGGATGGCGACAAAACTCAATTGCACATTTCTATTTTTCTCCCGCTCGTGCTTGGGAACTCTTTGCAGGATCAATTGCTGCATTTATTTGTGATCATAAAGGGTTGAAAAATAATAACATTTTATCATTTTTAGGTTTGATAATGATTGTTTATTCATTATTAATTTTTAACGAAGAAACGCCATTTCCAAGTGTGTTTACACTTGTTCCAGTTATAGGTTCGGTATTTATTATAATTTATGCAGATAATAGAACTTTTACAGCAAAAATTTTGAGCTCCAAAATTTTAGTTGGTATTGGATTAATTAGTTATTCTTTATACTTATGGCATCAACCAATATTCGCATTCGCAAGAATTTATAAGCAAGATATAATTACGGATTTAGAATCTTATATTTATGTGTTGCTTTCAATATTTCTTGCTTTTTTGACTTGGAAATATGTTGAAACACCTTTTAGAAATAAGACCTATTTTTCTTCTTTTAAAATTTTTAGTTTTTCATCATTTATGATGATTTTTTTCATATCAATTGGTCTTTATTTCCATTCATCAAATGGCGTTCCAAATAGAATGTTTACTTTGGATGCTTACGAGAGAAGCACACATGAAATTAAGATTACAAATTTAAACGATATAGATTATGAAAAACCTGTAAAAGATAACCTTAATAATGGACATATTTATATACTTGGAGATTCTTTTGCAAGTGATATCGCTTATCTTATTTCACATCACAAACCAACAATTAAATATACATTAGAGAGCTCTGCCGCCAGCCCAATAGAATTATGTGATGCTAGATTTATTCAAAAAATTGAACAGTTACAAATATCATCAATAATGATTGCTTATGATGAAGGGTTTAATTTGCCGTGCATTAATAATTTAATCACTAAGCTAGAAGAAAAAGCAATCAAAGTAATATTTATTGGAACCAAACAATTTGGAAATAACTTGAACTGGTTAGCTCGTTTAAACGCACATGAGAGATCTTCGTTATGTCAATCACCTAATTCTGAAAAAATTAATTTTGATTTAAGAGACGCACTTGCAATACCAGAAAAGAATTACTTCTCTTTTTTTAGGACTTTTTCAAGTAATAACTGCTTTCCGATTACCAACACTGCTGGTGAACTTCTATCAAGCGATAGGCAGCACTTTACAATTGCAGGCGTCGAGTATTTTGGTAAACAATTTTTTGATAACAAAAATATTAAGTTTGCTATTGAATAGATAGAAATATTTAAGTGCTTAATAGAATTATATTTAGGTGTTAAATGTAGCTGCAAACTTTGCAACAACAGAAATGCTAAACTGCTGATATTACATGAATTTTAAGATAGTGAGACACACAGAAACAAACCACAAATGTTGTAAAAATGTTGTAAAGACAGATTTGCCCCTCGCAAACCATTGCTGCATAAGGGCTTGTAAAACTGCGGCTATTGAGTGGGAATGAGATTAATATCAATGAATATGATATTCAAAAAATTTTTAATTAATATTCAGTTTTTTTGCTATTATACAAATAGTACAAATCTATTAAATTAATGAATACAGGCTACAAGCTAATTGGAAAATGCTTAGAAAAAGATTACTGTGACAGTCTTTTTCAGAAGATAAATGATACTTATTTAGAGTATCAAAAAGATACTATAACAATAGCTGGGGGAGTCTCAGGACATCTTAACTGCGTTCTTGGAGAAGAAAGCCTGTTGATTAAAAAATATTTAAGTGAAACTACCTGCTTGCAGGAAATAGCAAATTTTTTTAAGATTAATTTAGAAGATTATTATCTATCTATTGGTTGTAATGTAAACCTTCCTGGCTCAAAACTTCAACACATTCACATTGACGGAGATTTTAATGAGGAATCCTTTATTTTAAATATTCCTCTAATTGATACCACTAAATTAAATGGAGCAATAAAAATTATTCCAGATTCTCATCTTGAGCAAAGAACTTATCTTCAATATTTATTAAGTGGAATATCGAGATTTACTCAACAAATAGAATCAAAACAAGGGCATGGTCTAATCCGATCATCTAATGTATGGCATAGGGGAACCCCTAATCAGTCTAGTCAACTTAGACCAATGTTAAGTATAGTTCTTTATAGGCTTGATAGTCCATATTGCAAAGATGCAATGGAGGTTGATTCTAAGCACATGAAAGGGAAAATTCGCTTCAGAGATAATTGGTATCTAGCATCATCTTTTTCCAGGAGACTGCAGGAATATATTTATGTTTATTTCCCCGCTTTGCATAGCTTTACCCGCATTATTAAATCTCTTCTTGGATCAAGAGATATCTTATAAGTAAATTATTTCTTTTCTGATCATTCATTAATGCTGGCCAGTGCAGTAAAATTAATTATTGAGAAGGGATTTTTTGGACTAGGGCATTAGGCGTTATAATCTTTACAACAGCAGAGGCACTAAACTGCTGATACTACAAAGATATTAAGATAGTGAGACACACAGAAACAAACCATAAATGTTGTAAAAATGTTGTAAAGACAGATTTTTCCCTCTCAAACCCTTGCCATATAATGGCTTGTAAAACTTCAACTATTGAGCGGGAATAGGGTTACTCAACATATAAGATATTAATTTTTATGAGTAATTGTTTAATAAATGAAAAGCAAAGACTGGTTAATGATTATTTGGTATAAACCTATTGCCACTATTAATTTTGATTTATAAATCTCCTTTGTGCTTGACGCTGTATTGGTTTACAGGAAGCATTTTCTCGCTCGTACTTTCATACTTTAATTATAAGAGCTCACAATTCATAGTTTAATAAAAGCATCATAACCTTAAATATATTTATCTCTCTCGTTCACATCTTTTAAAAAATCTTTTCATATATAATTAGAATTCATGGAGGTATTAGATGAAATCCTATGACAATATAAATGCTGGGGTGGAAGCAATATATCGATCTATTGCCTCATCTCCATATCTAAATGAAATTGATCTAGTAGCTCTGAAGGAGGGCGTGAAAAGTTCTCAACCTTTTAAACATATATGTATTGATGGTATGTGGAAAGAGAATTTTTTAGAACGAGTAAGAAGAGAGGTTGAAGAAAATAAGGAGTGGGCTGGAGAAAAACAATTTTATGGTTCTAGATATAAGTTATGGCAAGATGATTGGAGCAAACTGCCAACTAATGTTAACCATTTTCTTTCTTATTTAAATGAACCCCTTGTTCTAAGGATAGTTGAGTTTCTTTTTGGAGAGAATGGACTAATTCCAGACCCATATTTAGAAGGTGGCGGCATTCATTCAACAGGTGAAAATGGATTCTTAAAGCTTCATACAGACTTTAATTGGCATGAAAAACTAAAGCTCTATCGAAGAATTAATATTTTGATATACCTCAATAAAGACTGGAATAGTAAATATGGTGGCCAGATAGAATTAGCTAAAAGGGATGTAGATGGTAAATTTTTGACTCAAGTCTCACTAGAGCCTATTTTTAATCGCACCTTAATTTTTATAACCGATGACGGGTCTTATCATGGACAGCCAAACCCTGTTAAACATCCATTCAAAAAACGACGCGACTCCATAGCTGCATATTATTACGTGGTGGAGAAGCCTTTTGGCGCCTCAGATCTCAAGCGAGTAGGAACTAATTATTTTGAAGGCAATGGAAAGAAATCTAGTCATACTCTTTTGAAACGATTGTATGCAAAGTTTATGCATTTAATATCTTAATTATTTTTTTACAAAAGTGTCATGATCTTGAAAAACCTACATACAGTCTTAAAAGAGGATTATGGAATTTTGTCTAAATTTTTAGCAAATTTTGAAGATGAAGAGAGAGATGAAGAATTCTGGCTTCGTCGTATGAATCACTGGTGGGATGAAAATCCAGCATGCAAAGATAAAAATATCAGGGGTCTTTATATAACTGATGAAGAAAAAAATATCATTGGTTTCATAGGTTTGATTCCTACTTTTTTTCAATTCAATCTCAATACAGAAATTATATATAGTGCTACAACATGGAGAGTGGAAAAAAAACATAGGAAAAGAAGTTTTCTAATGTTTTCTCAGATAGTAAATGAGGCCAATAAAACTTTTTTGTTTGACACAACGCCTTCAACTTCAGTTGAAAGAATATTAAAAGCTTTTAAGTTTAACGCTTTTCCAAAGTTGAATAATGCAACTTACATGTACTTTCCTGATTTAAAGGAATCAGTTATCAAAAGATTTCCTTTTATTAAGAGTATTTCATTTTTTCTAGCTCCTTTTTTTTGGATCCTCGCCTTTCTTCAGGAGCTTACTCTAAAAAAATCCAATTCATTGCAAAATACAGTTCAAATACTTGAGGCTGGTAAAGAGTTTGATGATCTATGGGAAGAAACAAAAAATGATAGCAGAAATACTAATGTAAGAAATGCTGATGTAATTAATTGGTTGTGTTTTTCAGGAGGAGTCTCAAAGAAATACCTTTTTGGTCAATACGAAAAGGGTAAGTTAATTTCTTATGTAATATTTTCTGAGATCAAAAATCAATATTCAAAACAGTTAATTCTATGCGATATTTGGGGATCTCAAACAAGTGAAATAGTATTAAGAGACCTTTTTAGCGTCGCTATTAAATTCGGTAAAACTAATAATTTTGATTTAATTATTTTTAATTCATTTAATGATGAACAAAACACAGTGTTGCAACGGATGCGACTTTTAAAAAGACCCTTTACACAAAGAAGGTACTATAAATCCACTAATGAGTTAAAAGCAGAGTATTCATATCTAACCCTGTTACAAGGCGATTATTCACTTTAGTATGAATCGTTTTTATATTAAATGAAATGAAATTTCTTAGGAGATAAATTGATAACATTTCACAGTAAAGTTGAATTATAATTTCTTTTAAATCTCAAGATTTAATATATGAAAAATGAACAATTAATTAGAGAAATTCTAGAACTTAAGCAAGATCTTGAAATTCATGAAGATGATGAGATTGAAGAGTATGGATTTGATTCTTTAGCAAGCATAAATCTAATTACTTATATATCAGAGAATTCTGATGCTGAGATTGATCCGGAAGATATAGAATCTTTTAAAACCATTAGGGATTTAGATAATTTTATTTCTAGTAAATTAAATTAAATTTTGATTTCATTCACACAAATAGAAACAGCCTTAGGTTCTATTGTTCAATCAAATAATGATATTTCAAAAAGTATTGGGTGGTCAGCAGAAGAAATTGAAAATAAAACTGGCATCAAGCAAAGATATCTTGCTGATGTCGATGAGACAGCGGAGATGCTTGCTGAACAAGCAGTAAGCAAATTTGAAATAGCAAGCTTGAAGGATGTTGATTTAATTATTAGCGTATCTAATACCCAATCTATAGATTTTCCAAATATCTCCAATCGTATTCACTCGTTCCTGGGATTATCTGAAAATGTTCAGTGTTTTGGAATTAATCATGGATGCTCAGGTTTTGTTGATGCAATTCTATTAACCTATTCTTTATTTGATTCTAACTTTTCAAAAAAAGCGTTAATCATTACCTCAGATACGTATCAAAAATTTATTAATAAAGATAACAGATCTATAAAAACTATTTTTAGTGATGGCGCTTCTGCTACATTACTCACAAAAGATCTAGAAACTGGTTGGTGTTTAAAAAATAAAGTAGTTAACTCTCAGTTAAACAGTCAAACATTTCTTGAGCGCAAGCTTACAAATAAAGATTCTGAAATTTCTATGAATGGTCCGCAAGTTTTATTGTTTTCAATTAACACAGTTGCAAAGAACCTAATTTCTATTTGCCCTCAAGACAGAGAATTTATTCTTTTTCCTCATCAAGCAGGTAAAATCGTTATCGAATCTCTTAAAAAGAAACTGCCTTCATCAGCTATCATCCTTGAAAATTATCAAGAGTATGGCAATTTAGTTTCAACCTCTATTCCTAAGTTAATGGAAGATAATTTTAATGATTACCCAGAAAATGAACTCATGATACTATCTGGTTTTGGGGTTGGTTTGTCCCATACAAGTATACTGCTTGAAAAAAATAAAAGCTTGTGAGGGTTTCTATTCTGGGCACTGGTAAATTAGGCAAAGACATTGCTTTATTGCTATCTCAATCAACAAAAATTCACACCATTAATTTGATTGTTACTAAATCTAGCTTTAGTCAAAAGAAGATTTCGATAGGCAATTATATTAATTCTTCATCAGAGAAGTTGAAAAAAAAATTTCATGTGGATTGCTTTAAAAAAATTAATATTACCGATTCATATTCTTTAATTAAAGATACAGATTGCATAATTGAATCTGTTGTTGAAGATATTCATATTAAAAAAGAAATAATTTCTATTGTTAATAAATATGCAAATCATCATACGCTTTTTTTCTCAAATACATCTTCTATTAGCATTAGCAGGCTTTCAAAAATATATAAATTTCCACATCAGTTTTTCGGCATGCATTTTTTTAACCCAGTAATCAGAACAAAGCTGATCGAGCTAGCTTTCATTAATGAGGAGCATAAAGAAAAATTAGAACCAATCATCTCTCTTTTAGAGGATTTGAGTAGGAAGGTTTTAGTAATAAAAGATTATCCTGGTTATATTGTAAATCGGATTTTGTTAGCGCAGATTAATGAAGCTTTATCAATTCTAGAAAATGAAATAGCTACTCCCATGGAGATTGATGACGGTTTTAAGCTAGCAACAAATAGTTTAATGGGGCCATTTGAGCTTGCAGATTTAATTGGTAACGATATAGTTTTTCAAATGTTTAAAAATTTGTATGAAGAGACTAAAAAAGAAAAATTTAAGCCAAAAAATATCTTAAGGAGCATGGTGAAAGAGGGTAAACTGGGTGTTAAAACAAAGATAGGTTTCTTTACCTACAAATAATTTAAACCGTTGGATGAGTTAGAAATTTTTTTATATTTTTTGTTGTAATTTCCATTATTCATAAATCCACTATTAACTCTATATTTAAAATGTTCTATATTGGGCGTTGCAGCAATTCTCGGTAAATAATTTTTATCTGAACCTCTGCTAACTTCTCCAGCGATAGTAGTAAAACAAAGTTTATAAATTTTTTGAGCTGTGAGATAAGCCTCGCTAGAAATATCTTCTGGAAGACCATTTGGAAAGCAGAAATAGTCACATGAACCGCAGTTCTTTTGCACAAGATCCTGACTATGTTTTAGCTGATGACTTAAATCAATTAATTTTTGCTTTGGATTGCTGATAAAGTGATCATGACAATGTGAGCCAATAATTGCACCATATTTCTTAAGCTCTGTTACGTTGCTCCAATTCATTGGCTCATCACTAGAATATTTAAAATAAATTTCAGACCACTGATCTGCTGAAAAAGCATCTTTAATTTCTTTGACTATCTCATTAACTTTATCTTGAGGAGAGGTTTTAAGAAAATAAGATATTTGTTTATTTGCTTCTAATAGCTCTTCTTCAGAAGCAATAGAAAAAGTTTTATTTATACTTTTAAAATTTATTGAAGGAGTATTTGCTTCCGTTAAAAAAGCCCTTAATAGAAATGTAGGAAACCTCTCGCCAGAATTAATATGATGCGTGCTTAGAAAAACTGAAAAAGGCACGTTTAAAGATTTTAATAGGGGGCTAACAATTTCAAGATTATTTTTATACCCATCATCAAAGGTCAGAACTATATGTTTTTTATCTAACTTATAATTTCCTGTAATTGCACCTTTTAGGTCGTCAACAGATACTATCTCATATTCTTTTTTAAGAAAGAGAATCTGTTCCTCGAAGTTTTTGAGCGGCATATGCAAGGATTGAACAAAAGAGTCTTTAATATCTTTTTCTACACCATGATAAAAAATTACCTTAGGACCTAAAGAGCAGGATTTTAGTAGATGGCTTGCAACAGTATTATTTGTTGCCCTAAAGAAATGCCTCTTTAAAAACTCTTTCATATATAATTATTTATTTAGAAAATTGCTTTGATTGACCATCATAGGATATGAAAATTTTCTTGTAAAAGCTATTTGCAGATAAATTTATTTTGTAAGATCAAAGTATTATTGAGGACAAAACTCTAATGTTAAAAAATTTTTTAGCAAATTCATATAGAAAATAATTATGAAGCTAAATAAAATTCCTACAATTTATACAACTGGTTTAACTGGTTTTATTGGCAAAAGCTTACTTCCAAAACTTCTTATAAAATACAAAAGAGTTATCAATTTTAGAAGAAATAATCAAGCTCAAATTTATATTGCCGATAGTGTCAGCGAACAGTCAGTTTCCAGCCAGTTATTTCAAGAGAACCCTGCAGAAGAATTCATTAATCTTGCAACTTTATATGATCCAAGCCCTAACAACTATGCTTCTTTAGAAGCATTATTAGAAGCAAATATACTTTTTCCTTCAAAAATTTTGCATGCTGTTGAATTTAAAAAATTAAAAGTACTTAATGCTTTAAGTTATCATCAACTTTTAGATTTTCCTAGCCAAAACATTTACTCACTTTCAAAAGAGATATTTAAAAAATTTCTAGACTCTCATGATTTTGAAGTTATTAACCTCTATATTTTTGATACGTTTGGCAAGGGAGATACTAGAAATAAAGTTACTGATGTTTTTATAAGAAATATTTTAGATCAAAAACCAATTTCAATTCCAAAAAATGAAATAAGCATTAATTTATCTGATGGAGAAGCGATCTCATCCTCAATAATGCATAGTATTAATTTAAAAAAAGGAAGCTACTCGCTAGCTGGTCCAGATACGATCTCATTAAAAAATTTAGCAAAAACGATCATGCAACTTTCAAACTCTAATACAAAAATTTCTCAAAATAACCTAGGACGAAATTATTTTGCTGAATTGCCTACTTTGCCGACAAATGCTTTCAAAGCAGAGTCTGGTTATAGCTTGAACTTAAGTTTGCAAAACAGAATTGATGAGCTGAAGAATGAATTATAAGATTTCCATCTTAGGCATGGGTTATGTTGGGTGTGCTAATGCCTTAATGCTAGCAAGAAATAATACAGTATCAATTTGTGAAATTGATGAAAAAAAAGTACTTAATTTTAATGAAGGACTTCTTCCAATTGAGGAATCTAATGCTCAAGAATTTCTTGACAAGCAGGAGCTAAATATTAGTGCAACAACTAATTTAAATGAATCTATTCAAGGCTGCAATTTTATTATCATCGCATTACCAACAAATTTTAGTGATAAGAAGCTGGAATTTGATACTCAGATTATTGAAGATGTTCTAAAACAAGTTTTATCAACTAATTCCTCTGCCATAATAGCAATTCGTTCTACATTAAATATTGGATGTACAGATAAAATATCAGCGCAGTTTAATACATCAAGAATTATATTTTGCCCGGAATTTTTAAGAGAAGGACAAGCACTTCATGACAGTTTGTTCCCTGAAAGATTAATAATAGGTGGAGATGAGCAAGTTTCAAAAAAATTCTTAAATTTACTTCAAGACTCCTTAGGCCATCTAGACACTCCAGCAATGATCACAACCACTCAACAAGCTGAATCTATTAAGTTATTTGCAAATACATACTTAGCGATGCGAGTTGCTTTTTTTAATGAGCTAGATTCATTTTGCATGGAAAATAATATTGAAAGCAAAGAAGTAATCGATGGTATTTGTCTTGATTCTAGAATAGGGGCATTTTATAACAACCCATCTTTTGGTTTTGGGGGTTTGTGCCTCCCAAAAGATTCAATGCAGCTATTAAATCGATGTAAAAATTCTCCAAATAATTTATTAGCTGCAATTCAAGACTCAAATCAATCAAGGGCGGAGTACTTGGTAAATCAAATTATTATGCAAAAACCAAGAATAGTTGGAGTGTATAAATTGGCTATGAAGGCCGAATCAGACAATTCACGAAACGCCTCAATCCATAATTTAATTCAAGGTCTCTTAGGAAAAAAAATTAAAATTCTCGTTTATGATAAATCTATCCAATCATTAGATATAAAGGGGTTAAAGTTAATTGATAATTTTAAATCATTTGTAGAAACATCAGATTTAATACTTGCCAATAGAATAGATAATAAAATCCTTCCATTTAGTAATAAAATTTTTTCAAGAGATATCTTCTCTTCTGACTAGGGTTTAAAATAAACATAAAGAGATTTTTATGAAAAAAAATAACATTGATAAGCAAGTCGTAGAAGACTTTGGAAGAGAGTGGAAAGTATTTAACCACAATAAAGTAGATAGCGCTGAACTTGATTCAGCTTTTGATAGTTATTTCCACATTTTCCCATTTTCACTATTGAGTGATGGTGAGGGTTTTGATATGGGTTGCGGTTCAGGAAGATGGGCAAAATACGTTTGCTCTAAAGTGGGCACCCTGAATTGTATTGATCCAAGCTCTGAAGCCTTAACTCAAGCAAAGTATAATCTTCAAACAGCTTCAAATTGTTCATTTGAATGTGCTGGAGTTGACGATAATTCTTTGCAGGATGACTCCCAAGATTTTGGATATTCTTTAGGAGTATTACATCATATTCCTGATACTTTTCTTGCTTTAAAAGAGTGCTCTAGAAAACTGAAATCGGGCGCTCCATTTTTACTTTATCTTTATTATAGATTTGATAACAAGCCAAAAAGTTATTATTTGCTTTGGAAAATCTCTGATCTTGCAAGAAATATAATCTGCAGATTACCATTTCCAGTGAAACTTTTAATTTCACAATTAATAGCAGTTTTCGTTTATTTTCCCATAGCTAGAAGCGCCTTAATTTTAGAAAAGCTTGGTTTAGATGTCTCAAACTTTCCCTTAACATGGTATAGAAATGAACCTTTTTATATTCTAAGAACAGATGCTTTAGATAGATTTGGTACGAGACTTGAGCAAAGGTTTACTAAAGATGAGATCTCAAACATGCTATCTGAAGCAGGATTTAAGGATTTTAAATTTAGTGAAAAAGAACCTTATTGGACAGTTCTTTCATATAAGAAGTAACCTAGATAGACTCTATCAATGAATCCTAAAATTAGTATTGTTGTCCCAACCCTTGATAACCTTCAGGATGTTCTTTCTTTGATAGAAAGTATTAACCAGCAAACTTTACTTCCAAGAGAGGTGGTCATAGCGGATTCCAGTTCCTCAAATGCAATTCAGGATAGCATTCCAAAAATATCATCCAAGGTGCCAATTGCTTATCATAGAGTAGGAAGAGCATATCGATTTGATCGACTCTTGAGGTTTATGTCTTCTATAAAAATCTTGGATAAATTTTTTCCCAAGCCTCCTCTTGGAAGAGCCTTCCCCTATGAGGCGACAAATGCCGGAGTCAAAAAGGCAGTTCATGAGTGGATAGCATTTCTGGATGCAAGCACTATTCCCAAGAAATCTTGGTTAAGAGATTATTGGGATTTTCTGTGTCTGCATGATTGTGATGTGGTTTTTGGGAATACAAAATATTTTGCAGAGACAAAATTTCAAAAGCTTCTGCGTGCATCAACTTATGGTAAAAAAGGTCATGAGACCGCCCCTGGATCTATTATTAAAAAAATAGATTTTTTAAATGGACATGAAATTATGGAAGGCGTTAGGTCAGGAGGAGATGTAGCTTGGAAAGAAAATATTAAAGCTAATTTTAAATTCTTTTCTCCAACAAGCCATTACCTGAAATATTCAAACCTACCAAAAAATATTATGCCCACTATAAAGAAGTTCTTTATTTATCAAATTTTTGGCTCCTTTATTAACATTCAGCATACGGTCAAAAGTGTTTATTTGGGTTTAGCTCTAATATTGAGCTTAATTATTGTCCCGAAATGGAATTACATTGTTGGTTGGGATAGCTCATTTTTCATACCCCATATAACTAAAGTATTTTTTATTTGCATACTTTTAGTTTTCTCGGTAACTTTTCTTATAAATAGAACTCTTTTAAGAAAGCTCTCAGGAAATTCTTTTTTAGCTAATATTTGCAAGCTATTGATTTTTTTTATTCTTGCTTATTCGATTTATAATTGGAATGCAGCGGTTGCTAATTGGGTGGAGGATTCAGTTTGGTATATTCCTCACATAACTAAAATTTTCATTTCTTGTGTAATATTTATTTCATTTATTTATCGAGGAATATACTTTCCACTTAAAAATAAAATTAAGCTTAATTTCCTTTTTCCATTTAATTGGATTTTAGTTGGCGCTCTTGGAATAGTGCTTGATCTTGTGAAGGCACCCGGATATCTTTTAGGTGGAATTCTTTCATCAATTATTGTCCGCAAATCATTCAAACAAGATTAGAAGTGCAAGATTCTCGACAAAAGAAGATGATCTTACTGAGCGGGAGTGGAGATACAGTGGCTTGGTTTAGACTAGACTTACTGAAAGACTTTCAAAAAAATTTATATGAAGTATTTGTGCTTGCTCCTGATATCAGAGAGGACCTTAAACCACTTCTTGATGACATGAATATTCATTTCATCCCAATTAAATTGCAGCGTAAAGGGTTTAGCATCATAAATTTAATTTTATCTATTTTTGAATTAAGAAAGCTTTTTATTTCAATTAAACCAGACTTAATTCTTTCATATACCCACAAGGCAATTGTTGGAGGGTCAATTGCTGCAAGGCTCTATAATTCTTGTAATTCGCACTCCTTGGTCACGGGTACTGGACATCTATTTGATGATAATAATATAAAAGAAAAATTTATAAAGTTTTTGGGGGTTCAAATATTAAAATTATCTCTAAAATCCAATAAGATAGTATTTTTTCAAAACCCAGATGATAAAGAGCTCTTTTTAACTCATGGGATAGTTACCAACGATCAAGCGAGGCTTGTAAATGGCTCAGGAATTAATCTGGAGAAATTTAAAACTTCACCTTTGCCACCAGATCCCGTATTTTTGTGCATGGCTCGATTAATAAAATCTAAAGGCCTGATGGAGTATGCTCGAGCTGCCAAATTAGCAAAACAAAAAAATCCAAAAGCTAGATTCTTGCTTTACGGATATCCTGATTATCATAAAGATTCCATCGATGAATCAGAAATACAGGACAATTGGTTCAATCAATATGGTATTGAATATTTTGGCTATGCTAATGATCCTATTGCTGCTATCCAGAAGTCCAATGTCTTTGTTCTTTTATCATACAAAGAGGGAACCCCAAGAGTTGTTTTAGAAGCCATGGCACTGGGCCGTCCGATAATCTCAACTATTACTCCTGGATGCAAGGAAACTGTTATTGAGGGAGTTAATGGATTCTTAGTTCCTAAGTACGATTTCAAATTAGCGGCTAAAGCAATGATTGATTTAATGAACAAAGATTTGAGATTATCCATGGGTGCTGAGTCAAGAGCTTATTGCGAAGAAAAATTTGATGTAAAGAATGTAAATAATAACATGCTTAGAGAGATGCAAATAATTTAATGGATATGTTAATTTAGACTGATGAAAGTTACCAAATCAATATTAGAGAGAAAATCAGTTCGTGCATATACTGATGAATTAGTGGATGATGCGTTAATTTATTCATTATTAGAGAAAGCTGCTCAGGCCCCAAGCGGAGGTAATTTACAACCTTGGAGGATTCAAACTTTAAACCATGAGGAGATTAAACAATTTCTTCAATTTCAAGAAGACTATGCCAAAGAACATACATCTGATTATTCTATTTATCCCGAAAACCTTAAGGAACCTTATCACTCATCAAGGAAACTAGTTGGGGAGCAGATGTATTCTTTGATTGGGATATCAAGGGATGACAAGGAAGCTAGAATTAATCAAGTTCTGAAAAATTTTTCTTTTTTCGGAGCTCCAGCTGCTTTATTTTGTCTAATAGATCGTCAAATGGGACCGCCTCAATGGTCTGATTTAGGAATGTTTCTTCAAAGCTTTATGCTGCTCGCTTATGAAGCAGGTCTTGGTACCTGCGCACAAGAGGCATGGTCTACACGGTCAGGTATGATAAAAGATTTTTTTAATATAGATGATAATTATCTTTTATTTTGTGGTGTTGCTATAGGGTATGCAGATTTAAATCATCCTATCAATCAACTTAAAACTATCAGACAGCCGTTGAGTGAATGGGTGAATTTGGGTCGCTTAACTCAAACTGAAGATAAAGAATAATCTTTTATTTTTTAAAAGTTATATCCTTTAAAAGACTTCTCCAACCTAAATAATAGTAATACCTTTGATGAAATATAAAGGTAAATATTTTAACTAACCTTATATGAAAGGGTTGATCAATTAGTTGAGTTCTATCTTGTGCATAGTTTAATAGTAATTCCAGGTGATTTTTTTTATTTTTAATATTCTCTATATCTAATAACTGATCTGATTCAGCAAATTTTTTTTCAATATTTTTTAATAACTTTAATTCTTGAATCCAATCAAGCGATCTGTCATGACTGAAATGAATAATAATTGTATCAAGAAATGTTATTTTTTTTGGCGAACTTGCAATCCAATTTGAAGAATTGCTGCTATGCCTCCTAAAAAATTGCAGAGGCTGTTCAATTATATTTCGCACTCCAAAAGCGTGACTGACTCTATTGATCCAAACATCATATTGTCCCTGGATGGGCAAACAAAAATCTAGCCAATCTTTTTTTATTGCAGTACATGAACCTGTGCAAAAATTATTATCAAGGTCTATTTTTAATTTCTTAATATTATTTATTTTTGATCCAAAGTTTTTGCTTAAATCTTCATTTGCAATAATTTGATCATTAATTATTACTTTTATAGACTGATTCCTTTCGAAGCAATTTACTACTTCAGAAATTTTTGTATTGAACCATTTGTCATCTTGATCACTAATAAAAATAATGTCCCCAGTGCATGCCCGCAAGGCCTTTTCAAAGTTTTTATTTACTCCTAACTGAAATGTATTTTTTAAAATCTTAATTAAAAATCTTGCTTCATTTTTTGCAAAATTATCAACTATTTCAAGTGTTTTATCTGATGAAAAATCATCTGAAATAATAAGCTCATCAGGCAGATGTAGCTG
>Ga0209630_10002721_pt1 | contig 16762 bp, 38 predicted proteins | sample COG_01_FD_184745 | JGI IMG/M metagenome (GOLD analysis project Ga0209630, IMG submission 184745) | Pelagic Microbial community sample from North Sea - COGITO 998_met_01 (SPAdes) (version 2) | ecosystem: Environmental > Aquatic > Marine > Neritic zone/Coastal water | place: Helgoland, sampling... | reverse complement strand
GCAGACAAGGCTTCAGAAAAGATTTTGATCCCGACTTTACAAAGAATTATAAAACTAAAAAGAAAGACCCAAATTACATATACAACTTAAATTAGGAGGACACTATGACAGTAGAAACAAATATAATATACACAGACAAAGACTTAGGTAAAAATCTTTATAGACAAAAGAGATACTATACTTTAGTAGTAGAGCAGGAAGTTCTGGCAAACAGCCAAGAAGATGCAGATAATAAATTCGTAGAACATGGTGGTGTAAATCATTCAATGATTAATGCCGAAATTACAGATGAAACTGAGGGTGTTCAAACATATATGATAGACGCTAATTATTCAGATAGTGCTAAAACTGAATATATGGGTAAAGTAGTTTATGAAGATGTAGAGTTTGCTAAAGATGATGGTCTTGTAGAAATTGATCAATATTCAGATGAGGTTTCTTTATCAGAAAAAGAAGAGTCGGATGTTGATATTGCCATTCAATTAGTTGCAGAGGAAAAAAGAGGTAAATAATGTATAATGGTTATTTTGCTATCGCTTTAGATAAACAAAGTTGTAACGCAGTTAAAAAAAATGCTACAATGAGTGTGTTAGTATCGGATCATATTACACTTGCCTTTAAACCAAGTGTTGAGGTTTTTAAAAAGTATAAAAATCTTGTGGGTAAAAAAGTTGGTGCAATGATCAATGGTTACAGAGCAAATAATCACATTGACGCATATTGGGTAAAAGATATGTTTTTATTAGACAGTAATAAAAAAATAAAAAGAAGTGATAAAGGTGCTGCTCATATTACATTGTCACATAAAGAGGGTTATAAGTCAGGTGATGCTAACACTATGTTTACAAATCCTAAAGTGAAAGATAAAAAATATGGTTATGTAGAAGGCACTATTAAATACTTTGATTACTGTAAAATATAGACTATTGACAAATTGATTAAAATGTGTAATAATAATAAAATGTCAAAAAAATTGATTAAAAGAAAACAATTAGAATTAGTGAAATCACAATATAATAAATGGTTAGCCACATTAGGTCTTAATATAAATGTGGAAACAGGTCAAATTATCAAATCAAAAAGAGTGCCTAAACCTTTAGATACTTCAATATTCAAAGTAAGAGATTCTATATCAACAAGTGATAGAATAGTTGGTAATACTTATAGACGATATTATTCTACAAGTTTACCTAAAGGTAAAACAATATCTATAGCATATAATAAAGGCGGTTATCAGGTTGTTGATGCTAAAGATTTCAAATCAATGGGAAGGAAAATATAATGAAAACATTAATGATGTTATCTATAGTTGCCATAATGACGGCCACTATGGCAAAGAGTGATGAAACAATAGACACAAAAGTAAAAAGCTTTGTTGTCAACGAAGTAAGTAATATAAAAGAATATCAAAAAACTTCTTGGCAAAAAGGTAAAGAACAAAATGCTAAGAATTGGGCAAAGATTAAAGCTTTATTTACAAAGATAAAAGATAATGTTACACAAGATTAGTGATTTTTGTAAAAAGATTGACAGTTTAAAGTCTCAATCAGATAAACTTTACAATTTGAAATACAATAATTTAAAGACACCTGAAAGGGATGCAGAGATAAGTCATCTAATAGATGATATTCAGGCGACCTGTAAACTAATAGGTAACGACAATTCTCCGTATGATAAGTAGAATCAATAATACTATAGATCAAATGTTCTTACTTTGTTCTTATTAAAACATTGATTTTATTGACTTATTTAACGCTTGACTTTTACATTTAATTGTGATAGTATTAGTACATAAATGATTATTAACTTAACAAAAGGACAACACTATGATAGATAAACAAATATTATTTGACGAATTTAAAATTGCAAAAGAAAAAGATTTGCAACAATCAACTAAAAGTCAACCGTATGAAGATGTGTTTACAAATAGATTACAACTACTAAATTCACATAAAGTTGCAAAAAAATCAAATCCGAAGATGTATAGACATTTAGATGTCAATTTTGATAACTTAATACTTGCATATTCTTCACCAGTTCCAGTCGATCACTTTTATAAAAAAGTGTTCGGTATGAGTTTACAAGAATACAAATACAAAAAACATTTAGAAGAAATGACTGAAAAACAAAAAGAAAAAGAAGAACTTAAAAAGAAAGAATTAAAAGAAAAATTAAAACTTGAAAATGATGAAGAAATTACTTTTAATTAGTTGTTTGTTGTTGCTCTCTAATTGTGCCACTAGAGATACCGTTGTATCTACTAGTGGTGCAAGTTTAGGTGCTTTAACAGCAGGCGGTACTTGTACTAGTATTGTAAACGATCCACAGATAATTGCTGCTTGTGCAGTTGCTGGGGCAGCTCACGGTGCAGATCAAATATGGAATGATGACTTCAATACACATAAACATTATTTTGTAGATCATTTAATTGGTGCACCTAATAAACCTAATATTACAAATTGGTATAATCCAAAGACAAAAAATTCAGGTATTATAAAAACAACAAGAACGTGGTACAGAGGTCCTATTAAGTGTAGAAATTATGAATCAACAATTAATATTGAACCATCTTGGCCAGTTGCATGGGCAAGCAGTGGACCAGTTAGAAAAACAGATTTTGGCGTTGCTTGTATAATGCCTGACGGAAGAGTGCAAATACAATAATGAATAAAAAAAGAGTTTTATTTTTAATATTTTTAGTATTACTGTTATTACCAGGTATATTAAGTATAGCATTTGCTTGTGTTGATTGTGATTTAAATAAAGACGTTTTCAAAAAAACAAGTGTAGTAGAGGTGAATACAGGATTAGAAACATTTAAAGTAACCACAGATGAAGATGTTATGAGTCAAAAAGTAAAAGACCGATGGGTCACTCCTGATGGTCAATGGTGCTTTGTAACTGTAGTTATAAAACAAAAAGATGATAAAATTATAAAAAAAGAAGAATTGCATTGTGCAGATACTAAATTCGGTATAACAAAAAATGAAGAAATAGAAAAACTTAAAAAAGAAATTGAGTTAGAGAGGGCCAGAAAACCTGGTTATTGGGAGTTGTTTGCTGAATTTTACTATAGAGATGTCAATGCACCTCTCTATTGTAGAAAGTATGCTAAACCAGACTCTTTATTTAAAAGACCTGGTACAGTATGTTTAAAACCTACAGGAAAATGGGAGATTATAAAATGATAAAAACAATGATTACCTTAGTATTTGCATGGATTATTATAGCTTTTACTTGGGACCCTTTTGTTGCAATAGTTAATAAATCACAGGCTGTTGACAAAACAAAAAAAATAGTATATAATGTGATTAATAATGTGAAGGAAAAAATAGATGAATAAGTATATAAAATATGTTGTTATAGGTACTGTGGGACTAATTCTTACAGGTTGTGCTAATAGTACATACAAAATTAAAAAAGAAGGTAATAATTCAGTTAAAAAAGTACCTGCTTGGTACATGGCAGATATTACTGAAAGTAAGGCTTGTGATAAAAGTCGTTTTGGTAAAACTAAAAATAAACAATGTATCTATGGCGTTGGTACCGCAGTTTCACCATCTTTAGAACTTGCAATAGATAAGGCAAAAATGATTGCTAAGGCAGAAATGGCTGATATAATTCAAGGTGAAATGAATAAAAAGTTAAAAATATTTGTAACTGAACTTGGTAAAACAAATCAAAAAAGTATTGTATCCGATGTTGAGTCCGCTTTAGTTAATCAAATTAAAGAGACACCTGTAAGAGGATATGAAGTCTTTGCTCAAGAGGTTACATTGACAAATACTAACTACTATCGTGCTTGGATTGGTTTAAGATTACCTCTTGGTGAATTTAATAAAATGTATAACTATTCTATTGCTACAGTTGTTGACGCTTATGAGTTAAAGAAACTTGCTCAAAAGGCATATGATGATGTAGAAATAGTGGAGAATGAAAATGTCAACTAACAATATAATAATATATTCAAAACCTAATTGTATATTTTGTGATAAATCTAAACACTTAATTAAGAAATTAGGTTTTAAATACGAAGAAAAGATGTTTGGTAAAGACTTTACAACACCTGATGAACTATATGAAGCTGTAGGTAAACAAGTAAGAACTATGCCTCAAATTATAATTGATGAAAAACACATAGGTGGATACAACGAGTTGTTAGAGTATTATACTGATAAAGGTTTATGTAATTTTAAAGGCGAGTTAGTAAAGTAATAATGATGGTTGATACTCCAAAAGATAATGTAATATTGTTTCCTAAGTTACCTAAACAAAGAAAAACACCTGAACAGCAACAACTGGATAAAAAAAGAGAAGAAATAATAAGAGTCGAACATAATAAAGTATATGTTCAAGCCATAAGTGAAGATATAACAAAACAAATTTTATTACAATTAAAAGATGAAGGATTAGATTTATCGAATGAAATGTTTTTAAAAGATTATAAATTTTTCACAGAGTCATTAAAATCACTATTAATGAGACAATTAAAATTAAAACACCCCTTTCAACCAAGAGTAGATAAATCTGTAACTACTAGGGGTAAAGGAAAAGACTTATACGCAATAACAATTGATTATGAAAAATTTTAAGAATTCCATAAAGCACTTTGGGATAGTTATTAAAATTGGCAATTTGAATAACTTATATAATAATGCCAAAATAAAAGGAGAAAATAATGTTTGATTCATTATTCGTAGTAAAAAAAACAAAAAAAACATCTACAAGAGGTAGAAAAACTTTATCAAAAAGAACTAAAGTTATGAACCTTTTGTCAAAAGGTGCTCCAGTTGCTTGGAAAACTTTAAGAACTAGATTTGATTTAGGTTCACCAAGAGCATTAATTGATACTTTAAGATCAGAAGGAAATATGATCTATATCAATAAAACTTCTAAAGGTACATCTTACAGAATGGGTGTTCCTACAAAAGCGATTATCGCTGCTGGTATTAAAAAACTATATGGTACTCCGTACGCATATAATAATGCGTAATTTCTCACACGTATAAATAAAAGTGAGGTCGGGTTACTGGCCTCATTTACATAACAAAATGAGGAGGGCAATATGCCAACAAACACATCTAATATGAATATGCAATATGCAGGATCATCTGCTCCATTGTTACACGAAATTCTAACCAAAGTAAACAACGCTAAAGACAAATCAAAAAAGATTGAGGTTTTAAAATCTAACGGATCAGTACCATTAAGACAAGTATTAAAAGGTGCTTTTGATCCAAAAATTGAATGGGATTTACCAGAAGGTACACCGCCGTACAAAGAAAATGACGCACCAGCTGGTACTGAACATACAACCTTATTTACAGAAGCTAGAAAACTATGGCACTTTGTAAAAGGTGCAGATAGAAAACTATCTAAAACTAAAAAAGAAGTTATGTTTATACAAATGCTTGAGGGTTTACACAAAGACGATGCTGCTCTTATGATCGCAGTTAAAGAGAAGACACTCAACAAGAGGTATAAGGGTCTTACAGACGCAGTTGTTAAAGAGGCATTTGGTTGGAACGAAGATTACAAAACCGCTTAATATAAATAATTATAGAGTGATTCTATAGTATTCAACTATAGGGTGTAGAACAAAAGTAGAACATTTACTTGTTAACTTGTCACACCCTATATTTCCTTTGATTTATAACATAAAAAACGGCTTTTGAGTGTCCGATTTTGCTTGTATTTTATACTGTATCTGATATAGTAGCAGTATGAAAACAATAAAAGGAGAAAACACTATGTCAAAAGTTAAAACGTACTATACTAACGAAGCTGAAAATGCAGTTGATAAGATTATATTACAAGTTAAACAAAACTTGATTACAAAAGAAACTGCTGCTAACGATATATTAAAAGTTGACAACGTGAATTTATTAGATATTCATGCTGACAATGTTGATGAAGTAATATATTATGGAGTGCAGTAATGAGAAAATCATTATTTACATTATTTCTTGCTTTTGTTTATATCTGGTCTTGGTCAATATTTAATGTTGTTAAGGCCGATGATAAAACAACTGCTACTGTAGGTCATATTATATCTGAAACTATTAAAGGTACAGATATTGATACAACCGCTATATTAGAAAAAGAGTTACAGACTCTTGCCCATAATTATGCGATTGATATGATTAACATTATGCAAGTTTATCTGCCTGCTATTTTAGATGGTGTTGCTGCTAATTTAAGAATGAAGGCTGATGAAAAGTACAAATGTAAGTTATTAGAAAATGGTGGTATGAATGATGGATGTAATAACTAAAGGAAAGAAAAATGCCGAGTAAGACAACCAGAAAATTAAAAGCTACAAGACTTAAACGAAAATTAAAGAGAGAGTTTTCTATTAAAAGAAAATATAAAACCACTTACAAGGACATAAAAAACTATTTTAAAGAATTAAACAACGCCATATTTGACGGCAAACTTTCACCGTTCGGTAAAGTAAAAGTTAAAGACCTGACAAGGGAGAAGTGTGTAGGTCAAGTTGTGACGTTTGAATGGAAAAGAACAGGAACTAGATTATATCAATTAGAAATGTTGCCTGCCTATCCAGAAAAAAGAGATTTCTTGGACACTTTAGTCCATGAAATGGTACATTTGTATCAAATGCAAAACCTAGGTGATACAGGAAATCACAATGATGTGTTCTGGTCCTTTTCACCAAAAGTAAACTATATTGGTTTACAACTATAGAAAGAAGAAAGTTATATTATGAGTAAAGGTGGAAAGAACCATGTTGACGATTGGTTAAAACAACAAATTAGAAAAGGTATAAACATAATTGATTATGTTTTACAAAACAACGTAGGTGAGTGGGAACTATATTATACAGGACATTTACACAAAGATATCCTAAATAACTTTCCAGGTAGAACCAGTAAAAAGATATTTAAAGGTTATAGAGAACTTTTAGATAATAACCAACTTGTGTTTATTCAAAAGAAGTTTGAAGAACACGGTTATGAATACTATGTAAAGAAAGGTATATAATGAAACTATTGAAAAAACACAAAGACATATTACAAGAGGTTGTAAAGGGTAAAGGCTATTGGAAAACTGCTACAGTACCTAAAAATCATAGTGAAAAAATACTAGATGATCTTGTTGAATTATACTTACAAAAATTGATTGTATTTAATAGAGAATATGATGTGCCATCATTTGGTCCTAGTAGTGAACATAAAGTAAGATATAAATGGTATGCTGTTACTATTGATAAAAAGAAAACTTTAAAAGACTTGAAAAAGGCAATTAAAGATGGTAAAATTTAAAGTTTTTATTAAAACTATGATGTTTGTTGTAGTAGTTACAACAATGTCATTTGTATGGTACGGATATACACTTGATGGTAAACAAAGAGCAGAAGCTGCTGTGCCATCATTACCTGACTTTGAACACAATAGTAATCAATTGTTTATAGATAATGTTAAAATGTGTGTTGAGTATATTCATTTTTACAATGATATTAATAAAGTCAATTTAGAACTATTAGTAGCACAAGCTGCTTTAGAATCTGGTTGGGGTATGAGTAGATTTGCCAAAGTAGGTAAAAACTTATTTGGAATTCGTACATATAATTTAAAACAACCACACATGTTGCCATCTAATAACCCTAAAAAATGGGGTGTTAAAGTATATCAACATGAATGTGATAGTGTGTTGGATTATATTACAACATTAAATAATCATAGTGCTTATAAAAATTATAGAAGATTAATAAAAGATGGTATTGATGATCCATTTATATTAGTAGAAACACTTGACGCATATGCAAGTGATAAAAATTATTTTATTAAAATAAAAAGTTTATTAAATAAAATAAGAAAGGAGTACAATTAATGACATTACAATACGGATTATTGATGGGTGTATTAGGTATATTAATAACAGTAGTGGTTATGATGATTGCTTATATTATTGGATATCAAGCAATAAAACCAAAACCAAAAAGAGAACCATCACCATTAGATGATTTATTTAAAGCAGATAAATTACCAGATGATGTGCTCTAATAACGAAAAAAGAAGAAGACTTTTAATTACTATAGGAGAAAATAGCATGAATAAAAAAATGACACGCAAAGTCGATATAACTGACTACCAAGATGTTGCTGATTGTATTCGTAGTGATCAAGTACCTGCCAGTGAAATAGCAGAAATCTTTACAGATAAACTTTTTTATAAATGGTATAAAAAAAAGTATTTAAACGATAAATAATAATACCATGTTTCTTACACTGTTAACTTTCTTATCAGCTATAAGTATATCTGTAATTGCAGCAGGTTATTCTATCATAGGATTAGCAACATTATTTGCAGGTGCAGTAATACCTATTATTGCTATGGGTTCAGCTTTAGAAGTAGGTAAGTTAGTAGCAGCTAGTTGGTTGTATAATAATTGGAATGAAGATGTACCACGATTATTAAAATTATATTTATTTGGTGCGATTATAATATTAATATTCATAACTTCAATGGGCATTTTTGGTTTTCTATCGAAGGCACATTTAGATCAAGTTAAACCAACTTCAAGTAATAATATAAAAATAGAACTATTAGACAATCAAATTAAATCACAACAACTCATTATAGATAGATCACAAAATACAATAAATTTATTAGATAAAGCATTAGAAGTTTATATTGATAAAGAATATGTGACAAGAGGTTTAAAAGAACGAAAGAAACAAGAGCCTGAAAGAATAGAATTAAATATGGCAATCAAAGAAGCAAGTGACGAGATTGCTAAACTATCTGAAGAAAAAGGTGTATTAAGTTTAGAACAAAATAAAATAGAAGCTGAAGTAGGACCTATCAAATATGTGGCAGAGCTAATATATGGTGAAAACGCTGAAAATAATTTTGATAGTGCAGTTAGAATTGTTATACTAATACTCATATTTGTATTTGATCCTCTTGCTGTGTTACTTCTAATTGCCGCTAATATCTCACTACGTCAATGGAAGAGTAAAAAAGAATCTTCAAAAATAGACGAAAAAGAAAAGTTAAAAAAAAGAATTGAAATACTAGAAGGTCGAAATGAACGACTTAAACCATTCAAAACACTTGCTAAAGAGTTTGGTGGTGATCCAGAAGAAATAAGACTTAAATTAAGTCAAATTTATGATTGGAATGACAAGAAATAATGCTTGACATTTATGTTTAAATGATATATAATATATACTATGATGACAATTGATGATATAAAAAGACTAAAAAATCCAAAAAAACATAGATTAGATAATTTAGCAAAAGCATGTGCTAATGCTGCTTCAGATGAAATCAAATCTATGTGGTATAATAAGATGATGGATTTAGCAAATGAATATAATATGAAAGATTATGTAATGAGGAGGTTAGTACATTAATGAATATATTTTATGTTGATAAGGATCCAGTGAAAGCTGCTAAAATGCTTTTAGATAAACATGTGGTCAAAATGATACTTGAGTCTGCTCAAATGTTGTGTACTGTTAAACGTGTACTTGATGGTACAGAATACATGGCAAAGACAAAGAACGGTAGAAATATTAAAAGATGGAAACTTGATAACTCAAATGAAGAGGCGATCATTTACAAAGCAGGTTGGTTAAACCATCCATCTACACAATGGGTATTACAATCAGCATATAATTACATCTGGCTATATAAACACATGATGGCACTTAACGAAGAATACAAGTTAAGATACAATCATACAAAGGACCATTTAACTATTCAAAAATTAGGTGATATACTTAAACACCCGCCTGAAAATGCTAAAGTTGATGTGATTGGTACAGACGCTACACCAGCAATGCCAGATGAGTGTAAAATACCAGGTGACGTAGTTGCGTCTTATCGTAAATACTATATAATGAAGAAACAAAGATTTGCTACATGGAAATCACCTGCTAAAATGCCAGAGTGGTTTGCTGAAGGAGTAAAAAATGAACAAAAAAAACAAAAAAAAGACAGAGCGACCTAAAATATACGAAAGAAATCCTAACACAGGTGCGATAAGATGGAGATATATAGATGAGTCGCCAGACAAATTTGGTTGGCCTAATTACGGAAGGATATTGAAAGATAAATAATTCTATGATAAATTTTATACAAAACAACATTAACTTTTTAAATGATATTCAATCATATCATTGGCAAACAGAATCGTATTCAGAGCATGAATCATTAGGTGAATACTATACAAACTTTAATAAATTAAATGATGAGTTTGTTGAAACACTACAAGGTAAAACTAATGAAAGAATTAAGTTTAGTGCTGAATTAAGACCTGGTATTAATAACTATGCTGATATTAATATTGTAAAATCTGAAGTACAAAAAACAGCAGATAGAATTAATCAAATGGCCAAAGAAGTTGATGGTCAAATGGATTTAGAAAGTATATTAGAAGATATGCTTTTAGCAACTAATCAATTATTATTTCATCTATCATTAAAATAAAATGCCCTTATATTCATTTAAAAATGTTAAGACAGGTAAAGAATTTACCGACATGATGTCAATTTCTGAAATGGAAGAATACCTTGAAAAAAATAAACATATCAAACAACAAATAACTAAATTAAATATTGTTGGAGGTGTTAGTGGTATATCTTTTAAGTCAGATCAAGGTTGGAAAGAAGTGCAATCAAAGATTGCGGAAGCACATCCTAAAAGTGCTTTTGCTCAAGAGCACAGAAAAAAATCAATTAAAGAAGTTAAAACTGAGCAAGTAATTAAAAAACACCGGGCTAGACAAAATGCAAAAAATAAATAATATAGGGGTGCAGAGCGAGCAACTGAACAACAACGGTCGTATACCAGAGTCTAATAAGTCAATCCGCTCATTGCACCTACCTAAACAAGGAGAAAACTAATGACGGACATACCTGATTTTATGAGGGAGTTTGATACCGATGTAGATTATGGTTTCACTCCTGTATCTAAAAAACCAACCGAGGAAATAAAAAGTGAATCAAGTGCTGACGCATTAGAACTAGCAAAAATCAAATCAGATGTATCTGATATTAAATCTGCTATGAATGAGGTTATGCAAATTGTAGCAGAAAAAGATAGCCTTACAAAGGAAGTACAGAATGCTGATACAGCAGAAAGATTTAAAGAGATTGAAAAGATAGTATTACCTTTTTTATTTAATCTTTCAAAATCCAATGAACCGTACATACATTGGCCAAATAGAGCACCAATTATCAAGGCACAGATGGATAAATTATTACAATTAACAAGAGGAAAAAAATGAAACTAAGCAATAATTTTAGTTTAAACGAGATGACAAAAAGTCAAACAGCCACTCGTAAAGGTATCAACAACAATCCTAGTGAAGACCATATGAATAACTTAAAAGAGTTATGTGAAAACGTATTACAAAAAGTAAGAGATCACTTTGCAAAGGTGGTGTCAGTATCAAGTGGATATAGAAGTCCAGATTTATGCGAAGCGATAGGATCATCTAAAACATCACAACATGCTAAGGGGCAAGCTGCTGATTTTGAAATTCATGGAATATCAAACAGTGAATTAGTAAAGTGGATTAGTGAAAATTGTCAATTTGATCAGATGATACTGGAGTTTCACAATGTTGATGAACCCAACAGTGGGTGGGTTCACTGTTCATATAGATCAGATGGTGAAAATCGTAAACAGATATTAAGAGCATATAAAAATGAAAATAATAAGACCTGTTATGAGTCTTATGATCCTAGTTGAAGGGAAAAACGGGAAAAATTACGAAAAAGTCCCGAATTAATCAATGATCATATGATGAATTACAGATCATCATAGGCTTGACAATCACAATGAATTGTGATATAATAAGTATATAAATTACAGGAAGGCATATTATGACGTTTAATTATGTAAAATTGAGTGAAGAAAAATTACCTAAAAGTTTAGGTGTGAAAGGTAAGAACCAAGATGGTATAAGATATTATACTATTGATGGTGTTAATATGCCTTCCGTAACATCAATTTTAGGACAAATACCAGAAAAGCAAGTAGGTATACAAGCGTGGCGAAATGCAGTTGGTGAGAAAATGGCTAACTATATTTCTACAACTGCTATAAACAGAGGAAAAACAACTCACACTTTAATTGAAAATCATTTGAAAAATGAAGATAGTAAATCAGTTGGTATTACTGCTGTTACACCCTTAGGTTTGTTCAGAATTATTAAACCTTATCTTGCTAGAATAGATAATATACACTGTATAGAAGAATATCTATATTCAAAAGAAATCAATGTTGCAGGTCAGGTTGATTGTATCGCTGAATATAGAGGTAAACTATCTGTGATTGATTTTAAGACCTCAACAAAAAAACGAGACGCCAATTATAACTATGCTAATTTTTTACAATGTTCTGCTTATGCAAAAATGTTTGAAGAAATATATCCAGATAAAAAAATAGAACAAACTGTTGTATTAGCTACATGTGAAGATGGCTTTGTACAAGAGTGGATACATGGTGAGGATAAGTTAAAGGAACACCAAGAGTTGTTTTATAAACATACCAAAGACTTTTTTGATAGAAATAGTATAAATAGTTAGACCAAAAGGTCAACTATGAAAAAACTATTAATAACAATTTTATCGATACTGTTTGTAAGTATAGCATCCGCAGACCACGATAAGGCTCTAGAGGAGAATGAACTTTATATGCAACAGTTACCTGCTTTATGTGGTACACCTGATAAGGTTGAGACTTACATAAAACATTTTGAGTTTGAACCAGAACATTTATCATTGGGTAGAACTCGTATGACGAAGGATGGAGAACCTGTTTATATGATGACCTATATGGTAAATAAAGATAGGACAGAATCAATCAGTGTTTTATCAATACCTAACGGCACTGAATCTTGTATATTATATCATACATTTGATTTAATAACAGATTTAGAAAAATATAAAAAAAATTAAACGTTGAAGGTAAGATAATACCTAATATGGACTTGGGTGCGATACCCAACCACTCCACCATTTAAACAATGAAATTTAGGGGGTGGAAATAGGTTCGACATATAGTTAAAACTTACTGGAGTTTAGTCGCTGACAACGTAATGTCAAACTTATAAATGCTAACAATTTAGCAATCGCAGCTTAATACTGCTAACGGTTTGCCTGTACCGAGTAACATAAACAGGCTTGACATTTTTAATAATAACTGATATAATAGAAGTATGTTAATGAATAGTAAAAAGTTTGCTTTAATTATAGAGAATCTGGTTAAATCAAAAAAAATATCATATATAGAGGCTGTTATTAATTATTGCGAAGAGCATGAGATTGATATGTCATCTGTAGGTTCTCTTATTAATAAATCACTAAAAGAAAAAATAAAATTAGAAGCAGAGAAATTAAATTTGATTGAAAGGTCTAGCACAGGAGTATTACCGATTTAATGAGTGATAATAATAGTTATGAAGCATATAAATCATATCTTGCTGTCAAACTTCATTTCACAAGTAAAAGTTATGACTTTTTTAAACACAATGCTAAAGTGAATTCAAGCTTTAACAGTTTTTTAAATCGTAATGATAGATTTTTCTTTTATAAATTAACTACTAAATACAGTAAAGAGGAATTAATCGAATATTATGTATGCAATTTTTTCAACAATTCTAAAACATGGATTGGTAATTTGGTTAGGGCAGAAGGTGAAGCTAATTATGCAAAATGGAAAAAATTTAATCAAGCTTTCACTTACAATTTTAGAACCGATTGTGTATCACTTAATAATATTATCACTAGCAACAATATTTCTTTTGACGATATTTTTTCTGTACCTAACGGACAACATCCGAAATTGTTACGGTTATTTCTTTCAGGACAAATTTCAGTACAAACAATCATCATTTTGGATAAAATACTGTCGTTTGTTAATAATTGGAATAAAGAAATTGCCGAAACTGTTATATGGCCTGAAAAGTCATTTAAGATTACCAAGTTAAAACCATTTGTAAATTTTAACCTAACAAAATGTAAATTTATTATGAAAGAAATATTTGTATGAGTGAAGAACATAAACTAACCGAAGAAGAAGTGAGACAAGAATACAGACAACATAGAAAAGATAAAGTGTTTGCTCTATGTTGGCCTGCCAATAATGATAGTTTTTATGAATGGTGTTCACAATACATAGATTATCAACATATAAAGAAAAAAAAATGATAGGATATTTTTAAATTAAATGAAAAAAGTATTAGTAACAGGTGGAGCAGGTTTTATTGGATCACATTTAGTTGACAAGTTAATACATAACAATTGTAAGGTAACTGTAATAGATAATGAATCATCAAATTCAGCTGACAAATTTTATTACAATAAGGAAGCAGAAAATTTAAATTTAGATGTAACAGATTTTGAAAAGATAAAACCATATTTCAAAGATGTGGACGTAGTATTTCATTTAGCTGCAGAAGCAAGAATACAACCTTCAATTATCAATCCTTTAAAGTCTGTTTATGCAAATGTTATGGGAACATGTTCCGTATTGCAGGCAGCTCGAGAAATGGGTGTAAAAAGATTGATATATTCATCAACATCATCAGGTTATGGTTTAAATCAAACTCCTAATATTGAAAGTCAACAAGATGATTGTTTAAATCCATATTCTGTATCTAAAATTACAGGAGAAAAGTTATGTAAGATGTATAGTGATCTATTTAAACTAGAGACAATTATTTTTAGATACTTTAATATTTATGGAGATAGACAACCAATTAAAGGTCAATATGGAACTGTTATTGGCATATTTGAAAAACAGAAAAGTGAAAACACTCCATTGACAATTGTTGGTGATGGTAATCAATCCAGAGATTTTACAAATGTTGATGATGCTGTGCAGGCAAACATATTGGCTGCTACAAAAGAACTAGATGAAAAACATTTTGGTACTGTATTTAACATTGGTAGAAATCAATCTTACACAATAAATGAAGTTGCAGAAATGTATAATCACACTACTACAAATATAGCAGCTAGAAAAGGTGAGGCGAGAGCGACTTTAGCTTCAATAGATAAAGCAAAAAACATTTTAGGATACAATCCCAAAATAAATTTAAAAGATTGGTTAAAAAATAGAATTAAATAATATGAAAAAAGTATTTTGTATCGGTAACGGTGAGAGTAGAAAAGATTTTGATTTAAATTTATTAAAAGGTCATGGATCAATTTATGGATGTAATGCAATCTATAGAGATTATCCAGAACTTATTGATGTGCTTACTGCTGTAGATAATGGTATTATACACGAAATATATCATTCAGGTTATGCTGTTAAGAAAGAATGTTATTTTAGAAACTGGACAAAAATACCTGCTGAAATGTATGACAGTGTAGTTGAAGGATTTGTAAAAAAACAAGACCTAGAAGAACTTAAAGATTATGATGTTATAAAAATGAATGAACGAGGAATATCAAAAGAGTTTGTTGTTCACGGCACAACTTTATCTGGTATGGTCAATATAGTTAAGTCAACAAAGAAATCACACAAACTTGCTTCAAAAGAAATTATACAAAAGAAAATAAAAAATTCACAAATAAACGTGTCATGGATTAAGTCAGGCGATAAATCACATGACATAAAAGATATATGGGAAAAGTACATAGATCATGGTTGGGCATGTGGCGCTTCAAGTGCTTATATTTCTATTAAAAAAGAACAACCTGATGAAATATATTTAATTGGCCACGATTTAGTATCAGATACACAGACGGTAAACAACTTATACAAGGGCACTAAACATTATGTAATTCCTGAAAATGGACCAACACCACATGTAAATTGGGTAAATCAATGGTACACATTAATGGACTGGTACCCCAATATCAAGTTTATAAAAGTGAATAAAGGTATAGACACTTCACCTACGAATACTAAAGTTAAAGAATGGAAAAAGTGGCAAGATGACGGTAGATTGCGATATATGACACTTAATCAGATGCTTGACAATATTAACAAATAATGATATAATAAGATTATGTTTGATGAAATATTATATAAAATTTTAGACAGTTTTTCTACCTTCATAGAAAAGGTAAAAAAAGTTATTAATGATAAGAAAAAAAAGTATAAATAATACTATACTTACATTAATACAAATACGTACAACAATATATACAAGGAGATACATACAATGTCAAGTGCATTAGAAGCCCTAAAAAAGTCAAAGTCAAACTTTGACACACTAACTAAACAGTTAGAAAACACAATCGAACAACCAGAAAAGAAAAACAAGTACCAAGACGATAGGTTATGGAAACCAGAACTTGATAAATCAGGTAATGGTTATGCTGTATTCAGATTTTTACCAGCAGTAGAAGGTGAAGATATGCCATGGCAAAGAGTTTGGAATCATGCATTTCAAGGACCAGGTGGTCAATGGTATATTGAAAATTCTTTAACTACATTAAACAAAAAAGATCCTGTGTCCGAAGAAAATACTAGATTATGGAATACAGGTATAGAAGCTGACAAAGAAATTGCTAGAAAGCGTAAGAGAAAATTATCTTATTATTCTAACATTTTAATGGTAAGCGATCCAAAACATCCAGAAAACGAAGGTAAAGTTTTTCTATTCAAATTTGGTAAAAAAATATTTGATAAGATTACAGAAGCAATGAACCCAGCGTTTGAAGATGAAAAGGCTGTTAACCCATTTGATTTTTGGGAAGGTGCAAACTTTAAACTAAAAATCAGAAAAGTTGATGGTTATTGGAATTATGATAAATCTGAATTTGAGCAAC
>Ga0209630_10002715_pt1 | contig 16790 bp, 15 predicted proteins | sample COG_01_FD_184745 | JGI IMG/M metagenome (GOLD analysis project Ga0209630, IMG submission 184745) | Pelagic Microbial community sample from North Sea - COGITO 998_met_01 (SPAdes) (version 2) | ecosystem: Environmental > Aquatic > Marine > Neritic zone/Coastal water | place: Helgoland, sampling... | reverse complement strand
AGTGTCCCATCACACTGCTCCTTGATGAAAAAAGCTGCTGCTAAATTTAAAACTTTTATAGAGTCTGTTGAGTTTAAGGCTCCAAATAGAAAGGTAATCCATAATGTTGATGCAGATTATGCAGGAGATATCATAGATATAAAAGCTAAGTTAGTGGAGCAGCTTCATATGCCAGTTCTTTGGACTGACTCTGTCAATAAAATGAAAGAATCAGGTGTTGAAAAACTTCTTGAGGCAGGGCCTGGAAAAGTTTTAACAGGACTTACCAGGCGTATCGATAAATCATTAAGTGCTTCAGCTATAATAGATGTGAGTTCATTAAAATCTACGATTGAGGAGATATCAAATGCTTGATGGAAAATTAGTTCTTGTAACTGGAGCATCTAGAGGTATTGGCAAAGCAATCGCTCTTACTTTGGGAAGAGCTGGAGCAACTGTCATTGGAACAGCCACCACTGAAACTGGTGCTGATAATGTTTCAAAAGTCTTTGCTGACAAAAAAATATCTGGAAAAGGCATGAAATTGGATGTGACTGATAGTGAACAAGTTTCCAATCTCGTGAAGAATATTGGAGAAGATTTTGGTTCAGTCGATATCTTAGTTAATAATGCTGGAATCACGAGAGATAACATTCTTTTAAGAATGAAAGAAGATGAGTGGGATAATATTATTAATACAAATCTTTCCTCAATATACAAAATGTCAAAATCCGTATTGAGAGGAATGATTAAGAAACGCTCAGGCCGAATTATTTCTATCACCTCAGTGGTTGGAGCAATGGGAAATGCTGGACAGTCAAATTATGGTGCAGCAAAAGCAGGGATTATAGGTTTTACTAAATCACTTGCCCGTGAAGTTGGTGTTAGAGGTATTACTGTTAATGCTATTGCTCCGGGCTTTATTGAAACTGATATGACTGATAGCTTACCTGATGATCAGAAAGAAGCTTTAGCAAGTCAAATTCCTATGGGAAGGTTAGGAACTCCAAATGAGGTCGCGCAGGTAGTTTTATTTTTAGCAGATGAAGGTGGGTCTTACATTACTGGTCAGACTATTCATGTTAATGGCGGTATGTACACTGTTTAGAAAGCTCTATGCTTCGCTCTCTTTATAGCTTCTTACAAAATTTCTAATAAATACCAAAAAAATACTAGTAAAAAATCCCAAAATAATACCCAAAGATATTATTAATTGAGTTTTTGGTTTTATAGTTTTTGTTTCAATATTGCCAATAGGAAGAGTTTTTACTTGGGTTTGAGTCATCAACAGCTGCAATTGATTTTCCAAGGTTTGTTGTTTTTGTTCTAGCCTGAATAATTCATCAGATTGAAGAGTGACATTTTCAAGATTTTTTAATTGATTATTTAAACTTTTTGTTTCTAGAATATTAGTATATTTTTTGGCATTTAAATCGTTGATTTTGCTATTGTAAGAGAAAATTATCTGTTCTAAAGTTGGAGAATTAGAGGCTCTTTCTGTACGTATCACTTCATTTCTTTTTAATAGAGATAAGTTATTAGTATCATCAATAATTACTTTCTCTAATTGGCTAATTTCTAGATCTATGATTGGTAATTCGGTTTTTAAATTAGCAATTCTATCTTCAATCTTTGATCGCTTTAATTGATTACTATCTAATTCTTTTGCTTTAAAGAAAGATAATTCAGATTTAACTGTTTTGATTTTTTGAGATATTTCAGTCTTTTTTCGATTAGTGACTAATAATGCAATATTAGAATGGCGCTCATCAATATATCTAATCACTTCATTCAATATATTTTCATTTTGTTCACCTGAGCTTGAAGTAGTTTCCAAACTAATTATTTTATTCTCAAATGAACTCATTGAGATGTTCTGACTGAATTTACCATCTTGATTTTTCATTATTAGAATTTTTAAGTCAGAAATAAGATCAGAGGGTTTATCGATTAATTTCTGAGTACCATCAGGCATATCAAAATAACCAATCACCAATTTAGTTGATGTTAGAAATGAGGGTTTTAGAGAAAGAGAATAAATAATGCTTGCTGTAGTAAAAATTAATATAGTTGAGATTATTAATTTTTTAGACTCTATGAGTATTTTGAAAATTTCTTTTAAATCTATTTCATCTTCATAAGGTGAAGGTTGTGTTAAATTTTGAGCCATTTCTAATTAGGTTTATTAATTTAAATTTTATTTTATATAATTAAGTCAGGGGAAAGGGTCAATTTGACTCCAAAGGGAGATTATTTTCTACGTAATTTAAAGAAAGATTGTAAGATATTCTTACATTCGTGCTCTAGAACTCCCCCACTAACTGATATTTGATGGTTAAAGATTGATTTGGATGAGAGATCAATAGTTGAGCCACAGACCCCACTTTTAGGATCTGAAGCCCCAAAAACCACTCTTTCAATGCGAGCATGAATCATTGCCCCAAGGCACATAGCACAGGGTTCTAAAGTGACATATAGGGTTGTTTTAGGTAATCTATAATTCAGTAATTTTTTTCCAGCCTTTCTAAGAACTTCTATTTCTGCATGAGCGGTTGGGTCATTTTTTGAAATTGGGCAATTATGTGCTTTTGCAATAATCTGATTATTTTGAATAATAATTGAACCTACAGGAACCTCACCCCTATCTTTTGCAATATTGGCTTCTGTAATTGCGCATCGCATCCATTTTTCATCTTCAATCATTCTTTTATTTTAACAAATGAACTATTTTTATAGCCAATTTCCCTCAACTGCTAATTTAAAGGCAATAGAAAACATAATTATTGCTATGACAAAATCTAGAATGCGCCAAGAATTTGGGTTTTGCATGATAGGTGCTAAAAGTTTTGCACCATACGAAAGGCCAAAGAAAAATACAAAACTAGCAAGAGACGCTCCAATTGCAAATCCAACTTTTAATTCTCCAGAAAATTGCTGTGCTATTGAACCTATAAGAATAACAGTATCAAGATAGACGTGCGGGTTTGCAAACGTTAAAATGAAAAGGGCTATCAGTGTTGGAAAGAGTCCTTTTACTGTTGTTTTTTCGCTATCAATCGATGAATTTGATTTAAAGACACCATTTAGTCGAATAATGCCATAACCTGAGAGCCAAATTGATGAAATCCCAAAAATAATATTTGAAAATTGATCCACAAAATTATTGAAAAAAAACGATATTCCAGTAACTCCAAGAAATATTAGAGCTGCATCAGAAACTGCACAAAATAATGCGATATAAAAAACATGTTGTTGTAGAATCCCATGTCTCAAAACAAATGCATTTTGCGCACCAATTGCCATAATTAATGAAAGCCCAAGAAAAAAGCCAGTGAAAAATGCTGAAAACATAAAGTCAAGAAGAATATTTTAAATATATAACTATAATTATTCCCACTCAATAGTTGCGGGCGGTTTGCCTGAGATATCATAAACCACTCTTGAGACTCGGGAAATTTCATTTATGATTCGATTAGACACATGATCTAAAAAGTCATAAGGAAGTCTTGCCCATCTTGCAGTCATAAAATCTATAGTTTCTACTGCTCTAAGTGCTATTACATAGTCATATCGTCTCTCATCTCCAGTAACTCCTACGGATTTGACTGGGAGAAAAACAGCAAAAGCTTGATTCACAGAGTCATATAAATTATTTTTATTTAGCTCTTCCATAAAAATATGATCTGCACGTCTCAATATTTCTGCAAACTCTTCTTTAACTGGACCTAGAATTCGGACACCTAGACCAGGACCAGGGAAGGGGTGTCGGAAGAGCATTTGTTTTGGAAGGCCAAGTTCTACTCCAATTTCTCTTACTTCGTCTTTAAAGAGCTCCTTGAGAGGTTCAACCAAATCAAATTTCATATCTTCAGGAAGGCCACCAACATTGTGATGAGATTTAATTACTTTGGCCTTGCCAGATGCAGCTCCAGCAGACTCGATAACATCAGGATAAATAGTGCCTTGAGCTAGAAAGTTTATATCTTTTAACTTTTTGGCTTCGATATCAAATATTTCAATAAATGCGTTACCAATAATTTTTCTTTTGAGTTCAGGATCACTTTCATCACAGAGTTGATCATAGAAAAATTCTTGTGCATCAGCCCTAATAACCTTTACACCAAGGTTTTGTGAGAAAGTTTTCATGACCTCATTACCCTCATTGAGTCTTAGTAATCCATTGTCTACAAAAACGCATGTGAGTTGATCACCAATGGCTTTTTGAAGAAGAACAGCTACTACAGAAGAGTCAACGCCACCTGAAAGACCTAATAGAACTTTTTGATTGCCAACCTGGACTTTAACTTTTTCTAGTAAGTCATCAATAATATTTTCTGTAGTCCATTTCTTTTCACAGAGACAGATATCGGTAATAAATCTTTCTAAAATTTTAATTCCTTGTTTTGTGTGGGTGACTTCTGGGTGAAACTGAAGTCCATAGTAATGTTTCTTTTGGTTTGCAAAGCCAGCAATAGGGCAATTATCAGTTGATGCGATGAGTTCAAACCCAGAAGGTAACTTTGTCACTTCTATGCCATGGCTCATCCACACATCAAGAAGTCCATGACCACCAGAGTTTATCTCATCATTAATTCCTGATAAGAGCTTAGATTGATTTCTAGCACGAATTTTAGCAAAGCCAAATTCAGCTTTCTCAGCACTTGTTGCATCGCCTCCTAATTGGACTGCCATTGTCTGCATTCCATAGCAAATTCCTAAAATTGGAACTTCAAGATCAAATACAATGTTCGGAGCTCTTGCTGATTTTTCATCATTCACAGAGTCAGGACCCCCAGAGAGAATAATGCCACTAGGGTCAAAATTTTCAATAAAATGTGAGCTAACATCATACGGAACGAGCTCGCAATATACTCCAATCTCTCTCACCCTTCGTGCAATTAACTGTGAGTACTGAGAGCCAAAATCGAGAATTAGAATTTTATGATGATGTATGTTTGGCATAATGAAAACTTGCAATAGAAAATTGTTTATTTATAGTTGTTATTTTAATGAAAATTAAAGATCGCTACATTGCTAATACTCTATTAACTTACTCGATAGTTGTTCTATTAGTTTGGCTAAGTATCTATAGTTTTTTTAATTTTTTAGCTGAGCTCAATAGTGTTGGGACAGCTAACTACACAATTCTAGTGGCATTTAAATATATTATATTACAGTTACCAGAGGTGGCATATGATCAGGTATCAGCAGTAATTCTATTAGGATGTGTCCTTGGTATGGGCCATTTAGCAACAACGGGACAATTAATTATCCTAAGAGCATCAGGTATTTCTATACTAAAAATTACATGGCTTACTTTGAAAAATGCCATTGTATTCTTAATTTTCGTAACTTTGATTGGTGAGCTAGTAGCGCCAAATCTAACCACATATGCAGAAAATGAACGATCAAACGCCATGGGTCAAAATAGTTTATCGAGTAGCCAAGATGGTTTTTGGATTAGAGATGGAGATAATTTTATAAATGTTAAAAATAATGTTGACGGCAGTATATTTAATGGAATAACGGTTATTGAGGTTAATAATGAGTCTAACAAGATTGAGAGAGTTGTGGAATCTAAAAGTGCAATATTTGATGGTCAAAATATTTATATGGATTCAACTAATGTTTTTTCCATTAATTCAGCAAATTTATTAGATGATATCGATTTAAAAGAGCGTAATTTATATGAAAAAAGGGTTGCTTTTGATCAAGACTTGATTGAAAGTCTTGAAAAGGAACCAAAAGATTTAACAACTTTTACAATTCTAAAACAGATACAGTTTTTGACAGATAATAAATTAAGGGCAGAAGTTTTTGAGGTTGAGTTATATAAAAGATTAGTAAGACCAATAACTCTCGTTGCAATGATTTTATTAGCAATGCTTTTTATTTTTGGATCTACTAGAGATGCTACACTTGGAAAGAAAATATTTTTCGGGGTGGCAATAGCTTTGTCATTTGAGTTAATTTCTCGAATTGGAGGTGCACTTGCATTAAGTTTGAATTTTAGCCCATTACTGATCACTTTCGTTCCTGCGATAGCCATAATGATTATTGCAACAACAGTCTTGATTAATAAATCAATGCACTAAACAATGTCTCAAGTTGAAATCAAAACTTCAAAACAGAAGCTTAAGATACCTAATCGTTTCGAAGTGCTCTTATTGAATGATGATTACACATCGATGGAATTTGTGGTGGAGGTGCTTAAGAGGTTTTTTCATAAAGAATTTTTGGCAGCTGAAGCAATTATGCTTAAAATTCATATTGATGGCGAGGCAGTCTGTGGGATATATTCATATGATGTTGCGCAAACAAAAGTTTCACAAGTCATAGAGTATTCTCGTAAAAATGACCAGCCACTAATGTCGGTTTTAAGAGAAGTTAATTCATAGTTATTTTTTTTGGAGATTAAATATGTTAATTCAATCTATAAAGCCTCAAAGTGATGGATTAAATGTGTACTGGAATAATGGCACTTCCAGCTGTTTTCCTTGGCTTTGGATAAGGGATCATAGTGAGAGTGAAGCTGATCTTCATCCGGACTCAAAGCAGCGTCAAATTGATGTATTTAGCGAAACGCCAGATAATTCAATCCATCAAGCAGATATAGACCAAAATAAAAAAAATGTAATGGTTAAGTGGGCAGACCAATCTGAAAGCTGTATTTCCTTTGATCTGCTTCAATCTATGGTAACAGTGAGTCCGCCTTCTGCCCAAGCTTTAAGTAATGGTAATTATTGGAATTCAGTCAGTGATATTAAAATTTTTCCAGAGATGTCTTACTATGAGTTTATGGATGATAGGGGGTTAAATAAATGGCTTGGTCATATTCAGGAAAATGGCTTTGTTTTGGTAACAGGCACTCCAGCTTCAGCTGATGTAACAAAAGAACTTATGGAAAGGATGGCTTATGTAAGAAACTCCATTTTTGGTGGTTTCTCAGTCTGGGACAATAAGCTTGAAGACCCAGATGATACTGCCTTTACATCGCTTTCAATTGAGCCTCATACTGATGGTACCTATGTTCATGATGCGCCTGGACTTCAAACCCTTCACTGCTTAAAGAAAGATTCAATTGGCGGCGAGAATCAATTAGTAGACGGGCTTGCAATTGCTGAAAAAATGAGAATTGAATATCCTGAATATTTCAAAATACTTTCCAAAATTAATATACCTGGAAGATATATTAAGACTGATACATATTTAGAGGCTAAGAGGCCTTTATTTAGGGTTAATGACGAAGATAAGGTTGTTCAAGTCAGTTTTAATAATCATGATAGGGCGCCTTTTAGGCTAGATAATGATTTAATGAGCAAATTTTATAAGGCTTACAAGGTTTTTCATAATTTGGCTAATGATAAAAATCGTCAATTTCAGTTTATGCTTGAACCTGGCAAGGTTTTAACTTTTGACAACTGGAGAGTGCTTCATGCGAGGTCTTCATTAACTGGTTATAGACAGCTTTGTGGTGGCTATCATAATCGAGAGGATTTTGAAAGTAAGTTGAGGTTAATTAAGTAGGATAAAAAACCACATAAATCATATTTTTTTTTGAATCAAATTTCTTTTAGAGATGTTAAAATTGAGTTTAAAAATAACGTTAAATAAATAAAATTCTATGATTGAACAAGGTCTACAGCAAGAAATAAATATGGTAATGACCGAGGCGAGAAATCGTCGCCTAGAGTTTGTTACGGTAGAGCATCTTTTATTGGCTCTTCTTAATATGGATGAGGTTATTTCATTTCTAAGAGGAAAAAGAGTAAATATTGATGAGCTGAGAGCGGAGCTCGAACAGTACATTGATTCACATACACCTATTATTTCTGAAGACGCAGAAATTGATATTGTTCCAACTGTAGGTTTTCAAAGAGTTTTACAGCGTAGTGTTTATCAAGCTCAATCAGCCCAAAAGAATTCTGTCAATGCCATGAATGTTTTTGTTAGTATTTTTTCTGAAAAAGAATCTCATGCTGTATACATGCTCAAGCTAAATAATATTTCTAGGCTGGATGTAATGGAGGGGATTTCATCTCAATTAGCTGATACCCCGCCAGAAGAAACTAAAAAAGTTGAAGTTGAGAAGTCTACAAAGCCTTCTTCACTTGAATCTTTCACTAGCAATCTATGTGAAAAGGCTAGACTTGGTGAAATTGATCCACTCCTTGGGAGGGAAGAAGAAGTTTTGAGGACGGTTCAAGTTTTATCAAGACGAAGAAAAAATAATCCATTATTTGTTGGACAGGCTGGAGTTGGAAAGACTGCAATTGCTCAAGGTCTTGCTAAAAGAATTGTTGAAGGCCAGGTTCCTGATGTCCTAAAGAAAACAACCATTTACTCTTTGGACGTTGGCGTATTGATTGCAGGCACAAAGTATCGTGGAGATTTTGAAAAGCGCCTTAAATCAGTTTTAAATGATCTTGAAAAAGATAAAAATGCTGTTCTTTTTATCGATGAAATTCATACTCTGATTGGTGCAGGTAGTGTCTCTGGTGGCTCTTTAGATGCATCTAACCTTCTAAAGCCAGCATTGGCTGATGGAACACTTAAGTGTATTGGGTCTACAACTTATGAAGAATATAGAAAAGTTTTTGAAAAAGATCATGCCCTTGCAAGGCGCTTCCAAAAGATTGATATTGAAGAGCCATCAGTAGAAGACACGATTAAGATTCTTCATGGTTTAAAGAAGTATTATCAATCTCATCATAAGGTTAAATTTTCATCTGCAGCACTTGCTTCTGCTGCTGAACTAACACATAGACATATGGGAGATAGACGCCTTCCTGATAAGGCAATCGATGTTATGGATGAGGTTGGTGCTCTGCAGCAAATAATGCCTAAATCGAAAAGGAAGATTAATATTGGGGTTTCAGATATAGAAAATATTGTTGCTAAACTTGCCCGTATTCCGTCTAGACAGGTTAATAGTAATGATAAATCTCAACTTCAGAACCTTGAAAAAGATTTAAAGCTGGGTGTTTTTGGTCAGGACAGTGCTGTTGATTCGTTATCAACTGCTATAAAGCTTTCCCGTTCAGGCCTATCTCCAGTTGGTCAGCCAATGGGCTCTTTTTTATTTGCAGGACCTACTGGGGTTGGTAAAACTGAGATTTGTAAGCAGCTCTCAAGGATCATGGGCGTTAAGTTGTTGCGTTTTGATATGTCTGAATATATGGAGAGACATTCAATCTCAAAGCTTATAGGATCTCCTCCAGGATATGTTGGGTATGATGAAGGCGGACTTCTAACAGAAGCGGTAAACTCAAATCCATATGCCGTTCTTTTATTGGATGAAATTGAAAAGGCTCATCCAGATATTTTTAATCTTCTTTTGCAAGTAATGGATCATGGGATGCTTACTGATGCAAATGGACGAGAAGTTGATTTCCGTAATGTTATTCTCGTGATGACGTCTAATGTTGGCGCCCAAAATGTTCAAAGAGCATCAATAGGATTTAATGAACAAGACCATTCCTTAGATTATGAGGGTGAGCTTAAAAAAACTTTTACACCTGAATTTAGGAATAGACTCTCTGAAATTATCTACTTTAACTCGTTAAGTGAAGATGTAGTGGTTTATGTGGTTAATAAGTTTATATTTGAGCTTGAGGATGTTCTTGAGAAAAAAAATGTATCTCTGATTGTCTCAGATAATGCAAGAAAATGGTTTGCAGAAAATGGCTATGATTCAAAAATGGGTGCGAGGCCGATGATAAGGTTAATTGAAAAAGAAATTCGTAAGCCTCTAGCTGACGAACTTCTTTTTGGAAAATTAAGTCAAGGCGGTACTGTTAAAGTTGGCGTCAATAAAGATAAAATTACTCTAAATATCTCTTAAATGAGAATTCTTATAAGTAACGATGACGGCTATAAAGCTGATGGAATTATTCAGCTCGCGAAATCACTTAGTGAAATTGCAGAAGTTATTGTTGTTGCTCCCAGTGAAAATAAGTCAGCTGCCAGTAGCTCATTGACCTTAGGCAAGCCGTTAAAGCCAATTCAAATCGAAAAGAATGTTTATGCGATTGATGCAACTCCAAGTGATTGCGTTCATCTTGCTTTATGTGGGTTTATTAAAGAGTCAATTGACTTAGTTGTTACGGGTATTAATTTTGGCGCAAATCTTGGAGATGATGTTATTTATTCAGGAACTGTGGCTGGGGCAATTGAGGGACGGTTTCTAGGACTTCCTTCCATTGCAATGTCGTTAGCAAGTTGGGAATGTAAACATTTTGACACAGCTGGAGAGATAGCTAAGCTTCTTGTTGCTCAAATTAATAAGGCACCACTTGCTAACAATACAATTATTAATGTGAATGTCCCAGATATTCCAATGACTGAGATTAAGGGTATTAAGAGTACTCGTTTAGGAAATCGGCATAAGTCTGAGCCAAGTATTCAAGATTTAAAAAATCCATCTTTGTATTGGATAGGAGAAAATGGCAAGGAGGCTGATAATGGAGAGGGAACAGATTTTCATGCAGTTTCTAACAACTTCGTATCTGTTACACCTCTTCAGATTGATTTAACAAAATATCCAGAACTCAAACAAGTCTCAGAGTGGCTTGAAGATATTGATTATTGATTCCAAGTATCTCTAAGTCCAACAGTTTTATTAAATACTATTCCGTCAGATTCACTATCTCTACAAAAGTAACCCTCTCGTTCAAACTGGTATGCTTTTTCAATTTCAGCATCTTGAAGGCTGGGCTCAACATACCCATTTTTAATAATTAGTGAATCTGGATTAAGTACAGATGACATATCATCCACTTGAGAAGGGTTTGGGTCTAAGAATAGGCGGTCATATATTTTAAATTCAGCGCTAATAGCTAAACTAGATTCGACATAATGGATAACACCTTTAACTTTTCTACCATCAGTGGGGTTTTTCCCTAAAGTATCAGGATCATAAGTGCAGTAGATAGTAGTTACATTTCCATTTTTGTCACTATCAAAACGAGATGCTTTGATGACATATGAATTTCTTAGTCGCACCTCTTTATCTATCGCTAAGCGTTTAAATTTATTATTTGGTGCTACTTCTTTAAAGTCTTCCTTGTCAATATATATCTCACGACTAAAGAAAATCTCCCTAGTTCCCATTTCATCATTTTGAGGGTGCACTGGAGCTGTAAGAGATTCAATTTTTCCATCAGGGTAGTTTTCAATTACAAGTTTTATTGGGTTGATTACTGCCATTGCTCGAGGTGCAGATATATTAAGATCATCTCTGATTGAGGACTCTAAAATCGAAATATCAGTAAGGCTATTAACTTTTGAAACACCTATTCTTTTTGAAAATTCTCTGATTGATGCAGGAGTATACCCTCTTCTTTTGAGTCCTGAGATTGTTGGAATCCTGGGATCATTCCAGCCTGACACATAATTATTATCAACAAGAAGTTTTAGTTTTCTTTTAGAGGTAGTTGCATATTCTAGATTTAACCGAGAAAATTCATATTGATGGGGCCGGTCTGGCTTGTTAAAGGCATCTAAGTTCTCTAATGTCCAATTATAAATCCTTCGGTTGTCTTGGAACTCCAAAGTACAGATGGAATGTGTTACGCCTTCAATGGCATCACCAAGGCAGTGAGCAAAGTCATACATTGGGTAGATACACCATTTATCTTTAGTCTGATGGTGGGTTTCAAAGCGAATACGATATAGTGTTGGATCTCTCAAGCACATAAAGTTTGATGCCATATCAATTCTTGCCCTAAGGACACATTCTCCTTCCTTAAATTCACCTGATTTCATTTTTGCAAATAGACTAAGATTTTCTTTAGCAGTCGAATTTCTATACGGACTATTTTTACCTGGCTTTTTAAGAGTTCCACGATATTCACGCGTTTTTTCAACGCTTAAAAAACAGACATAAGCTAATTCTTTTTTTATTAGTTCTATAGCACATTCATAGAAAATATCAAAATAATCAGAACTAAATTTAACTTTTTTATCCCAACTAAAGCCCAGCCAGTTGACATCATTCTTAATAGAGTTTACATACTCAATATCTTCTTTTGAAGGATTGGTGTCATCAAATCTTAAATTGCAATAACCATCGTAATCTGAAGCTGTTCCAAAATTAAGGCATATTGACTTTGCATGTCCAATATGGAGATAGCCATTGGGCTCGGGAGGAAATCGAGTGACAACTCTTTTATGCTTGCCAGTTGAAAGGTCCTCATCGATAACATTGCGTATAAAATCAGTTGTTTTACCTGGTGTTTTTCTTGAGTCCATTAGTGCCAACATTAACGATAATTCGAGGTGTAAGAATTATATCATTAAAAGTCTAATTTAATTTGAGGTGCGAACAAAGTGAATGACATTGTAAAATAGTTTTTATGAGAATAGCCATAGTCAAACTTTCAGCATTAGGTGATATAGTTCATGCAATGGCTGTATTGCAGTTTATTAAAAAATATAATCAAGAAATTTTGATTGATTGGGTAGTTGAAGAAAACTATAAACAACTTTTGGAATATCATCCTGAGGTCAATAAAGTGCATACAGTTAACTTAAAAAAAGCTAAAAATAAAATGTCACTTAGTCTAGTTTTAGATGATTATAGAAAACTTAGAAAACTTGAAGTGTATGATTTGGTTATTGATATGCAGGGTTTAATGAAATCTGCAATCTTGTCAAGAATAATACCATCTAAGATTACTTTTGGTTTTAATAGAGCTTCAGCAAGGGAAAAAATTGCATCATTTTTTTACACAAAGACTTTCAAGATAGGGTACGAAGAAAATGTTATCAAGCGAAACTTTGAACTTATTAAATTTGCATTAGAGCTCCCATATAATTTTAAAGACCTCCAGAGTAAATTGCCTTTTATGTTTTCTAGTCAAGCATATGAAAACTTAGGATTATCAAGTTCAAAAAAAAATGTGGTGATCATACCTGGAGCATCTCATTCAACAAAACTATATCCAGTTAATAAAATAGCAAGGTTAACTAAATTATTAGACGCCAAGATCATTATCATTTGGGGTAGCCAGAGTGAAAGATTATTAGCCGAAGAGATTAAAACATTAAATCCCACAGTTGTAATTACGGATCAATTATCTATAGATCAATTAATATCACTCGTTGGTCAGGTTGATCTGGTTGTGGGCTCTGACACAGGACCAACTCATCTGGCTTGGGCATCTAATATTCCATCCATTACTCTTTTTGGCTCGACGCCAGGCTATAGAAATGCATTGTCTTCGGAAAAAAATAAAATTATCGAGTCAAAATCAAATGTGAATCCATTAAAGATAGATAAAAAAGATTATTCTATTCAAGAAATAAAGGTTGAGGAAGTTTTTAAGGCTGCTAATAGTTTATTAATTGAAGAAATTAATTAATATTTGATTGCTTGATGAATATCTTTAATAGAGTCAAGGGTAAACTTTGACTTTGAGTTGAACTCATCTACATTGTGCCCACTCTTGACTAGAATTGTGTTCATTATTCCAGCGTTATTTGCTGCCTTAATGTCATTTTCTCTATCTCCAATCATCCAAGAGTTTTCCATATCAATATTATGTTTAGTCTCAGCCGATAGAAGCATGCCAGGTTTTGGTTTTCTACAATCACACAAGTCGCTTGGTAGGTGTGGGCAATGAATTACATCTAATATCTCTATATTATTGTTATTAAATTGGCTTAACATCCATTTAGTTATTTTTTGAAAGTCACTCTCAGTGTAATAGCCACGTGAAATCCCGGATTGATTTGTAGTGATAATGATTTTATAGTTTAGGCTTTCAAGATATTGACAAGCTTCGAATACGCCATTAATAAATTCAAAGTCTTCTATTTTATGCAAATAGTTTATTTCTTTATTGATTACACCATCTCGATCAAGAAAAATAGTTTTTATAGTCATAAATTAAGGTAAGTATAATCGAAATAGTTTTTTAAATTTATTTGAAAGTTTTTATGTTTAAAAATTTAAATCTAGATAAGATATATCAGTTTTTATTAATTATATTGGCATTTTTAATGCCATTAACAGTTTTTGGGGGTAATTTAATAATTGTTATTATTTGTATTCTTTGGTTATTTTCTGGGAACTATAAATCTAAATTTGATCTAATAATTAATAATAAATTAATGCTAGCTTCAATTGTATTTTTTTGTCTCCATGTGATTGGATTATTGTGGACTGAAGATTTAATTTGGGGGTTACATATTGTTCATAAAATGTGGTACTTCATTGGACTTTTTCCAATTCTTTATACAATAGTTCGAAAAGATTATATTAGTCATTATATATCTGCATTCTTGCTTGCTATCTCAATTACAGAGGTTTGCTCATATCTAGTTTGGTTTGAAGTAATAGAGCCATTTAAAAATGCAACTGTTAGTAATCCAACTCCTTTTATGAGTCATATTTCTTATAATCCAATTTTAGCGTTTGCAATATATTTTGTACTTCATGAAATATTTTTTAATAAAAAAATTACAAATTTAGTTTTTGCTTTATATAGTTTTTTTGCAATTAGTATGACAATTAATATGTTTATTACTGGAGGGCGTGCAGGCCAGGTTATGTTCTTCGCCATGCTGGCCATCATTATTTTCCAGTTTTTTAATACTCAAAAAATTAAAGCATTATTTCTAATTTCAATTTTAATACCTGGGATTTTCTTTACTGCCTACACGATAAGTGATCTTTTTCAACAAAGGGTTGATGCGGGCGTAAAAAACATAACTTATTATTCTGAGAATAAGGCTTCTTCAGTGGGCCTAAGAATAACTTTTTCACTCAATTCATGGGAAGTGATCAAGAAAAATCCAATTATTGGTGTTGGTACGGGCGATTTTCCTATTGAGTATAAAAAAATAAATAAAATAAATACGCCAGGATTGCCGAATTCAACCAACCCCCATAATATGTACACCTTAGTTGCCATGGAGCTGGGCGCTCTAGGAATTATTAGCATGCTGAGTATTTTCTATTATCAAGTTAAGCTATCATTTAATTCATCAAATCGATTGATTCGAGACGTTGGCATCACATTGCCTCTTTTGTTTTTAGTGATAATGTGGAGTGATTCTTATCTATTAGGCCACTACACAACTCTAATGTTTGTATTCTTTAGCTCTTTTCTATATAAAGATTTTGAAAAATTCTAAAAAAATACTAATTATAATTCAGCGCTCTTATGGTGATGTATTACTCAGTCAAACCTTGATTAGCGCTTTTTATGAGCATTATCAGTCACCCAAGATTGACCTACTTGTTAATGACGATACTTTGCCAGTTGCTCGGTTGTTGTCGAATATTAATTTCATCCATACGTTTTCATATAAAAAGAAGCGTGAAAACCGCTGGCAGCAAGAAAAAGATATTGTCACTTCTGTGTTTAGAAAGTATGATTTGAGTATTAACCTTACCGCAAGCGATCGCAGTGTCCTTTATGCCTTTTTTGCGAGTAAGAATTCGATCAGTGCGATTGAAAGAAACAACAGTAAATCATGGTGGAAAAAGTTACTTTTGACTCATCACTATTTTTTTGACACAACTAAACATATCCTCCTTAATAACTTAGAGCCGTTAAATTACCTTAAGATTAAGCACACTAAAACTCTGGGTAAGCTTAAAGTTTCTGAAGCGGCCATTGCTAGCGTAAAGAATAAATTAGATAAGAAAGGCATTAAAGATTTTGTTATTTTTCATCCCTCAGCTCAATACAACTACAAGATTTATCCTCAACACTTAAGACATAAATTACTTGCTCAACTGAGTGAATTGGATATTGGTGTGATGATTACGGGTAGCAAGAATCAAATTGATACAGCAATAAAAAAACAACTTCCTGTCTTGCCTCATGTTTTCGATTTGATAGGTGAGACAAATTTAGAAGAGTATTTTGCTTTGAGTAAATTATCTCTGGCTTATATTGGTATGGATACACTCAATATGCACATTGCTGCTGTTCAAAACAAGCGGATTTTTGCTATTTTTGGCCCAACAAATTTAACAATGTGGTCACCATGGTCAAACGAACTACAAATATCTGCAACAAAAGATACCCCCATGCAAACTTATGGGAACATTACACTGTTTCAAGCAAATATGCCCTGTGTCGCTTGCGGAAATGCGGGTTGTGATAACCAACACGGCAAAAGCGAGTGCTTAGATCATATAAGTCCTGAGGCAGTTATTAAAGAAGTTAAGAATTGGTATCAAAATGTTGGGCTTTGAAAAAACCTACACCTTTCCATTTAAGTATGATGTGCCGAATTACACTTCAGTTTTTTTAGAAGAGGTATTTTTTACTAAGCGCTGTATTAAATTTATTAAGCGCTACATATATCTAACCCTCAAGCGGCAAATAGCTATTGAGATTCACCATATTTTACCAAGGCATAAAAAAATTCTTTGGATTAATATTTCCGCTCCGAGTTTAGGTGACAGCTTAATGGATTTATCCAGTAGAGTATTATTGAAAGGCAGAGAAGTAGATCTATTCACAGATAAAAAAAATGCCAGTCTTTATCAAGATGATTCTGTGTTTTCAAGAATTTTCACGCAAAAAGCTGATGTTGCTCAACATAAATATGATTTGGTCATTCTTGATTCATTTAGCACCAGAAGTATTGACATTAAAACTCAAATATTACCGTTGAACCCTTTTGTTGGGATGTTTGGGTATTACAATGGACCAGAAGTTAATCGCGTACTTTTTAGCTTTCACAGAATGAATCAATTACTAGGTTACGTTAATAGTGAAACTGAAGTAAATAAAGTTGCTAGGCCTTCAATGGCAATAGAGATTAATAATCTGCCATCGATTGAGGGG
>Ga0209630_10002714_pt1 | contig 16792 bp, 8 predicted proteins | sample COG_01_FD_184745 | JGI IMG/M metagenome (GOLD analysis project Ga0209630, IMG submission 184745) | Pelagic Microbial community sample from North Sea - COGITO 998_met_01 (SPAdes) (version 2) | ecosystem: Environmental > Aquatic > Marine > Neritic zone/Coastal water | place: Helgoland, sampling... | reverse complement strand
GGAAGGGGGGCGCTCATTGTAGGCAACGGATACTTCAAGGCGAACATCTCCACCATTGTAGGAAAACTATATGAAGACGGAGATCCACGCCGAGACTCAGGCTTCACCATCTTTTACATAGGCATCAACATTGGCGCATTGCTGGCCACGACAGTGGTCGCGTATGTTGGAGAGACTTACGGTTTTGAATACGGGTTTGGCTTGGCAGGCATCGGCATGTTGGCCGGGCTCCTAATTTTTTGGACGGGCCGCGACAACTATGCTGCAGCACCCGGTCTGGAAATCACCGAAGAGGGCCACAAAGCAATAGGTCCATTGAAAATGTATCAAGCCATTTCCATCGGTTCACTGGCGCTGATTCCTTTGTGCTATTTCCTGATCAGCCAAAACAGCTGGATGACCTACCTGCTCACCGGGCTATTTGTCTTAGTGGCCGCGTCACTCATCCATGCGGGGGTTCAAGAAGGAAAAATATGGCGAGACCGAATGATTGCCTTGGTCATTTTCATGATCATCAACATTGTCTTCTGGGCATGCTTTGAGCAAGCTGGAACTTCCTTGACGTTGTTCGCAGACCGAAATGTGAGCCGTGATATTCTCGGGTGGACCATGCCCGCGTCTATGACTCAGTTTTTCAATCCCGCATTCATCATCATTTTCGGATCCATATTTTCTGTGATGTGGGTCAAACTCGACAAAATTGGAAGAAACCCAAGTATTCCGATGAAGTTCGCCCTGGGCATTTTACAACTTGGAGCTGGATTTTTGGTCACACTTATCGGTCTCAAATTTGCAGATGACCAGGCTTTGGTTCCTTTATTGACATTGGTGTTTTTGTACATGCTTCATACGACTGGCGAATTATTCTTGTCACCCATTGGGTTGTCCATGGTAACGAAGCTTTCGCCAAAAAATATGGCCGGTACTGCGATGGGCGGATGGTTCTTAAGTTTTGCAATCGCCAATTATGCTGGAGGAATCATCGCCTCTCTAACAGGAGGACATGGAGATTCCGGTGAAACACTTACGGCAGCAGAAGGCCTAACCAAATACACAGATGTATTCTCAACGATAGGTCTCGTATTGGTGGCTTTCGCAGTGGTCATCACCTTGTTCAATAAGCCTCTAAACAAGCTCATGCACGGGGTTCGATAAGGCCCATCGTTGAAATGTAGGACTGCGGAATCATAACCTTTGAGAAAAGCGCCTTTGGGCGCTTTTCTTTTGCGATATTGCATGAAAATCGACAATATGCCGTTACGACAGCTCTTACTCTCACTCATACTCATAATTTTCACGCTTGGAAATGGGCATGCCCAATATTCAGGAATCAATTGGATGTCTCTGGAAGAAGCCATAGCTGCGCAAAAAAAAGAGCCAAAAAAAATCGTTATGGATGTTTACACCCAATGGTGTGGTCCGTGTAAAATGATGATGCGCAATACGTTTACATCGGAGGACGTCATAGCATACTTGAACGCCAACTATTACGCGGTCAAATTCGATGCCGAGTCGCCCGATCCCGTGACCTATCAAGGAAAAGAATTCACAAATCCTGGCTGGAACCCGAACGCACGAGGGCGCAACAGCACCCATGAACTATCCAGAGCACTTGGCGTCAATGCTTATCCCACACTGGTCTATTTCGATGAACAAGCCACGATCATCGCTCCTATTCCGGGTTACAAAACGCCACCACAATTGGAAATGTATCTCAAATTCTTCGCGAATCAATTCTCTTCAAGTGTCAAGCAAGCAGAGTGGGAAGCCTACCGTGATTCATTTGTACCAAGCTTTCAATAATCCATTTTTTGCGATTGATCCTATCAAACTATGCTCACGTGCAATCCCCTATATTTGCACGCGCTAAGCGCGCAGAGGTAGTCCAAAAAGAAACCGTTTAACCATCACCGCGTCACAAAATGAGTGAGACAGTTCAAATTATCATAGAAGGAAAGGAATACGAATTCCCAGTTGTCGAAGGATCCGAGCAGGAAAAAGCGATCGACATCTCGAAGTTGCGAGCCCAAACTGGGTACATCACGCTGGATTATGGATTCAAAAATACCGGTTCCACTAAAAGTGCAATCACCTACTTGGACGGTGAAAATGGCATTCTTCGTTATCGCGGTTATTCCATTGAAGAATTAGCCGAAAAGGCTTCGTTTGTGGAAGTCGCTTTCTTGCTGATATATGGTGAGTTACCGAACAAAAAACAATTAGACTATTTTCAAGACAGCATCACTCAACATACGCTGGTTCATGAGAACATGAAGCGCTTTTTTGAAGCGTTTCCTCAAGGAGCGCACCCCATGGGCATGTTGAGTTCCATGATCTCAAGCTTGAGTACATTTTATCCAGAATCACAGAATCCTGACCGTTCTGTAGTGGACATTGAAAAAACCATTCATCGTTTGATTGCAAAACTGCCGACGCTCGCAGCCCAAGCATACAAGCACAACATGGGCCATCCGACGGTGTATCCTTCCAACGATCTGGGCTATTGCGGTAATTTCCTCAAAATGATGTTCTCTCTCCCTACGGAGGATTACGAGGTTGACCCCGTTGTGGAAAGCGCGATCAACAAACTTTTAATTTTACACGCGGACCATGAGCAAAACTGCTCTACCTCCACTGTGCGTGTTGTAGGCTCATCCCAAGCGAACTTATACAGCTCTGTATCTGCAGGAATCGCTGCGCTTTGGGGACCACTTCATGGTGGAGCCAATCAAGCAGTAATCGAAATGTTAGAGTCCATCCGGGAAGACGGTGGAGACTTACAGAAATGGATTGACAAGGCCAAAGACAAGAACGACTCATTCAGATTGATGGGATTTGGCCACCGGGTTTATAAGAATTTTGATCCACGCGCTAGGATAATTAAAAAAGCGGCGGATGAAGTATTGGAGCAACTTGGGGTGGACGATCCCGTCCTCGATATTGCAAAGAAACTCGAGCAGGTCGCGCTGAATGATTCCTATTTTGTAGAGCGTGGTCTGTATCCCAATGTAGATTTCTACTCTGGAATCATTTACCGGGCTTTGAACATTCCTACAGATATGTTTACCGTGATGTTCGCGTTAGGACGTCTTCCTGGTTGGATCGCTCAGTGGAAAGAAATGGTTGAAAATCGGGAGCCAATCGGTCGACCCCGCCAAGTCTTCACAGGCTCCAACGAAAGATCATTTGTTGGTTTATCTGACCGCGACTAAACGAAATGACCAAAGCTTCCGCAACCGGACGAGTTGATAGCAATCTAGACCAATCGGGCGTATTGACGATTCAGTTCAATCACCCAGCTAGCAATTCGCTCCCTGGAAACCTTTTGACTTCATTGGCAGAAGCAATCGACGATGCCAGTGTAAATCAAGCGTGCAACGTCATCTTATTAAAATCAGGCGGAGACAGGGCATTTTGTGCAGGGGCGAGTTTTGATGAATTAATCGCCATCCAGAACGAGCAGGAAGGATTGAATTTTTTCAGTGGGTTCAGCAAGGTGATTCTCGCGATTCGCAGGAGCTCAAAATTCGTTGTTTGCCGAGTTCAAGGAAAAGCTGTAGGAGGAGGTGTAGGAATCGCTGCTGCAGCTGACATAACCTATGGAACGCTCCACGCAGCCGTGAAACTCTCCGAATTGGCGATTGGCATAGGTCCTTTTGTCGTTGGACCTGCCGTAGAGCGTAAAGTAGGCAAGGCAGCCTATACTGCCATGGCCATTGATGCCACTTCATGGTATTCAGCTGATTGGGCGAAATCACAGGGTCTCTACGCGGAAGTCTTTGAAACGCCTGTTGAATTGGATGATGCTGTTGACAAACTCACACGCCAATTGGCCAAGTCCAGCCCAGAAGCAATGAAGGCATTGAAACATGTCTTTTGGGAAGGAACGGATCATTGGGAAACGTTGCTAACTCAAAGAGCAGCAATTTCTGGTAAGCTGGTCTTGAGTTCATTTACACGCGAAGCGATTCAACGGTTCAAATCCAACGGATAATCGAAACGAACGATCCGTAAACCTACCCAAAGCACTCAAAACTTATAAAACAAAAAAGGGCACCGTTCGGTGCCCTTTTTATCGCTGTCTATTCTTTAGTGAACGAATAGTCTTGATACACCTGCCTGTTTGGAATTACTCAAAACAACGAGGTAGTATCCAGATTCCACACCTCCCAAATGGAGTTGCATTGGAGCACCATTGAAGTACAGTTCCTTACTCGTAATCAATCTACCCGAAGCATCCATCACTTCTACAGAAGCCATACCTGTCAGGTTTGAACCTCCTTGGATCCAAAACTCTCCGTTCGATGGATTCGGATATACATCAAAGGTCAAGGCATCAATTTCCGCAACGCTCACAACATTTTCAATGATCACTTCAATGGATTCTTCGCAACCGTTGGTATCCGTAACCGTTAAAACGTAAGTACCAGCAGACAAATTAGAAAGTGTAGGTTCCGAACTGGTGAATGAATCAGGTCCGGTCCAACTGAATTCATAAGGGAACGTACCTCCCGAAACAATTAAGTTGACGGACCCCGACGCATCTCCATCTGTTTCATTCTCTGATTCCGTGATGAGATCAATGTCACAGTAATAGCAACTTCCATCGTCGTCGGTAGCGTTGACGTCATAATTCGCCGCTTCTGCATCTGTACATCCCGCGATTTCCAATTCATCGCAAACACCATCCATATCGGCATCATTCAGGCAGTTGCCATCGCAATCGTAAAATTCTTGCGCATATTCACACATGCCATCATCATCAGTCGCCTCCGCATTATAGTTGCAGGCCGATTCGTCCATGCAACCAGCGATTTCCAATTCATCGCAAACACCATCCATATCGGCATCATTCAGGCAGTTGCCATCGCAGTCGTAAAATTCGTCAGGATATTCACACGTGCCATCATCGTCCGTCGCAGAAGGCGCATAATTGCAGGCCAACTCGTCCATGCATCCGTCAATTTCAAATTCATCACAAACACCATCCATGTCAGCATCATTGAGACAATTGCCATCGCAATCGTATCCAGAATCAGCATACACACATGAGTCGTCAGCGTCTGTAGCTTCTGTATTGTAGTTGCATGCAGCGGTGTCTTGACATCCTTGGACTTCAAATTCATCGCATACACCGTCACCGTCTGTGTCGGTGAGGCAATTGCCTGCGCAATCGTAACCTTCTTCAGCGTATTCACACATGCCACTATCGTCTGTCGCGGTCATGTCGTAATTGCATGCCATCATATCCATGCAACCCACAACTTCCAATTCATCACATACGCCATCACCATCCATATCCATCAAGCAATTACCGTCGCAATCATAATACTCCGGAGCATACTCACATGAACCATTTTCCAATGTGAAGATTGGATCATAGTTGCAAGCAGTCTCATCCGTACAGCCTACACATGAGGAATATTCACATGTTCCATCCTCCAAATCAGCTTCGGGGTTATAATTGCACGCATTCGCATTGGTGCATCCCGGCGTTGCACAACTTACATAGTCACATGAACCATCATTGTAGACTGCCTCTGGATCATAGTTGCATGCATCAACATCCGTGCAACCAAGGCAAGAACTATACTCACATGTTGCATTGTCATCAGTAGCCGCTGCATCATAATTGCATGCAAATACGTCCGTACAACCCGGAGTTTCAAATTCATCGCAAATGCCATCCGCATCTGTATCGTTTAAGCAATTGCCATCGCAATCGTATCCAAACTCAGCATACTCACATGACCCGTCATCCACCGTTGCTGCAGGATCGAAATTGCATGCAGTTACATCGACGCAGCCATCTCCTTCGGGGTTTGGCGCATACGTTCCAGCACCGCAGAATGTGTAAGTGAGTCGAACGTCTCCGTCTTGTCCATCTCCATTGATGAAGATTTGAAAGTTCATCGTACCGCATATTTCTCCGTCGGTGGTCATTTGCATCGCCAGAACGCGCAAATTTTCGTCTGGCAATCCATTGGGTGCACCGTTCAAAATGTACCATGCTCCTCCTGTATCATCGTCTATGAACACATCTTGGCCATCAAATTCAGACCCCGATGCAAAACAATCTGTCCAAGGCTGGTCCGTGCTCTGCAAAGTTGATGGTGCGACTTGATCACCTGAAGATTGCGAATCAATGCCGATGGTCACCCAACTGTCAGCTGCCATTTCAGGAAAAAACGCTAGAAACGCAGGATTGATTCCGTCTGCAGTGACGGCGCCAAATGCATCATTATAAAAACCGGTCGTGGTGGTAATCGAAAGTGGCGCTGTATCGCCTCCGTAAACCGATGACAAAAAGTCATCTGCATTGACCATATCCACATACAAACGATAAGTCGTGAGTCCTGGAACTATTTCTGTAGCATGCTCTTCAAGCGTAACGGTATATTCCTGTGCATGACTTATGCCTATCACGGCGAGCAAGGATAGAAGGAATGAATTGAATCGATTCATGGGTTTCATCGGAGAATTTGTTGCGCTAGCAAGTTAGGCCGATTAAGCTAAATCATTGAATCGATTTAGAAAAAAAAAAGCTGAACATTGCTGCCCAGCTTTTTTAAGATAGTACCCGCTCATTTCATCGCGACACCTTCATTTTTCTTTGGATTACGGCGCTTGAGCTTTGAATCGTCATCAGATACATTCCTCCGGGCCAATCGCTCACATCCATTTTTAAAGAATACAAATGGGGTGCGATCTCTTTTGAAGCCATTAATTTTCCGCGCATGTCGAACCATTCAATCCTAGCGAAACCCAGGTCTTTTGGGATGGTTACGTGCACAACATCGTTGGCTGGGTTTGGGAAGACATCCACATCAGCATCTGAAACCTCCGCTACCCCAACAATCGCTTCTACAATGATTTCGAATGAAGTCGTGAAGCATTCGTTGGCATCCGATACGGTGAGTTGATAAACCCCGGGGTCGAGGCCTAGAATGTCTTCTTCATCGCTCAGAAATGTTCCGTCAAGCTGAATCCAATTGAAACTATACGGAGCTGACCCACCACTCACCGAAACAGCAATACTTCCTTGTTCTTCACCAGGAGCAGAGCCTGTCACTTCATCAAGCAGCACCAATAAAGGAGCTGGTTCTTCCACGTCCACTTCGACTACCGCCTCACATCCAGATTCATCTGTTGCCACTACGATATAGACTCCGCCTGGTAGCCCATTGAAAACAGAATCTGTTTGGAAGACATCTTGCGGCAACAATTGGTACATGACTTCACCGCTATCGGGATAGGCACCTTGAGCTGAGACAATCAGCGAACCATCCGCTGCTTCAGCGCAACTCACATTCGAGGCAGCTACGTCTAACATGAGTTCGCAAAAAACGCACGAACCGTCATCATCCGTTGCATTCACATCGAAATTTATCGCGGAAGAATCCGTGCAGCCTGGCACTTCAAATTCATCGCATATCCCATCAGCATCTGAATCAAACAGGCATTCGCCGGCACAGTCAAAACCAGGCTCTGGATAGGCACAGGAGCCGTCTTCATCGGTTGCAGCAACGTTGAAGTTGCAAGCCTCCTCGTCTGTGCAGCCCAACACGGGATATGCGCACAAACCGTCATCGTAGACCGCCTCAGCATCGAAATTAAGTGCTTCACTGTCCATGCATCCGCACGCATTAGGGAAAACCGGCGGGTTCGTCCACGTTGTCCCATCAAAATGAAATTGATGCAAGGAGGAAGCGCCATTGTCGCCGTCATTAAAAACCTGAACATTCAATTGACCTTGCATGCTTCCCAGAGTCGTCACTTGGGCAATGAGTACCCGTAAATCATCTCCAGCTATGCCATTCGAACCTCCATTCAAGATGAACCAAGAACCTCCAATCTCATCGTCCATGACCAGATCATTTCCCGATTCAAATTGCGCCACCCAACCTTCGGCACCGGACTCTCCCACCGCATTCACTTGATTTTCTCCTTCCGAGGCAGGTTGGTCGATTCCAATTGTCACCCAGCTATCGTATGCGAGTTCCGGAAAAGAACTGTAAAGCCCAGGATTGATTGCTTGGGCCAAATGCGACCCCATCGCATCTTGGTGCCACCCCGTCTCAGCGGATAACAGCAAGGTGTCCTCAACATTTCCATAAACGGCTGATACAAAATCAGTTTCCAGGATGGTCGTAACGAATAGCCGGTATGTAACCATGCCTGCCAGCGCCCCGGTGTCATGGACAGCCACCGTATCAATTTCTAAACCAAAACTTAAAATTTCGTCGTTTGCACAAGAGCAGAAGTCGCAGGCTCCATCTTCATCCGTGGCCAAACTATTGAAATTACAAGCCGTTGGAGCCGTACATCCGGCAATCTCAGACTCATCGCAAACACCGTCACCATCCGAATCATTTAAACAAAGTCCGTCACAATCCACAAAATCCCCGGCATATGAGCAAGAACCATCGTCATTTGTCGCATCCGGGTTAAAATTACACGCCACCGAATCGGTGCACCCATCAACCGCGACTATCAGATGGATGGTTTGCGTCCAATCTGCCTCATTTCCACAGGCATCAAAGGTGGTATACGTGCGATGATAAGTCAATGTATCTCCCGACTGGGATATCATTTCATCAATAGATGACCATTGCGCATTCGCATCGCATGCATCTTGCACGGCAATGAATGGATCAGGAAAGTCCTCCCCCTCCTGCTCATTCACCCAAATTTCAGAAGCAGGCAGGTTCAAAATCTCCGGAGCCAGCGTATCAGCAACAGTGATCATTTGAACAGCTTCTGCCTGATTTCCCGAGTCGTCCGTGGCGTAAAACGTTCGCGTACACAGATAATTGTAAGGCGCACAATCATATACAAACTCAATGGGACCATCGATGAACATAACCTGAACCGACTCGTCGCATTCATCTTCTGCGGTGGCCATGGTTGTCGGCATCGGTTGATCGCATTGAACCGTTGAGTCTGCGGGAACAAACGTAAATACCGGTGGAATGACATCCACCAAACAAGGATCGACAAAGTAATCGCATGAGCCATCGTCGTCTGAGGCCTCTGGCAGGTAATTCGTGGCCTCAGGATCCGTACATCCCGCAATTTCAAACTCATCACAAATGCCATCCTCATCCGCATCTGCAAGGCAGACGCCATCGCAATTGTAAGCAACTAAAGGATACTCGCATCCTGCAAAGGATGGTAAACCACATGCATCTTGCAGACCAATCATTTTATTGAATCCGCCATTGATTCCATCCCCGTTTTCAAAAAACTGCACATACAGCTGGCCATCCAGATTTCCATCCGTCGTAAACTGACCGAGTAACACTTTCAAATCATCACCTGCTACACCATTCGAGGCACCATTCAAAATGTACCAAACACCACCAAGGTCGTCTGACATGACCAACGATCCTCCAGATTCAAACGGTTCAACCCAAGGTTCCAGTCCCTCCAGGACGCTCACGCCTGACTCCCCGTTCTCGCCTTGAGCTGAAGACTCCAGACCGATGGTGACCCATGAATCGTAAGCCGCATCAGGAATCAAAGGGAACACCAACGGATTGATGCTTTGACCTAAAGCTCCTCCAGCCTCATGCTGGAAAAATGAGGTCGTCGTATGAATGAAAGAAGGATTGATATCGTCTCCCGCAACGGCACTGACAAAGTCATCTTGATTTTCACACAAAGCGTAAATCCGATAGGTGACATGCCCCGTGAGGTCACTTTCGCCCACGAATCCTTCATGCACTGCATACGCCTCCACTTCAATGCAGTACCCTTCATACGCCTCATAATTGCACGCCATTGAATCGTGACAAGCAGCAGGGTATTGGCAAGATCCATCGTTGTCGGTTGAATTGGCATCAAAATTTGAAGCCAGCGCATCCGTGCAGCCAGGGAGTTCCAATTCATTGCAAACTCCATCACCGTCGTTGTCATTCAAACAATTTCCCGTACAATCGTAAAACTCGTCGGCAAATAGACATGATGCATTATCGGCTGTGGTGTATGCTTCATCGTAATTGCACGCATCCATGATCATGCAGCCTATGCAACTCGTGAATTCACAACTCCCATCTGAAGCAGTCGCCTCCGGGTTGTAGTTGCAGGCCAGTGGATTCGTGCATCCGCTAATGGCATAGACGCAGCTCCCATCGTTTTCTGTCGCGACAGGGTCGAAATTCATAGCGTCTTCGTCTGTGCAACCAAGTTCTTCAAACTCATCACAAATACCATCTCCATCAGCATCAGAAAGGCAATCTCCAACGCAATCGTATCCATCTTCCGCAAATTGACAATCCGCCGCATCCGAAATTGTATAGCTTGGGTCATAATTGCACGCAGTCGAATTCATACAACCGATGCAACTGGTGAAATCACAACTGCCATCGGAAGTGTTGGCGGTTGGATCGTAATTGCAAGCCAAAGGATTGAGGCATCCATTGAAAGCACAGCTGCCGTCGTCTATTGTGGCGGTTGGATCATAATTGTCTGCATCAACCGAAGTACAACCAGCACACGAACTGTATTCACAAGACCCATCGTTTGAAGTTGCTTCCGCATCGTAATTGCACGCATTGGAGAAAGTACAGCCAAGGGTTTCGCAACTCACATAATCACATGTTCCATCATTGTATATCGCATCAGGATCGTAATTGCATGCCGTGGCATCTGTGCAACCTGTGCAAGCGAGATAATCACACGAACCATCTTCTTCCGTAGCATTGGGATTAAAATTACACGCCCAGCTATCCATGCATCCTACACAGGTGCCATACTCACAGCTGCCATCGTCTTCAGATGCATTTTCATCGAAATTGCAGGCATCGGGATCCGTGCAACCAGGATACGCCTGTGAAGGCAGTACATCCCAAACATCCGTTCCTTCGAAAGCTTGTTGCACTTGTTCCGAACCCAATCCGGGATCGGCAGGAATAATTTGGGCGTTCAACGTACCAGAAGGAAGGCCCGCAGTCGTCACCTGCATGACCAAAACCCTCAAATCCTCCCCGGCATATCCATTGGCTGTGCCACTGAGTAAAAACCATGCACCCCCTAATTCGTCATCGACAATGAACCCTTCCCCGTCGGTTGGTGTTCCAGAAACGAAGTTTTGCAAAAATGGTTGGTCTTCACTTTGCAGCGCTGAAACATCAGCTTCTCCACCACCATTTGGGGAGCTTTCTAAGCCGATGGTTACCCAACTATCATATGCCACTTCTGGAAAATAATCTACGACAATGGGAAGAATTCCTCCAGCGGTAGACCCCGTTGCAAACGGGCTATTGAACATGGGCGCATCCAGGGACAACGTCATGGGCGCTGCATCTCCCCCATAAATAGCCGAAACGAAGTCTTCCGGATCATTCAGTTCTAGATAGAACCGATAGGTCGTTTGGCCTGCCAATTCAGCTACGCCTTGGACACCGTCATGTACCATGAACTCTTCAACAACAAACGTGCTCGCTTGAGACCAGGCAAAAGACATCCCTGCGAAGAAGTATATAAGAAGTGCGTGAATCACACCCAAAAGTCGGTAAGAATAGCCCATAATCAAATCAAGAAGTTGAGAGGTACGCTTCATTCTACGCACCTCCGACCTCTACGGTTTCGATTTTCTGATAATAAAAAAGGGCCCGAAGGCCCTATGAGAAAATAAAAAAGGGCCCGAAGGCCCTTTTTCTATAAGAAAGAATTGAACATTATTGCTTTAGCAATTGAATCGTATGCCGTGCTCCGTTAGAAGACAATTCCAATTGGTAGGCTCCAGCTGACATGCCGGTCAAATCAATTGAGGCCTGCATTGAACCCCACGCTTGATTGATTGTTTGTGACCAGACCAAGCGCGCTTGGGCATCATAAACGTTCAACATAACAGCCTCACCGTTTGCACGAGCCAGAGCGAGATTGTATAAGCCGTAACTAGGATTTGGACTTACAACTACATCTTGCAGGAATGAATATTCACCTACACCGACAGGAACACCAAACACCTCCGTCGTTGAACATCCATTGGCATCGGTCACTGTCACTGAATATTCACCCGCTATCAATCCAGTCAAGTCTTCATCTGCACTGGTGAAATTGTCCGGGCCTGTCCAAGCGAACGTATTGCCGCCGTTTCCTCCCTCTACTGTGATATCAAGTTCACCGTCTCCCGCACCTGTATCGTTTACAATTACACCGGATACAGACAACTCAGCCGGCTCATCAACCGTTGCTTCTACGGATGCTTGACATCCATTGGAATCCTGAACATAAAACGTGTAAGTTCCAGCTGCTATTTCCGTGAACATCGGAGAGGAACCGAAATCAGAACCATCCGCGCTGTATTCAAATAGACTGGTTCCACCACTTGCTCCCACCTCAATCAATCCATCTGTTTCTCCATTGCATGAAACTGCTGTCGCCGTTGCACTGGCTGTTACCGCGCTGATGTCATCAACAGTGAACGTTACTTCCGCAGTGCATGCCTCTATGTCAGTCACAAGTACCACGTAATCACCTGGCAACAAATCCCCTACCGAATTCACTCCACCAGCATCTTCACCGTTGAATGAAAACATAAGGCCTCCATTGCCACCGGTTGCATCGAATGATACCGCTCCGTCTTGATCACCATTGCAAGAAATACCACTGGCATTCCCTGTGATCAAAATTGGGTCTGGAGCATCTACCGTGTATTCGTTTGCAGTAGCAGAAATGCAACCGTTCACATCCATTGCATAGAAGGTGTATATACCACCGCCAATATTGAGAACGCTCCCCGGCGCAAAGTCTACACCATTTGAACTGAACTGCATTCCAGCGGATGTTCCAGAACCCCCAATGGTTATAAGCGAGACAACGCCATCATCAGAGTCGGAGCAAGTCGCTCCAGCGATGCCGTTTTGCCCGCCACTTACAGAAACAGTCAATGCCTGTGGATTGGCAATGGAGATTCCTCCACTCTCAGAAACACATCCATTCGCGTCCATGGCGAAGATGGTGTATAATCCTGAACCGAGGTTCTCGAAATAAAGCTCACTCATGCTGTCTTCAAACGATGAAGACAAACTATAATTTATTGCACCAGACCCTCCAGAAGATGATCCCGAAATCACGGCATCAGAACCTCCATTGCAACTAACTGATTCAGTCATGGCAGCAGAGATCACAATAGCATCTGGAGCAACAACTTCCACTTCGATACTCGTCTCACATCCTGCTCCATCCGCAGCAGAGATGGTGTAAACCCCTCCCGGTAGATCATCGAAAATTCCAACAGCTGAAGATGGCGCATCTTCACCAATTCCATACAAGACACCAAGTTGAGCGCCCGCTGCGGAAACAATAATTTCTCCATCTTCCACACCGGGACATGAATTTGAACTAACCTCCACAACTGACAAATCCAAAGTACACGGATAAATACAAGTTTCTCCTGATTCTGTTGCTTCCGGATTGTAATTGTCGGCATCAGGATCCATGCAACCAAATACAGCATCTTCGGAGGAGCTAAAAGGTATTCCTTCAAAAAGAGCGGATCCCGATTGAGCCCCGTTTACAAAAATCTGAATATTGAAATTTCCTGAAATGACTGCATCGTTTGTAACGGTGAGCTGAGCAATCAAAACTTTCAAATCGTCCCCTGCTTGGGCGACTTCATCTCCAAACAAAGTGAACCATGACCCTCCATTGTCGGAGTCAACAATGAAATCTCCTCCCGCACTGAATGAATTGAATGCATCTGTCAAACCTACCGTGTTATTGGATCCTGAAGCCTCATTGACGTTCATGGCACCGATGGTAATCCAAGAATCAAATTCGATCGAAGGAAATGCGCCAAAAAATGCGGGATTCACCTGCCATCCTTCGTTGTTTCCGAGAGAGTTTTGATAAAAACCCGTAGTCGAAGTCAAATTCAATGGTGCTGTGGCATCGCCATAAACCGCCGAGATCTCGTCCATTGCGTTCGTGCACATTGCGTACACGTGGTACGTCGTCATTCCATCAAGCTCTGCGATGCTGCCATCGTGAACGACAAACGGCTCAACGCTGATTTCTGTTAATTGAGCAAAGCTGCTTCCAAACAGCAAAAAGCTTGCAGAAAGAAGTAAAATGTGTTTCATGAGTGTATTTAGTTGTGTTAATCTCAAAATCAAATATAGAAGGTGCCTTGCAGCAAGCGAGCCTGGTTCAACATATTTATTCGTGAGTTTTCACCGGACTTATTGACAAGAGATGAATTTTGCAAATCAGAAAATATCGCGCATGAAAGAGGGAGGTTGCCCTCCCTCTTCTATTATTTCGACTGCAAGACTCAGACTATTTGCATCAGTGCTTGATGAACATTTGTCCCTGGGTGAGTTCGTTTCGAATGACCTGAACAACATAAGAACCAGCAGGAAGACTGGATGTGTCCAGAACAACCGAACCTGTGCCTGGAGCAATGCGCTGCATCATGATCTCACGACCTGACAAATCTGTCATGATCAACTGAGCCTCAGCTTGACTTGATTGAAAATCAATGGTCAAAGAACCACGAAACGGGTTCGGGTACGCTGTAAATTCACCTTGCAATAATTCATTGACAGCAACCACGCAGGTGGTGCATTTATTGAAGCAAACAGCCTCTAAAATTTCAGCCTCACCGCTTCGCTCATGGATTCTATTGTATGCCCCAAATCCATTGGCAAGACCACACCCTTCCAATTCGAAATTGGACAATTCGTTGCCCTCCTCATCCAATAGGATTCCCGACTCCTCGATGAAATCTACACCATTGTCACCTGTTGAAGGATCGCCATTGACGAATTTGTAAAGCACCGTTGAGGCTCCGCTAATCGATGCCGTCACTTCATATACTCCGTCTGCATCAGCATCTGTCATTTGCAAAGCACCCGATTGCCAGTTTGGAGCGGTGAAGTTGCCAATGACCCAAACGCCATTCGCATTGACTTCTTCTTCGGACATTTCGACACGGAACGTAACATCCGCAGGATCTGGATTTTCGACACAACCCGCTTCGCAAGAGTTATAGCATACTTCGTAAACCAAATCATCGGCACCGACACTCAATAATCGGTTATCGCTTCCCTCCGCAGCGCAATCCCCTACAATCAGTTCATTGTCTACGTTTCCATCGCCATTGCCACTCCAGTCATTGCCGTTAACAAACTTGAATTGAATGTCACTTGCAGCAATGCCAATGGTCGTTTCCCAAATTCCATCCTCATCATCGTCTGTCAAAGGATTCGCTGACGGGGTCCATCCTTGAAAGCTCCCTGCGATGTGCACGCCATTTATTGAAACTGTTTCCTGTGTCGTCATATCCACACGAAAAGTCACTTGGGTCGGAGAAAGGCAGGTACCACAAGCATTGTAGCATGGAGCGGCATTTGTTTCAACATTGCCCACCATGACCATGTTCAGGTCTGTCAGTTCAAGGACGCGGTTACCGAAGTCGTCAGCGCAATCCTCGCCTGCCAAATTTTCATTCGGGTTGGTCCAGCTGTTGCCATTGATGAATTTGAACGTTAGCATGCCTTCATCCAAAGAGTCTGGATAAAATGATGCCCAATATTCCCACACGCCATCGCCATCAGCATCCGACATTGCACTGCCCGCGGGATCCCAACCTTGGAAGTTGCCTGCAACGTGGACTCCATTTGGCGATACGGCCGCCTCAACACTCATGTCAACACGCATGCGAACAGTGGTCATACCACAGGCCGCACAGCTCTCATAGCACACATGGTATGTTAACTCTGCATCATCTGCCGCGACGTGAATGAAGCGGTTATCGTTCCCAGCAACTTCAACCTGGCATGTCGGTGGCACGTCTTCTGCAAAATCCCAAGATGCTCCATTGATGAATTTAAACTCGTACGTGCTGTCCGATGGCAATTCAATGGTCACTTCATGAATGCCATCCATATCATCGTCTGTAAGCACAGTGGCCGCTGGATCCCAGCCTTGGAAATTACCTGCGAGGTGCACGCCTTCTGCTGCGACTACTTCATTGCTCATATCCACCTGGAACGTGATGGCCGACTGAGCGATGCCCATGGATATAGAAAGCGACGTAAAAAGCAATAGAGCGATTAATGTGTTTAAATTTTTCATGAATTCGGTATTTGAGAAATGAATGGTGTCAAAAGTACACGAACAAATTTAACGGCAAGATTCGTTACTTTCTCAATGTGAGTTTCAAAAACTTTTCAACCGAGCCAGGACATTGATGTCAAAAGTTGGGCCTACCGAGGCCAAATGCTTGAATGGGTTCGAGCATTTTTGATGGCCAAGCCACGGTTTTGCCCGAGTTATGATTGTACGAAACAAGAACAGAACTCGCGGATGCCAATTTCAGCCACTTCCCCTCCACACATTTCATGACTTCATAAGCAGCTGTCATGCTCTTTTCTCCAACACGTTCTACCCACGTGACAATCCTGACATCATCATTGAACAGAATCGGCAATCGATAATCAATTTCATGCCGAGCGACCACCATTCCCGCTTCCTGCCAATTCCATTTACTCCCGACAAGACCTTCAAAGAACTGAATCCTACTTTGCTCAAAATAATTGAAATAGGTGGCATTGTTTACGATTCCAGCGGCGTCTATGTCGACGAACCGAATCTCTGGCTGGTAAACTTGGCACTCAGGTAATTGAAATGAATTCATGGTGCAAAGGTACCTGCTCGTAATTTTGAACCATGAAAAAAGGTTTGATCTTTTCTAGAGTTGTTTGGTCAGTGCTTTGTTTAGTAGGACTGCTTGGTTTTTCCACGCATTTGGATTCCATAGCCTGGCTCATGGTATTTTTAT
>Ga0209630_10002713_pt1 | contig 16800 bp, 16 predicted proteins | sample COG_01_FD_184745 | JGI IMG/M metagenome (GOLD analysis project Ga0209630, IMG submission 184745) | Pelagic Microbial community sample from North Sea - COGITO 998_met_01 (SPAdes) (version 2) | ecosystem: Environmental > Aquatic > Marine > Neritic zone/Coastal water | place: Helgoland, sampling... | reverse complement strand
TTACGAGGACTTTTATTTCAATTGATAAATTCTGGAGGAATAATTACTAAGGTATCATCAATTGATCAGATTAGAACATTAAAAAGCCCTGATTACAGAGTTCTAAAAAACCTTGGTATAAAACTTGGGCGACAACATGTATATTTTCCGCGACTATTATCACCAAAATATAGCTGGGTGACTTCATTATTGTGGGCTTTAAAAAATCAATTGCGCCCGATACCAGAGTTGCCAAGTCCAGGCAGGGTATCAGTGCCATATCGTATTAATATTTCCAAACCATTTATGCTTGTTGCCGGTTATACGCCTCTGGGTAATTTATTCGTTCGGATTGATATTTTAGATAAACTACTAGGAATTCTTAGTAAAGAAACTAGCAATGGAGAGTTTATCGCAACTCCAGAAGTTTTAAACTTACTTGGATGCTCTTACACTGATTTTGGTGAGATAATAAAAAATCTGGGTTACAGAAGATTTGATAAAAAGAAAACATCGGAAACCAAAAAGATCTATTTATTTATCAAAGAGAAACGATGGAAAAGTAAAAAAAATTTTTATAAAGAGGTTACCAAACAGAAGAATAAAAATAGTTTTATGGCAAAGACTGAAACACCTTTTGCGAAGTTAAGAAACTTGGAGTTCAAAAATACTCCTAATGGATAAAAATTTAACGATAGAAAAAATTCGTTTAGATAAATGGCTTTGGTATGCTCGATTTTTCAAAAGTCGATCGTTATCATCCAAGTTCTGTCACGCAGGTAAAGTTCGAGTTAATGGTAATATAATTTCCAAATCTCACTGCACTATTATAATCGGTGACACTTTGACCTTTACGGTTGGTGATATAGTGCGAGTGGTGCGCGTGGAACAACTTGGATTACGTCGAGGGCCAGCAATTGAGGCAAAGAATCTTTATTTAGATTTAACCCCAGAATTTCATTCGTCAAAAGGAATAAATAAATTACCAAATAATAAAGTTGCTCAAAGAGAGCCTGGATCAGGTCGTCCCACTAAATCTGAAAGGCGCGCAATTGATCGTTTTTTATTGAGAAATAATAATCTTGATTAAAATGGAAAAAAACCTTAATTGATAAATTAAATGTTTAGCTCATAGGAATACCATGATTAACAGGATTAAACTATTATTTTCGAATAATGTTCAGGACGCTGAGGGTTCCGAAATAGGCAAATTAGAAGCGGCTTCAGCAGCCTTGCTTGTGGAGGCCGCATGTATGGATGGTCATTTTGATGAAAAAGAACGCGAAAAAATAATAAGTCTAATGCAGGCTAATTTTGGTCTGAATAACGAAGAAAGTGAGACTTTAGTAAATGAAACTCAGTCAGTTATGGAGCAAACCGGCGACTTATACTCATTTACTCGGGTAATTAAAGATAGGTTTGATCAGCAAGAGCGGATCCAAATGATTGAAATGTTATGGGAGGTTGCATTTGCTGATGGTAATGTTGACTATTATGAATCTAATTTAATTAGCAGAATTGCTGGGTTAATTTATGTAAATGATATTGATAGAGGCGAAGCAAAAAAAAGAGTTATGGCAAGGCTTGGCTTTGTTTAGGCTAAAGTGTAAAACTTTACCTATTATATTTTATTGAAAAAATAATTAATTGGAGATGAACTATGACTTATATCGTGACAGAAAATTGTATTAAATGTAAGTTTATGGATTGTGTCGAAGTGTGTCCTGTAGACTGTTTTTATGAGGGTGAAAATTTTTTAGTGATTAATCCTGATGAGTGTATTGACTGTGGAGTATGCGAACCAGAGTGCCCGGCTGAAGCAATTTTGCCCGATACAGAAGAAGGCTTAGAAGATTGGTTGGATTTAAACACAAAGTTTTCTGCTATCTGGCCAAATATAACTTCTCAGGGGGAAACACCGGCAGATGCCGATGACTGGAAAGATAAAGAGGGAAAATTGTCTGAATTGAGTGAAAGTCCTGGCCCTGGCAGTTAGAAAATAATATATCCCTGAACATAAACTAAGGTAATAATTATTAATACAATTGGGGTTTTAGCGAAATAATCTTAACCATTTTATCCAGAAAATTAAAATTATTGAGTTTAAATTTATGGATTTTGTTTGCGCAGACCCAACAGGGTTATTCTTAGATATTTCGTTTATGAAAATGAAGTTAGAACTTTTATTTTCTAACTTCATACAATCTGCTGGAGTAAATAGTGATGGTAGCTGAGAAAAAGGGAATGATAGGCTTTAAAGAGGGTGATTTTGTTGTTTATCCAACACATGGTGTTGGCCAAGTAAAGGGAATAGAAAAAGAGACCATTTCTGGACAAGATTTAAAATTAGTTGTTGTCACCTTTGAGAGCGATCGCATGACACTCAGGGTTCCAACAAATAAGATGGAAACTTCAGGGTTACGGAGGGTCAGTTCCAGAAAAATAATGGATACTGCTGTCTCAACTTTAAGGGGCCGTGCAAGGGTAAAGCGTACAATGTGGAGCAGGCGAGCTCAGGAATATGAGGCAAAAATAAATTCTGGGGATCCTGTGCAAATAGCAGAAGTTGTGAGGGACCTGCATCGTAATGTTGGCCAACCTGATCAATCTTTCAGTGAGCGTCAAATATATGAGTCAGCACTTGAGCGATTGGCTGGTGAATTTGCTGCGGTTGAAAGTATAAACAAAGAACAGGCAACTGAGAAATTAGAGGCAGCTCTTAAGGCAGCGTAGCAAAATAAATCAACTTTACGACTCTGAAAATATTAAAAAGTTGGCTACAGACAAAATAATAAAAATTATGTCAATCAACAATGATTTTTACAAGACGCCCTTCGCGAAGTTTCTCCGAAGGTGCTAGCCCATTCAATACTCTGAATGTTTCTTCTTTAAACCTGTTAATATTCATTATATTTGATAGTACTTTTACCGTGTCCCCACTTTTGACTGGTATTACCCGAATACGATTTGGTTTAATTTTTTTAGTATCTGTCTCTGATAAGTTTCTAAAGCTATAAGTGGTTTTCCTGAAGTTCAGCGATGACTCTGCCGTTATTAATTTAGGACTTCTAAATATGAATCTATATATTTTATTATTTTTATTGTTTCTGATAACTACCACCCTAATTTCGGAGTTCCCTGATCTCTTTCTAAGTTGAAGTTTAGCTGTCGCTCCTTCCATGCCGTTTACGTTGATATTTTCAGGTTCTGTAATGTTCTTTCTGGATAACCAGTGGTCAGAAATATACTTTTTTAATGGGCCATCAAAATATTTTTTTGCTGTATCAAATTGAATTATGTTACCATTTGAATGACGGGAAACTACCCGATTAGGGTAGTTTATAATTACATAGTTGGGCGGGACCTCAAAGCTGAAACGTAATTTAGAGTGAACAAACAGTCGACCTTTTATAATGCCTTTATCCGGATTATGCCCGTAAGGCATGTCATGTATTAATTTAAGGTATTCGATGCTTCCGGTTCGTTGGCCTTGTTTGAACGATTTTTTATTTTTAATAGCACGCTTTACTCTATCTAATGTTCTGGGATGGGTTGCAAAAATATCCGTGCTATCTACTTTCAAAGGGTCTGATTTTTGACGTTTAGCTTCGAGTTTGCTGTTTGCCCTGAGCTTGGATAAAAATTTGGGGACAGCCGTTAAATCATAGCCGTTTCGAGAGAGATAACGAACACCCAACGTGTCAGCCTCAAATTCCTGACTTCGTGAATAAGATTTAACTGCCATGTTGCTAGCTAAATCTGCTACATCTCCAGCAATTGAGCCTAAAAATATGCCGGCTGCCATTGTTAGTCCGCTCGTTACCATGGAACTACTATAACGCTGCGCCGTGTGTCTAGCCGTAATATGGCCTATTTCATGAGCTATAACACCAGAAAGTTCTGCCTCACTGGAGGCAAGAGAAATTAGACCACGAGTAACATATACATACCCACCTGGAACCGCAAATGCGTTAATTTGAGGAGTGTCTAAAATTGTAAAGGTCCATTTTATGTTTGGAAGTTCCGAAGTTCTCGAGAGAGCATTGCCTATTTTACCTATATACCTGTTGAGGCGTTGCTCTTTATAGGCTCCACCGTATGCTTTGACAATTTTTGGGTGTTCGCGACGACCTATATTAATTTCATCCTTTAACGACATAAAGCCCGTGAAACTTCTATCTCCAGTGGCAGGATTGACTGAACAACCCAGCAGCCCAAACAGACAACAAAAAAGAATTATTTTAAAATAGTTAGACATCATTTAACTCAATTTTGCATTAATTGACCAATGTTAGTCTGTATCATAATATTTATATTTTGGTTGTTCTAGTCTTAAACTAAATTATATTTAAAGATTTTTTTTAAGTTATAGATTGAAAGAATTTTTATAAACTTTATTTTTCCAAAAAAAAATTAGAAGCCTAATTTCTAACAAGTGAGTATAGAAATGTCTAAAACAACATTGTATCCCCATATTGAGCCATATAATGCTGGGATGTTAAAATTAGATAATGGTCATGAAATGTATTGGGAGTTATCAGGTAACCCTGATGGTTTTCCTGCGGTAGTATTACATGGCGGGCCAGGTGCCGGAGCATCTGCTACGCACAGAAAGTTTTTTGATCCCGAATATTATAAAATTATTATTTTTGATCAAAGAGGAAGCGGTCGTTCAAAGCCGTTTGCAGAAATTCAACACAATACTACACAAGATTTAATAAAGGATATGGAATTATTGCGACAACATTTAGATATAAAAAAATGGTTATTGTTTGGCGGCTCATGGGGTTCGTCTTTAGCACTAATTTATGGAATTAATTTTCCCGAGAGAGTAACCAGTTTTATCCTAAGAGGCGTCTTTTTGTGCAGTAAATCGGAACTTGATTGGTTTCTGTATGGAATACAGACAGTTTTTCCTGATCACTGGAGGAAATTTAGGGATTTTCTACCACCAAGTGAGCGGAGCCAAATTCTTAATGCTTATTACAACCGTTTGGCTAGCAATGATTCTAAAATTAATGGCGGAGCAACAATAGCTTGGGTAAATTTTGAAGGTTCGTGCTCAACGTTGATGCCTAGTGCTCGGCATTTGGCTCTTGGTAGTTCTGCGCAAAGAATGCTAGCTTTAGCTCGAATTGAGGCTCATTATTTTATTAATAACTTTTTCCTCCCGGAAAACTACATTTCTATGAATTTAAGCAAAATATTTAATCATAAATGCACCATTGTTCAGGGAAGATATGATATGGTTTGTCCTATTGTCACCGCTGATAAACTCTATAGCTCTTGGAATGGGGCAAATTACAACATTATTCATGATGCTGGACATTCTGCAATGGAACCGTTAATTCTTTCAGCATTAGTTTCAGCGACTGAAGATCATAAAATAATATAATCTTTTTATTATATTTCTGTTTATGTCTAAACGACGCTTTAAAGTTATATTTGATTGTCGTGTTGTAAATTTTTTGGTGAAGAAATAATTATGATTAATAAAAAGATTTGGGTAAAATAGAGATGAAAAAACAGTTGTTTTTAAAATCAATTGTCCCAACTATAACGACAATTATAGCTACGTTAATAATTATGTTTGTCCTACCGCTGGGTCTCTTAGAAGCTGGTGAAGTGGGTGATGACGATCCTTCATTTGTCTCTGTAGGTGTGGGGAGTTATGATTTTAATCGTAAGAAAGAGAAAGGCACCGAAATAAGATTAGAGTATAGGTCGAAGGAAAAATTCATTTTTTTTAAGCCTTTTACAGCAGCTGCCCTGACTACTACATCACAGGGTTTTATAGGCGCGGGTGTTTTGGTTGATTTATATTTTGATCGCAGATTTGTAGCCACGCCGTCGTTTGCGCCCCATTATTATTGGGGTGGTAATAAAAAGCTAGATCTTGGACATAAATTAGAATTTCGTTCTCAACTAGAATTGTCATACCGTTTAGATAATCGATCGAGAATTGGCTTGGCTCTCTCGCACTATTCCAATGCCAGTCTAGGTGATACAAACCCGGGCACTGAAACAGCTACAGTTTATTTCTCAATTCCAATAAAATGATATTATGCCTCATTTAATTAAAATGTTAGTGGCATATTTAAATTTTTCAGCTGAATATTTTTGAGATAAAATTAGGAAGCTTTGTGTTCAGAAGCTAAATAGTGTAGAAATTTAAATTATTAACTCGTCTACCCATCTTAGGTCCCTATATTTACATTTCATGATGATAGTTTATCCTCCATCCTTTTTACCTAATTTTATACCTGAATATTATGTCAATATAGTTTCCGTATAACTTGAATAATAGGTATAAAAGGGATAATGAAAACTCATGGTTGCGTAACTCAGTTGGATAGAGTGCCAGATTCCTAATCTGGAAGTCGGCAGTTCGAATCTGCCCGTGACCACCATCTTTTTGCTTTACTACTCCTGAACCTTAATTTCCATAGAACTTTTGACCAATTTTAATTGGCTCAATACCCCGGTTTTTTCTATTTTTATTTGTATCTCTTAAACTGTAAACACATCCACAATATTCCTGTTGATAAAATTTTTCATTTTTCGAAATCTCAATCATCCGATCTGAGCCGCCGCCCTTTCGCCAATTAAAGGTCCAATAGATTAAATTTTGATATCGGTTTGCTGCTCGTAAACCACAGCCATTAATCTGGTGAATATTTTTCCATCTAGATGTCCCAAGAGTACTTGAAAAGACCTTAAATCCATTTTCAGAAGCATACAATGCTGAGCGCTCAAAACGCATATCAAAACAAAGTGTGCATCGATATCCTCTCTCTGGTTCTTTTTCGTAGCCTTTAATTTTTGAAAACCAATTATCTTTGTCGTAATCTAGGTCAACGAAAGGCACTTCAAGTTTGTCTGCAAAACGTTTATTTTCTGTTTTACGAATTTCATATTCTCTGGCCGGGTGTATGTTTGGATTATAAAAAAGAATAGTATAACGAATCTGAGACCGTTTTAACTCTGCCATTACATCCCCGGAACAAGGAGCACAACACGAATGTAATAATACCTTTTTCTCTCCTTGTGGAACTTTAAGAACCAGTCTTTCTTTAGAATTATTCATAATATTTTATTCCAGTTTCCACACATAAACTACTATCTTAGATAAAATTACTAAAACTTTAATTACTGTTTATTTTACATGTTACCTACTTAATCATATTAAGCAATTAATCCATCATTAGTTTTAAAACAAGGACGATATAACTTTATTCATTAAAATTTGAAATTCAATGTAATATAAATGTTTATTTACAATAGTTTATATATTATTATACAATATATAGTTAATTATATAAATTATAACATAAAAAAAAGTATTAAATTTATTAACTTATAAATGTATAATATGTAAAATTGAAATTAAATTCAAAATAAATTATAATTTAAATAATACTAAGTAATATATCTTAGAGGTTTGTTATTTTGTAATTGCGAAATTAATTAAAATTCTATTTTAAGTGTGTACCCATGTTAATTAAAATTCATAGAGAACCCTAAAGTGTCAATATTCAGTTCTCTTAAAAACCAAATTGTCAAATCACCACAATTATTTTCGATTATAATGGTAACGGTGATTGTGTTCCCAATCTGGTTAACCAATTTGAGCCCAATTATACTAGAATACCAACCCCCTGTGGCTGTAGAATCTATATTGCCCACAACACAAAAAGAAAATAATCCCATAGAAAATATTGATTTGCCAATCATAAAGAAGCCAAGATTAATCAAAAGCCAAATAACAATAACTAAAGGAGATACTTTAACTGAAATCCTAGCTCGATCTAAAGTCTCTCTGAAAGAAGCAACCCTGATAATTAACTCTTTAGTGCTAAAATTTCAGCCAAAGAAATTAAAACCGGGTGATAAGATAGAAATTTCATTTAAACAAACTGAGAAAGTAACGCAAATATACGAAACTAAATCATCTAGTGATCTACACTCAGTTTCAATAGACGTCGGTTTAAATAATATTTATTTGGTAACAAAAAAGAATCAAAATGAATACATCACACAAAAAATTAGTAAAATAGTTAAGCGAACACTTCACCTTGCAACGGGTATAATTGACTCAAGTCTCTATGTCTCAGCTCTTAAATCAAATTTACCTCCACGGTTAATAATGGAATTAATAAGAATTTATTCATGGGATGTTGACTTTCAAAGAAACATTCAAAAGGGGGATAGGTTTCGCATTCTATTTGAAAAATATAGCCTCGAAAATGGACAAATCACCCGTTATGGCAATATCCTTTATTCAAGCCTAATCTTAGGCGACGAGAACAAACGGCTTTATCGATTTAGTTACAATAAAACTAAGGCCGACTATTACGACACAAATGGAAAAAGTGCGCGTAAGGCTCTAATGCGTACACCCATAAACGGCGCTAGATTGTCATCAGTTTACGGCCGTCGTCAGCACCCTATATTGGGATATAGCAAAATGCATCGAGGTATAGATTTCGCTGCGCCGATCGGGACACCAATTTTTGCTGCTGGCAATGGAACAGTGTTATATAAGGGGTCATACAAAACTTATGGAAATTATCTCAAGATTCGCCATAATTCAACATATACCACAGCCTATGCACACCTGAGTAAATTTCATAAGTTTATTAAATTAGGTCGCCGGGTCAAACAGGGACAAATTATTGGCTACGTCGGAACGACTGGTCGTTCAACTGGCCCACATCTCCATTACGAGATCCTTAAAAATGGAAGAAAAACTAATCCCTTAAAAATAAGAATGCCATCTGGTATAAGCCTTCAGGAACCGGTTCTTAAAACGTACCTTGCTCATATAGAAAACATAAAGGCAATAGTAGAAGATCTAACTAAAAAGAATTAATTAAAACAATATTATCCATCCTCAGTTCTATGCATTTACAATAGCAATGATCAGCAAACAACTAATTGACCATCAAGCAATGTAACTTTTACAGCTTCTAACTTTTTATTTCTTAAAACTAATTCGGCAATTTTATTTTCAAGTTCTCGCTGAATTACCCTTTTTAACGGCCTAGCCCCATAAGCTGGATCATAACCTACGAATGCCAAATGATCATATGCATCTTCACTGAGTTCTAGCCCAATATTATTATCAAGTAACCTCGAGGATAAGTTCTGAATTTGAATTTCAACAATTGCCCTTATATCAGACATATTTAAACGATTGAATACAACCATGTCATCTAATCTATTTAGGAATTCTGGCTTAAAGAAACTTTCAACAGAGGCTAAAACATTATTCTCCATATTCGTATCGTCTTGAATACCTGTATTAGATGCAAGTTCATCAGAGCCAAGGTTAGAAGTTAGAATAATTAGCGTATTTTTAAAATTTACCGTCCTACCTTGACCATCAGTTAACCGCCCGTCATCAAGCAATTGAAGAAGAACATTAAACACTTCAGGATGCGCTTTTTCAACTTCATCAAATAAAATAATTTGATACGGCCTCCGCCTTACGGGTTCTGTGAGCGTGCCCCCTTCTTCATATCCAACATATCCTGGTGGTGCTCCAATGAGTCGTGAAACGGAGTGTTTTTCCATAAATTCTGACATATCAATTCTTAAGACTGCTTTTTCATCATTAAACAGAAATCCACCCAATACTTTTGTTAATTCAGTCTTACCAACGCCGGTTGGACCCAAAAACATAAATGAACCTATTGGTCGCTCCGTATCGCTTAAGCCAGCTCTGGACCTTCGAATGGCATTAGAAACAATTTTAACGGCCTTTTCTTGCCCAACGATCTTGTTCTTGAGGTGCTCTTCCATCAGAATTAATTTATCAATTTCACCAACCATAATCTTTTCAACTGGTATTCCCGTCCAACGTGAAACAACACTGGCCACCATTTCATCTGTAACTCTTTCCTTTAAAAACCTATTGTTTTTTAGAGTTTCCATTTCTTCTAACTGAAGTTCAAGCCGTGGAATTACGGCATATTGGAGTTCGCCTGCAGTTTCCAGATCTCCCTCCCTATAAACCTTTTCCAATCTGGATCTGGCAGATACTAACTCTTCTGTGATTTTCTGATTCTGATTAATCTTTTCTTTCTCGTTCTGCCAGGATTCAGTAAGTTGTTGTTGTTCAAGCTCCATTTCCAGGAGCTGCCGTTTTATGAGCGACAATCTTTCAAGAGAGCCAGAATCCGTTTCATTCTTAAGACTTTCTCTTTCTATCTTTAGTTGGGTTACCTTTCTATCCACTTCATCAATAAACTCGGGTTTCGAGTCTACTTCCATTCTTAAGCGGCTCGCGCTTTCATCAATTAAATCGATCGCCTTATCCGGTAAAAACCGATCTACGATGTATCTATCCGCTAAGGTTGCCGCTGATACCAATGCTGCGTCCGTAATTCGAACACCATGGTGAAGGTCGTACTTTTCTTTTATACCCCGTAATATTGAAATTGTATCCTCAACTGTTGGCTCCGTTACATAAATTGGTTGAAAACGCCGAGCTAAAGCAGCATCTTTTTCAACATTCTGTCTATATTCGGTTAAGGTCGTTGCCCCTATACAATGTAATTCTCCGCGAGCTAAAGCTGGTTTTAAAAGATTAGAGGCATCCATCGCTCCTTCAGCAGCACCGGCTCCAACAAGAGTATGCATTTCATCGACGAATAAAATAATCTGACCATTAGCCGCTAAAACTTCAACTAGAACCGCTCTTAAACGTTCCTCAAATTCTCCCCTAAACTTTGCTCCAGCTAGTAATGCTCCTAAGTCTAGAACCATTAACTGTTTACCTTTGATAGACTCTGGAACGTCACCATTCACAATTCGTTGGGCTAAACCTTCCACTATTGCCGTTTTTCCAACACCAGGCTCTCCTATCAAGACTGGATTATTTTTGGTACGCCGTGATAAGACCTGTATTGCTCGCCGAATTTCTTCATCTCGTCCAATGACTGGATCTATTTTACCATCTTTTGCCTTCTTTGTTAAATTCTCAGAGTACTTATCCAAAGCATTATATTTATTCTCCGCTCCAGAACTGTCGGCCTGGTGACCCATCCTTAATCCATTTATGGCAGTCAAGAGGTTTTGAAATGTTATATTATGCTGTGAAAATAATTTGTTAATTTCAGTTCCTGGAACATCGACCATTGCCAGCAAAACACTATCTATAGTTGTAAATTCATCTGCTCTATCTCTAGCTATTGTCGAAGCCTTTTCAAAGACTGAGTTTAGTTCATTTGAAAGATACACTTGCCCCGCGCCCTTACCTTGAACCTGCGGTACACGCTTAAGCATCGATAACAAATCATTATAAATTAGATTAACATTTCCACCGGAACTTCCCAACAGTTTGCTTGCAATACCTTCTTTATCTTCAATTAGCACTTGGAGCATGTGCTCGTTTAATAACTGCTGATGATTTAAACGTTTAGCTAAGTTTCGTGCATTCTCTATAAATCCCTTGCAACGATCTGTAAATTTTTCTAAATCCATCTTATTTTCCTAGAATAGCTTTTATTAATCATACCAAGTCTATTAGAAGGTTTTACCATAAACTAGACTATCTAAAATACGCACAGTATATGGTTCTATCTTAAACTAGCCGCAAGTATTTTTATTTGATATACAGTCCTCATAAAAAGTATTTACTTGTATGGGGTTGTTGAACTATTCATATCGAAAGTATATATCGTTATCCATTAAAGGGTTTCTCTGGTGAGGCTATTAATAAGACTTATTTAATGAAATCTCAGGCTATTTTGGGTGATCGAGAATATGCTATTTCTAGAACCGACATTGATTTTAACCCAGATCAGCCAAAATATTTCCAGAAAAATAATTTTTTAGCGCTCGTCAATACAGCAAAACTTGCAAATTATAGGATAAAATATAACCCATCTAATAGAATGTTATCAGTTTTAAGAAAAAGAAAAGAACTAATTAGAGTAAATTTATCTAACGAATCTAAGAGATTAGACTTAGTTGAATTTTTATATACAGAACTCAATATTAACCGCGAAAATAAGTTAGATATTGTTCGAGCTACTGAGGGAACAATTCAACATACTTTTTCTGACCTACCAGATAAAGTTCTATCTTTTATAAATCTATCGACTGTAAAATCGTTTAGCGAGAGGATTGGTTTAACGATTGACCCACTTAGGTTTAGAGCAAACATAAATTTTTCAAGTAATGTACCTTGGTTAGAATTTGGATGCCTGAATTATAAATTTAAAATAAATAAGGTTGTATTGGAAGTTATTAAGAAAACGCAACGATGTGGAGCTACAGCAGTAAATCCATTAACAGCTATTCGTGATATCGACATACCCAAACACCTAAAACACAATTATGGCCATACCGATTTTGGTATCTATGCGAGAGTCCTAAAAGGTGGTGAGATTATGGTTGGGGATAGTATTGAATTTTTGCAATGAACATTAAGCTAAAATATTTTTAGCTGAATCATCTGTGTCATTAGGATTGTCAGTGGTTACGGCATCACTTGTACTGGATAAAGATGCTGTTTTTTCCACTACATGCTCATGATTAATATCATTCTGTGTTACACTCGTCGTTTCAACTTCTTCTGGAATCCGAGGCTGGTTTTTATCTGTTATATTATCCTTTTCGACTTTCTTACTCTTAAGAACTCTATTGCGGTTATTATTTCGGTTATTACGCCGAGGAGCATTATTTTTTTCGTTCTGGTCGAGTGAGGAAGTCTTTTCGTTAACGTTAGTCCGCTCCGACGTGTTATCTGAGCTTTCATTTGAGCTAGTTTTGTCATTATTTGCCTGTATTTCGGCATTATGAGCAATTATACGATAGAAGTGCTCAGCGTGCTGCGAATAATTCTCCGACGAAATTCTATCGTCGCTTGCCAAGGCATCACGGGCCAAGGATAAATATTTTTCGTGTACTTGACTCGCGTTACCTCTGATCCTGCCATCTGGACCGTTGCTGTCAAAGTTACCGTTTCTATTCCCCGGTCTCTTGCCTCCGTTATTACGACCACGGGATCGCCGAGAATTCGAACTTTGTTTCATTCTACCTCTTTAAACATATGTTTTATGAATTTTAACAAATATCAATAGTGACTTACGCTCTGAATATCTTGCAATCGTTACCGAATGCTATAACACAATGACTTTGTATTTGGGGTTCAAATTAGCGCTCATCCCTTATTTGTTTTACAGCCCACGTATTTAGTTACCTAAAAACTACTACGCAAATTGTTCTTTAAACAAAATAATTATTTACCACTTTTTTTCAAACATTTATTTTAGTTATACAGTTTGTTTCTTATACTGTTGCTAAAATACAACGATCTAAATTAGAAAAGTCTTTATAAATTTTTACTTTAGATAGCCCACTTTTTAATAATATGTCACTAACATCACCTGCTTGGCTAGCCCCAATCTCTAGTAATAAAAATCCACTCGGAGCTATTTTCTTTGCACAGCCTTGAGCAATTCTGCGATAATGTTCCAAGCCATCATTACCACCGTTTAAGGCTAGAACTGGTTCAAAATCCTTTATTTGGGTTTCTAGATCCGATATTTGACTTATTTTGATATATGGCGGATTGCTGAGAATAAGATCAAATTGTCCCTCCATACCTTCAAACCAATCGCTGTTTTGAAAGCTAACTCTTGAACTTAAGTGCAGAGTTCTAGCATTATCTATAGCGACATCTAATGCAGGTTGACTTATATCAATGCCAATACCCGTTGCGAGCGGTAGTTCGGACAATAAAGTGAGTAACAAGCAACCTGAACCCGTTCCCAGGTCCAGTATACTGAGAGGCAATCTGCGATCGCTAATATTCTGCAATGCTAGATCAATTAGTAATTCACTCTCTTGACGTGGTATTAACGTATCAGGAGTAACTTTAAAGTCCAAACTCCAGAACTCTCTGCTTCCAACGATATATGAAATTGGTTCACCGCTTTTTCTACGTTTTATTTTTGATTTTATAATATCTACATATTCAGAATCTACTAATGTTTCTGGATATCCAATAATTATTGCATCACTAATATTTAAACTATGTGACAATAATATTCGAGCTTCTATTGACGCAGATTCTATTCCTGAGAGCTTTAACTCATTTTTAAATAATGCATATAGCGTTCCCAAGTTTGTTTTTTGTTTCATGAAATTCTGGATAAACGTGATGCCTGGTCTTCGGTTAGTAGTGCTTCAATAACCTCATTGAGGTCTCCCTCCATCATTTTCTCTAATTTATATAAGGTTAAGTTTATTCTATGGTCGGTTATTCTACCTTGTGGATAATTATATGTTCTAATTCTCTCAGATCTATCGCCAGATCCTACCTGCATTTTTCTGTCTTCAGCACGCGCAGTATTTTTCTCACTCTGTTCTTTCTCATATAACTTAGACCGGAGCATTTTCATCGCTTGAGCCCGATTTTTATGTTGAGATTTACCATCTTGGCATTGGACAACAATATTTGTAGGTAAATGAGTAATTCGAATAGCACTGTCTGTTTTGTTAACATGCTGTCCACCTGCACCTTGTGCTCTATATGTATCAATTCGAAGTTCTTTTGGCTCAATTTGAACGTCAATTTCTTCAGCTTCAGGTAAGACTGCAACCGTTGCAGCTGATGTGTGAACCCGTCCCTGGGACTCAGTTTCTGGTACCCGCTGTACTCGATGAACACCGGACTCAAATTTTAATTTTGCAAATACCGCACGCCCCATTACACTTGCAGTAGCATCTTTATATCCACCAATACCAGTTTCATTTATGTCCATAATTTCAAATTTCCAATTCTGTTGCTCAGAAAATCTTTGGTACATTCTAAACAGGTCAGCTGCGAATAGAGCCGCCTCATCTCCGCCTGTTCCAGCCCGTATTTCTAAAATAGCATTTTTCTCATCAGCAGAATCTTTGGGAAGCAATAATAATTCAATCTCATGTTCTTTCTTTATTAAATCTTTTTTAAGTTGGTGAAACTCTTGTTCAGCGATTGATCGTATTTCAATTTCCGAATCAGGGTCTTCAATCAATTCAGATATGCCATGGATCTCAAATTCTATTTTTTTTACTTTATCAACCAAGGAGACAATATCTATTAAATCCGCGAATTCTTTTGAAAGACGCTGGAGATCTTGACTATTGAGACCGCTCTGAGAAGAGAGGATTTCACGTAATTCATCATGGCGAGCGGTTACTTGATTAAGCTTTTCAGAAATACCCATATGTTATTAATTTTTCCCATCATCTTGTTTAGTTTTTATTTTATCTAGTAGTAGTCTTGTTGCCTTATCTGGGTCGCCTTCAGCTTCCTTAATTGCCAGTATTCGAAGAGACTCTAAATCATGATATTCTGTTGCCCCCTGTTTTACTATATTATCCAGATCGACCTGGTGAATGGCATTATCAATAATTTTTTGAGCTTTCTCTATCTCATGGGTACGTGACGAATTGCCTTCACGGGTAACCTTTTCCAAATCATTTATCGTATACAAAAAAATATCATTAATTTTTTCAACTGATGGGTCGACGTCTCCTGGAACGCCAGTATCAACAATAAAAATAGGGCGCCTGCGCCGAGTCTTGATAGCTTTTTCAAGCATTTCTATTTCTAATAAGAAACGCCTACCATTCATTGAGGTTAAAATAATATCTGATTTAGATATTAGTTGTGGGAGATTTTCCATTTCTCCAACGTGGCAATTAAGTTGTTTGCCCATTCGATTAGCTCGTTCTGGGGAAGGATGGCTAACCATTAATTGCTCAAGTCCAGCTGAACGCATGCTTGAGGCTAACATTTCGCCCATTTCTCCTGAGCCAAGCAGCAAGCAGGTCGACTTCGATAACACACCAAACAAATCTCTAGCTACTTTAACCGCGGCTGCCGAGATAGATACTGGCCGACGGCCAATTTCTGTTTCCATAACAATACGCTTTGCAATACCTTCGGATTTTAAAACTAATTGATCAAGAAAGTCATTGGACATCCCGTAGTTAGATGCATGCTGATAAGCCAGTTTAAAATCTAATAAAATCTGACTATCTCCAATTAGAACTGCGTCAATTGCTGATGTTACTGAAAATAGGTGTCTCACTGCATCTTGATTAATTAAGGTGTAGGTTTGGTTTATTAATTCACCACGGCTAGCACCAACGTAAGCAGCAAATAACTTTATTATTTCTCCATTTATATCTTCAGCAGATGAAATAGGGGCTAAAAAAATAATATCAGTAATATCAATAGATGATAATATAATTGCATTATTAATATTAATCTTACGCAGTCTATCGAAGAATTGTGGTAAATCACGTTCTGAAATTTGCAACTTATCTCGGAGTGACATTGATGAAGAGCGATAATTTGCACCAATAACAAACAGCCCTATTTTTGTATTGCGATTATAATTTTTTTTTAAGCTCATAATGGGTAAAATTGCCTCATATTATTTTATAGATGTCCAAATGTTTTTCCAATTTTAATTCAGAAACTTCCTTTTGGGCCCCAGAATCCATATCTTTTAAAATAACTGTATTATTTTTTATCTCTTCTTTGCCTAATAATATTGCAGCAATGCAGTTGTTCTCATTAGCTTTTTTCATTCGTTTCTTTGCTGAGCCATTATATCCGAGTTCAATATTAAATCCATGCTTTCTAAGCTTTTCTGCAATTATCAATGCATCAATATTGTTTTCCTGATCAGTTGGTATAATTGCAATAGACCGTATTTTTTTATTCTCCGTTTTTGTCAAGAGGGCAAGCCGCTCAATGCCAGCTGCCCAACCAATACCAGGCGTGTTAGGACCTCCCATTTGATTAATTAA
>Ga0209630_10002709_pt1 | contig 16813 bp, 23 predicted proteins | sample COG_01_FD_184745 | JGI IMG/M metagenome (GOLD analysis project Ga0209630, IMG submission 184745) | Pelagic Microbial community sample from North Sea - COGITO 998_met_01 (SPAdes) (version 2) | ecosystem: Environmental > Aquatic > Marine > Neritic zone/Coastal water | place: Helgoland, sampling... | reverse complement strand
AATATCCTGTGTCTTTCCAGGCTGTCAGTGCCTCATCTTTGTCTGCGCCTGTAGGCAAGTAAGTAAAGCCAGCGAACACATCACCAAATTGATCTTTGAGGTACGAAGTCCTCATATCCATTGACTCCTGTAGATGACTCATACTACTACAAACATGAAACTTATAGCCTAGGTCATCATGTATACGCTTTACCCATTCTTTAGAATCACGTAAGGGATCCAGTGCAGTTATGGACTTGCTGTTATTAAACTCTCGTACATAACTATAGCCCAACTCTCTGTCAATACCAAACCTATCACCGATAACGTACTCCAAATGCCCGTTTTCTATCATTTTGAAGCCTTTTGACTCCATAAATGTGTTAAAACCGCCCTCCCAGTCGCACAATACTCCATCAACGTCCGTGAGTACTAACTTATTCATTAATGTTTTCCTTTTATATTTTTAAAGTTTAGGTATGCAAGTTTATGGTCAGACCCATTGTCTGTATACCATAGTTTACTATCGTACTCAGGACTCCGATTGTGCGTCTCTATCGAGTTCGTTTTCGATTGTTGCAATGTATTCTTTGTAGTGTTCTTTAAAGTAGTCATATACTTGATTCCATGTTGCGCCCGGAGTCATGCTGTTGCGTTCTATTGACTTTTTAGTCATATTAAGAATTACACTTTGTGTTTTTAGATCCTTAGACTTTAAACCACGACTAATTGCTACAATTTCATCATACTGCCAGTTGTCTGGATTCTTTCCAAAGTCTTTTTGTGAAGTACTAACGCCAGGCTTTGGCTTTTGTACATAGTTACATAATAGATATAAATCCTTAGTTTTAGCCATTAAGTCTGCATAACTCCGTAAATGTTGCTGATAAATTTATTTCAGGATCTGCACAACTAACATGCTGTACAAGTCCACGTCTAATTGTAATAATTGCTTCGTCTTGTGCTTCGTCTGTTTCGCCCCAGAGTGTGATGTTGTCATACATCCATCTAAACACGCCTTCCATTTCATCAGGACGTACATTGTCTACAAGTTTTTGTCTTGCTTGTTTAAGTTCACCTGCCTTAAACAATTTAACAACATCTAACTTAAACTCTCCACCACCTTGTTGGCTTGTTTGAGTTTCCACCAGAGTGCCAGAACTACTGTTCATCTGTGTCATGTTTAAACACTTACGCAAGTCTGGATATGTTGCTTTAACGTAATTGTCTAATACATCTAGTTCGAACTCAATGCCTTCTTCGATCATTACCTTAGCAATACGAGCTGTGAACTCTGTTTGGTCAGTCTTAGCAATATGAAAGCCCTGACACCTAGAATGTATTGCTGGAATGACCTTGTGTGGATAGTTACAAGTTAATATAAACCTTGCTGTTTGATGATTTGCTTCCATAACACCACGCATACTTGCTTGTGCTTCTGGAGTCAAGTAGTCTGCCTCATCCAGTAAGATAATTTTAAACTCTCCGAAAGGCATTGTGCTTGAGAAGTTTACAATCTTATCTCTTACTAAATCAATACCACGTTCTCGACTAGCATTAATTTCTAAAATGTCCATGTCATCAACTTCAAGTTCATGCATCAACATCTTGGCAAGAGTTGTTTTCCCAGTACCCGGGCTGCCACTTAGTAATAAGTGTGGGATACTGCCTTCTTTAACCCAGGATTCTACCTGCTGTTTCTGTGCATCATCTGTAAACACATAGTCAGCAACAGTCTTAGGCCGGTATACTTCAGTCCATAGTTGTTTCATATAATCTATTATACAATAGTTGGTTTAAAAAGTCTATAAAATTATTCTGCAAATTCTCTAGTTTTTCGTTCTGCATGTACTGAGTTTGCAATTGATTCAGAATTAGGTTCTTCGTCGCTAACCATCATGATTGAATCTGGATCAGCTCTACGTATAGTAAATTCTTCACCATCTTTTGTGATCTTGATACCACGACTCCAACGCCCGTGTTCCATCAGTACCCACTGCCCAACTGATACGTCTGTTTGTTTGGGGCCTACAGTATACACTTGTGCCCAGCGTGGTCGTATACCATCTGTTTTGCCATCATCACCTAACAACACAATACCACTATCAAGTGTGCGCCCACCAAAGTTCATGTCACGCACAACAACATTGTTGCCTAATGGTTTAATTGTGTAGTCGTCTAAGTCTAGACTAAATTGATATCCAATATTTTGATTGAACGGATTTTCTTGCATTTGTTTCCTTTCTAGATTCGTTTTACTGTGGTGTCACCTGTATTAATACCTGCAGGTTTAACTTCAGGCTCTTCTAATTCAACTTTCTTTGCTAATGCTGCCGCTAGTCCACCACGCATTACCTTTGGTTCTTCTTTAATTTCTTCTTTGGGTGCAGTAAACTTTTCTGTTGCGGGTGGTGGGGACTGCAAACCTTGTACTGTTTCTACTCCTGAAGTAGGTGCCGCAGTATTTTGAACTTTTTGATCAACAATATCTGTGTAAACCTTATCATCTTGTGGAATCATTGTGTGAACTTTATATGTCTCGTCAATAACTTCTTTTCTAGTTTTCACAACTTTGCCACCAAAACCTAACTCGTCTCCTCTTGCATTGACTTTCATATTGCCAACTGCAATCGTGTTCTCATTTTGCAAACGTAGACTTTCCATGTCTATTGTCTGACCTCTTGCTGTTCTATGTATTTTTTTAGCCATTACTTGAAACTCCTTAATATACGTATATTTCTATTTACCGCAAAAATTCACGATAATCTAAATTATGCTTTATGCTGTCCACCTTGTGTATGCCTATTAGGTACAGTACGTAACTAGCAACACTAGATCCTCTACCAACACCCCATACAACATTATTTTCTCGCATAACGTCAACTAGGTATATGAGATAGCGTAACATAGGTATCATGTTTAATTCAGAAAATGCTTCGTATTCTGCTATTACTCTGTTAATAGCATCTTGCGGTTTGTCTATCAGTTTCTTACTGAGATAATCCATGACATCTATTTCTTCATACTCTTTGGGTATAAAGTATTCTGCTTGGTGTGCTAAGTCGAACTGCTCCTGGGTAACCCATTTTGTTGTATCCAGTCTTGGTTGTCTCAACTGCGGTACTTTGAGATGTAATTGCTTTACTGCGTTGTTATACTCTTCAGCATTGCTGATCTCATACTCGTTGATATCCAGATCTGGGTTGCTATATAATAACGTTACCAAATCATCTGCTTCTAAAAACGTTTGACCAAACTGGTTAGTCACCACTTTTACCGCCCTTAACAACTTTGCCTTGAAATTTATTAAACTGGATTACTTCTGCATCTTCCTCTGGTGGGGACTTCCAACCTAAATACAGATCTTCCCAGTTTGGAATTTCTATATCTGTTGGTTTACCATAGTCGCCTGTTAATATGTCTGACCTCATGTACCAAGGACTATTGTTTTTTCCTTTTATCCATGGCGCTTTATTGTATATACTATAATCGTTTTCTGCGTCAGAATAAAACTCTATGTCTTTGCCTTGCCAACTGCTTACGCTAAGTTGGTCAACTTGTGCTCTGCCTTCTAAGATAGATTGTGCCTTTAAGAACACGTAATCAACTATTATACTATCATATGGCTCTTCATGCAACTGGCAATATGTATTGTTAATACCTTGACGATATAGTTTTTTAAGTAGCGGGTTGTCGTATTTTATAAAGACAGTGCCTTCAAACATACTGTCTGTTAAGAATTTTACTCTATCATATGCGACTCTTTGTTCGTATTGGTCACTAGAGAGAAGAGAAATTGCATAACTTAATTCATACTTGTTTGCTAATAATCTGTCGTCTATTAATATGTTTGCTGAAAATTGTTTTGAAACTCTTATACTGGCTTCCATAATCACTTTATGTCAATAATGTTTTTGAAATCTTTACTGTTATTATTCATTAACTTTTCAAGTTCTTTGCGTTGTCTATGTTTAAGTTCATCTTGTAGTTGTTGGTTTACAAGTTGCATCTGTTGTAGCAACGCTGGATTTGCTCCTGTTCTATATGCACCTGATAACTTACGTGATATATCTTGGGAACGTTCGTTTAGTTCTTGATCTGTTAACTCTGATAGGTTTTCTAGTAAAGGATGGAACATAATAATATATTTATAAGTCGCCTTCTTGTCTGTTCTCAGAATAGTGTGCGTTAAAATTGCCACCTGGGTAACGTGATTCTAACTTCTTAATGTTTTCTTCTAATACATCGTTCGGGTCTAAATTAAGTGCTCTACAAGCATTAATCCAGTACCACATAATATCGCCTAGCTCACGTTTCATGTGAAAGATGTTTTCTTCGTTAACTGGTTTACCTTGGAACAACATCTTTTTGGGTATTTCTGCGAACTCACCTGTCTCTGCGGCTAAGCCCATTGCGGCTGTTAACAACAAACTTGGATTAATTGTTGTGTTGGTATTAATGTCAGTTATCCGTTCTACCAACTTGTCTGGATAGTTTGACTCTGCTGAAGTTACTTCACGAACAAAGTCTTGGTATTTGTTTAAGTCTATCATACGCTCTCCTTATGATGTATTATAACTAGGATAGGATATAAAGTCAAACAAAAAGGCTAGTAAACTAGCCCTTTTGCCGTTTATTTTAACTTGGATTAGTATGCGCTAACTGCCGCTCTTGCCCAAATTACTGTGGAGCCATCATAAGTGCCTGTACATACGTAAACATAAGAACCATCAACTGCGATCATACCTGCAACATCACCAGCCTGACCAGTATTGGCAGGTGTGTCAGTATTGAGTCTTAGTCTATCTGCATGTATTCTTGTTAGGTTTCTTGTTATATCGTTAACTGCGATTGCTGAGCCATTGTCTTCTGTTGTAAATTCAAATATGTAAGTGCCTGTTTCATCGAAAGTAATAACTCTAGAGCTAATACCTGCAATGTTTTCGTGTCCGATACTTACTTCTGCCGGTAGTGTTACGGTATGAGCCACGTTGCTTATTGTAACCTCTACTCTGATTCGTCCCAACTGTCCAGCTGGGGGGAAATTACTAAACGCAAATGTCAGCGAACCAGTCGCTGTAACTGTTTGGTAATGTCCTTCAGTATGGCTGAATGTCACTGTGCCTGATGTTGAGCCTTTGTCCAGTCTTGCTTCTGAAAAGTCCTGAATTTTTGCCGCTTTAACTAATGAATCGTTAAAGTCATTATCTAGTGTGTCGCCTGACAATGCAGACTTTAATATAACTTTACTTTGTAAGTCTTCTATTTCTGACTTAGCATATGTGAAGTTATTCTTAGAATTTGTGAAGTTGTCCCTAAAACCTTGACTGTCGTTATCTTGCCCAGCTACTGGGTATAAGCCGTCAATGGTATTTGGATTAATATTACTGGCCATTTATTGTTCCTTAATCTGTCTGATACTGTATTAGTTCGTAATCTACATTTGGTTCTCTTCCGAATATGCCTCTTCTCGGAAATACCAAGTATTTATCGTTTTGATCTGGTTCTTCGTATATGTCTTTATATTTAACAAATTTAGTACCTTGTCCGTCAAAAGTTGTTTCGGCACCATACTTGACACCATCAATATCAAAGGTAGTTTCTTCTGCTGACGTAAATATTCCTAGGTCCTTGTCGTAATTCTTGCTTAAATTTAGATCATGTACGTATCTGTCTGTTTCCCATTTGATATCTTTAAAGTCAAAGTTGTTATTGTCTATATGTCTGTTTAACAGGAACGCAATCTGTTCTGCACTTCCTGGCGTAACATACGCTAATATAGCATAGTGTTTATAGTTAAGAACCTGATTATTTTCTTGTTTACTTGTTTGCCAGTCTGGCAAAGTATTAACGTTAGATTGTCCTACACCAGTAACCAGTGCTTGTTGCATGTTTAATATACTGTTGGGGTACACCAGATACTCGTTATTGGCACTAGAGTGCCAGTTGCCTGTTGAAACGTCTATATATCCTTTGTCTACACTAAGTGTGTTATCTATTTTATCACTTAGATCCAATGAACTACTTGTACTAACTCCTAATACGTTTTCTTGGTCATCTGTAATTTCAATATAAACAACCTCGTATCTAGTGGTGCCATCACTGTCAAGTGCTCTTGCATAATTTACATCACCAAACGTTAACTTCTTGTTATAGTGATTTGTGCTCATTGCCGCTACAAAATTATTAACTGTTTTAGGTTCTAGACCCGTAGCAACTAAAAATCTTAAGTCTGTTTGTTTACCAAAGTAAGGATCAGACGATCTGTAAATTTTATTTGAAGCAAAGATATTAGCATTAGCAAGTAAGTCGGTAAAACTGGTTCTATCAGTTGATTTGGTTCTACTTACAAAATATAAATCTTCATAAGGTTTTGTATTTGCAACACTTACTGTGATTGTAAAGTCTCTTGTAACTGTTATTTCGCCCTCTAAGTCGTACGCTTCAATAGTGCTCGTAAATGTTGTATCGAAAGACGTTACTCCTGAATCGAAAGAGATATCTCCACCATCTAGTTGGAACACATTAAAACTGCATCTACCCACAATAAGACCGTTGTCTAACAACTTAAGTCCCTGTGGTAGTCTATTTGTACTACCTCTCTTTAGTCTGTAGTACAGAGTTCTGTCCAGCGGGTTAGTGGCTTCCACATATAACTCACTTACTGCCCCGTTTTCTATTGTACCAAGTGCGGCAGGTGTACTCCAAGTAACCTGTCTTAACAAATCGGTAACTAGTGTCACAGTAATAATACTAAGTTCACTTTCGTAGTCTGGATCCACCACCTTCTCTACTTTGACACCAAATGTAAATTCCTGCTGAGTTATTGTCTGTATAGGTATATACCCGTGTAACCATCCAGTTGTGGTATTTAGAGTAAGTCCTGGAGGTGCAACAAAATCCCCTCCTGAATATCTTTCAGAATCGTATAAGCCATCATCATATAGAGATCCACTTCCCAGTGACAATGCATATCTAACAGCATCATTATCAGGATCCCAGCCGTCAAACTTGTATGCAAAGTAATTGTCGTGCAAGATTGTGCCCAATGTAGAAGGAGGATTTCTCAAAACTGGCAGACGTTTATTGTCTGTGTCTGTTGTTATTAAATCATCGTGGTCTGCTGTAAAGTCCGTTGTGTCAGCAGTCATTGAGTCTTTGCTCAATACTTCTATTGTATAAGTGGCAACATCAAAATCTTTGCCGTCTGTGGCACTTATTTCAAAACTGTAAGTTTTATTAATACTAGGGCTAGAATTATCCCAGGGAAATTCGTCCCAGTCTTGTTTATCGAACCCTGGATCATCGTTAGCAATCAGTGCCTGCGGTGTTATGTAACCAGATACTAAACCGGTTGTGCTTACTGTTAGTCCTGGAGGAAGTTCTCCACTAGATAACTCCCAAGAAATAGTGTCATCTGGATCTAGATCTACCGCTTCTAACTGAAAACTAAAGTAGGTGCCGTCATACACTATACCTAGTCTTTGTGACAAGGTTGTAATATCAGGAGGATTTTGTCCTGTTACTGTTAACTGAAACGTTCTGTCTGCTAAATGTCCACTGGGTGTTGAGACTCTTACTGCAAATCTACTTGTTTCGTTTTGCCCAACGTCTAAAGGAACACCTCTGACAAATACTTTGTTCTTGGTAGGAGTGCCTTCGATAAACCCATCGTCTTTTAAACTGAGTCCACGTGGCAGATCTCCTGCTGTAACAGTATATGTTAGATTCGGATCTAAGGGTTGATCAGGGTCTAGAACATCAAAACGCAAGTTATAAAACTGACGTTCTGCAATGATACCTAGATCACCTTCGGGTGTTTGCCATACTGGTTTTGCCACTATAAAGACTCCTTATAGTGTATTTATACTTACGGTGCTGAGGATTTATATGGGTGTCCGCTGGGTAGACTGCTTTCTAGGCCCCATTTATGTGCTAGATAACCTTCTGCTTTTTGTATATCTGTTATGTCTGTGCCGCCTGTGCCTGGCGCACCTGCTACGGTAAAGAATTCAGCAACACGACCATCAGTTCTTTCATTGGATCTGTTACGCATAATTCTCACATCTTGATTTTGATTAATAGCATTGTCGTAGTCATTAACAGGAGTAAACGCATCACTACCATTTGTTCTTAGTGCAATTTGATTTCCAGTCTTGTTAAAAATAACACTAACAATATGGTAATTGTCTAGGCTAAGTCCACTGTCGAACTGCTGTAGATTACCTATAGTTGATGAGATTCTGTTTGAACTTAATCCATCTAAGTCTAACTCTCCATTAAATGCACTTGCATTACCAGCACTAATAGCATAGTCTCTTTTGCTACCAGATGATACTGTATTATTTTCCACACTCCATAAACTGTCTTGGTTGTCATTTACTAAATCAATCAAGAATATACCAATGGCCCAGTGGTTACCTGATCCGTCTGTTTGTGCTTGTTCACTTGTTGTTGTAAAATCTTCGTTGGACGATGCAAGAAAATCGAATACCGGTAGACTGTTAAGTGCTGAACTTACCACAGTAGGTGTGCCGTTAACTGTAAATGAGTAGTTGCCTGCTTTATCCGTTACCGCTGTAACTGTAGATCCGCTTGTTGTGTAACTGGTTGCATCACTAGCATCAATCCAAATTGCAGTAGTAATATCGTCAGCAGGAGACCACGCATCAACTGGTGCAGTATGTGTGGCTAAATTTGTTCTATAGTTTCTTCTAATAGCACTACGATTTAGTTTAGCATCGTATACTCTAAATATACCTATTGTGCCTTCAAAGTCTGAGCCATCACCTTGGTTGGTTACTGTGTCATGTCCAACTGCCATGTACCATTCTGGAGTAGAAATGTGTTCTTGAGGACTGTCAAATGTAACTGCTACCTTACAAACTCGTTGACCATCTAAAAAACCTCTAAAATTTGAACCGTCATAGGTTAGAACTACTTGATGCCAAGTGTCCAATGTAACTGAGCCTGTGGGTCCTGATGAAGTTACAGCAGTACCGTTCCATAAGCCAAACTCTAGTTGTCCGCTGACCATCTCAATAGCAGAGAAGTGATATTCACTTCCTGGTGGACTAGTGTTAGAGTAATTCAGCAAAACACCATTATCGCCTGTAGGATAAAACCAAAGTTCTACTGTGTGTACATCGCTGGCACCAATGCTAGACGAAATGTCTGGAGTTACAAAGTAATCGTTTGCTGTAAAGTTAAAGTGGTCTGTTTCAAATTCGGGACTACCAACTAAGGTTCCATTGTAACCGTTGCTGGTTAAATCTGTTAGAGTTGTTCCCGATCCACTGTAACTTGTACCATCACTGGGATCATAATGTACTATTAATCTATGAGATTTTGATAGTCCTGCAAAACTATCAGTGCTGGCTCTTCTACCGCTTGCGAATGATCCATTAAATGAACTGACTAATGGCATCAATTACTCCTTATGTAAAGTCTACCAGTTGTGCTAATACTGTATATGTTCCACTGTTATTAAGTATTGTGAAACTTACGACATCAATCCCATTATCTGTACCAGTTGGTTCTATCCCACCTTGCCAGTTAATAGTTTGTGCCGCACCTGCTATCTGTACTGCTGTAGGAATAAATTCACTAGCACCTTGTACAAGTACAAGACTGACAGTAGTTGCGTATGCAGAGTCAAGTTGTAAGTTTGTAAAGTTTGCTGTAAAGTCAGCACTAATACTTGTGTGATAGAATATTGTACCATTTGAGCAGTCATGTGTTACTGTGCCTGTTGCACTAGTTAAACTGCTGAACTTTTCTTGTGTGCCTTCTTCTAACTTTAAGCCACCATTAATAGTAACTGTACCAGTACCATTTGGTGTTAAGTTTAAATCTTCGTTGGATCTTGCTGTTGTAATGCTATGTCCGTTTAGATCCAAGTCACCACCAAGTTGTGGTGTTGTATCGTCTGCAACATTACCACTTGCACTACTATTAACAGTAATATTGCCTTCTGCATCACTTGTAGTGGTTACATTAGTACCACCTATAATCTTTATGCCTTCGCCAACACCTACTGCTCTTAATGTTGAGTCATCAGCACCAATGTTTAATACTGTACCTGTTACAGTATTGCTACCTAATGCAATCGACTTGTTAGTAAGTGTATCGCTACTAGATGCTGTAATATATGAACCTAAGTCACTAATATTGGACTCAGTAATTGTAATAGTGTTACTTGCACTACTAATTGTTTTGTTGGTTAACGTATCAGTAGAACTTGCTGTGAAAGTAATATCACTTGTAAGAGCAAGTGTTCCTGTACCACCTGGTACAGTGTGTGTATTAAGTGTGCCAAGGTTTGTAATATTGTTACTTTGTGCATCTAGTTCACCACCAAGTTGTGGTGTTGTATCTTCTACAACATTGCTAATGCCTGTGTCAGTAGCATCAATTGTAATGTTACCTTCACTGTCTGAACTTGTAGTTACATTTGTACCGCCAATAATTTTAAAACTTTCACCACTACCTATTTCACGAAGTGTAGAATCATCAGCACCTACGCTAAATCCAAATATACCGTGTCCATTGATTGTAATATTGCCTTCTGCATCACTTGATGTAGTGATACCTGTGCCACCAATAATTTTAACACTCTCACCTGAGCCAATCGCTCTAAGTGTAGAATCGTCTGCACCAATACTCCAACTATAACTACCACTTGCTGAGGCGTTAATTGTAACATTGCCTTCTGCATCACTTGAGGTGGTTACATTAGTACCACCAATAATTTTAATGCCTTCTAGGTCATTAACACCACGCATTGTGCTGTCGTCAGCACCAACGTAAAATAATGGTTCGTCAAAGTATCTTAGTTTAGCACGTTTCCAAATTAATGTACTACCGTCATAATCTGCGGCTGACTTATACAAATAATCATCGTCTTGACTTATAAAGTTATCTGCGTCTCCTGCTAATCCTACACCATTTACACCATAGTCTGTTCTAGGTTGTAAAATAAAGGTGTCAGCATTAGTCTGTAAAGCGGCAACGCCTTTAACATTTAAAATTAGGTTCTGATTCGTTGGTGAGCCAGCGGCACTAATCGTGTTGCCATCAATGTTTATGTCATCTACATCTAATTCAGTAAGAGTTCCTGTTTTATTAATACCATCAATAATTAAGGTACTGTCATCTCCAAAAACGCTACCTATTAGATCACCATCTACAAAACCATAATGTGTGCCAGTAGTATCGCCTGTTAGATCAAATGCCGCATTTGTTACTGTTGCACCATTTAAATTAACGGTGCCTGAAAATGTTGCTGTTGTGCTATTGTTAATAGTGGCAAGTAATGTACCTGTCTCATCTATAACAATAGATGAATCTTTCATTAGGTATCTGTCTACCTGCGTTTCATCACCATAAAACACACCACCTGTAATTATAGCATCACCTGCCCCAGACAACGATGTAAATCCCTGTATCGTCGTTGCATTTAGTGTAGTAATTGTGCCACTGGTAGAATTAATAGTACCAACTACTTCATTAGCACCACCATCTACCAGTATAGTACTGTCATTACCAAATACACTACCTACTAGGTCACCGTCTAACTGTCCGTCAACACCTATATCACTTAGTGATAGTACGACAGCACCTGTATTGCCGTTAACACTAGTAACCGCATCAGTGAAACTTATAACACCAGTTGAGTTGTTGTAGGCAATACTGCCTGTAGCACTTAGAGCGGCTCTTGATCTCGCATCTGTGTAATATAAGTTGCTAGAACCTTCAGATAAATTGTCTGTGTCGTGATTACTAATACTGCTTACAGTTCCTGTTACATCTCCTGTTAAGTCTCCAGTGACATTTGCACTTAATGCTGTGCTTAATGTAAGAGCACCTGTAATGCTAACTGGACTATCTATTACAACACTACCTGTACCATCTGGATCTAATGTAATATTACCATTAGTATCTGTGCTGGATATTGTGTTTCCTGAAATAGCAAGATTGTCTACTTTAACTTCACCAGTCCCGTTCGGGTCGAGAATAATATCTCCGTTCGAGTTTGCTGAACTTAAAGTATTACCACTTAGGTCTAAATTACTTAACGAGTCACCTCCCAGTTCAGTATACACTTCTGAAAAGTTATCATTAATCTTATCCATTGCATCACGGAGTTTGTCTCCTGTGCCGTCGTTTTCAATGGTACCTATGTTAATTAGTTGTCTTGCCATTGTTTATCCTTACCAAGTGCTTATAGCGGCTCTTGCCCAAATTGCTGTTGATCCGTCGTATGTTCCTGTACAAACATAAATGTAGTTACTATCCCATGCTACCAATCCTGCAACGTCACCGTCTGCACCTGTTGATGCGGCTGGTGTTTTACTTGTGCTTATTTTAAATTGGTCGTCTTCAATAACAACTAAGCCTGTTCCGTTAGGATCAAGTGAAATGTTGCCATTTGTGTTTATACTTGCAATGGTATTGCTACTGATGTCTATGTTTGTGTCAGCGGCCGATGCACCATAAACTTCTTGGAAGTTGTCGTTTATTTTGTCAAACGCTGTGCGTAAAGGATCTCCTGTGCCATCATTAGCACTAGACCCAATATTAATGATCTGTCTAGCCATATTAAATTATCCTCGATTACTGTTATTTAGCAGTTTTCGTAATTGAGGTTATAGTTTAGTATGGTGTAAATGAAGAGCCACATCCACAAGTCGATGAAGCCATTGGGTTCTTTATAGTAAAACTTTCGCCGTACTGATCTTCCTGATAGTCTACTGTTGCTCCCTGAAGATATGCACTACTCATTGAATCAACCAGAACACTGACATCGCCCTCTGTGATAACAAAGTCGTCTTCTTCCTGATTCTCTTCAATAGCAAAGCCGTACTGAAAACCTGAGCAACCACCTCCCTGTATAAAGATACGCAGTTTGCCACCTGGGCTTTCTTCAGTTAGTACAGTTCGTAGTTTGTTAATTGCTGATTCTGTAACAGTAATCATAATAAATGTCTCTTGTTGCCTACACTAGTATTTAACACAGGATTCATTTCATCTGCATCAGGATATGCATCTACTTTTTCTGTAACTGGATCTCTGCCATCACATATTTCTTTAGCATAGTCTAAGAAAAACTGTAGTTCCTCGGTCATAGTAGTATCTACTTTGATTGCCTCAGCCGGACATTCTGGCTCACATACTCCACAGTCTATACATTCATCTGGATCTATTACCAGCATAGTACCTGCGTCATAGAAGCAGTCCACCGGACACACCTCGACACAGTCTGTGTATTTGCAACGTACACAGGCGTCATTTACAATATAAGTCATGTATTAATTATAGTTGATTGTTGATAAAATTGCAAAGACTTTTTAGTCTTCTTTTTTCCAGATAGTCCAAGCACCATATGCAATTGCACCGTATGCAACAAGACTTGCGATTGGTTTAAAGATTAAAAATGCTACACCTGCACCAACTAGAACAATTCCGTCCCAACTTGTGCGTTCTGTTAATCGTTTAGTTACCCATTCAGTAATCATAATTTTTGATCTCCTTGGTTATATCTTTTATCTAATAAATGAAAGTCGTCGCCTGCTCCAAGTACACATGCTATCTCATTATTCATTTCTAATAACACCCACATGTTTGCATCATTAGTAAACAATACCTGGTTGTTATTAAAATTGTCGTCTTTGTTTTTTGCTTGCCAGAGAACATTTAGTTTTTGAGATTTTATACCTTCCAGTGTGTACACCAAAGGCCAACAGTTTACTGGTTTGGTTTGTGGTGTTGCTTCTACAAACTGATCAGCTGGTATTTCCTGTATTTCCTGTGCTTCTAATGATACTATACATGTTGTAGCGGCTATAGCACATCCTGCTATAAACCCTTTGATAAATTTATGCATGTTATCTAGTCTGATTCACGCAACACAATAACGCCACAGGCTAATCTATCACCTGCATTGCCAGTTTTGAGAGATTCAGCATCTCCTCCTTTTCCTAGGTCATCCTTGCCACTGTGGACAACAACAGCTCTTCCTACAACACTGTGTTCTCCTGTTAGATTAACTCGGTGAGCTTTAATTGTAAAATCAGCAACACCTTTATCGTCAGCAACAATGTTGCCTAGATCGCCTACATGTCCTTGTGTTAAATCACCGTGATCGGTTCCATCTGGGTTATAATGTCCTCCGGCACTTTCGCATCCGTTGCTTAAATCACCATATTCATGTATATGGAACCCATGCTCACCAGGTTCAAGGCCTGTTATTTTTCCTCGGATAACTGTGCCTTTACCAGGCTTACTTAGTAAAAGTATTGTACCCTTTACCTCGTCACTGTGTTCTAATTCGCAAACTGCTGATATAAATGTATCATCTTCTGTTAAAGTCTTTACAGATTCACATTGACAAGCCGCCGCTTTAGTCCTTGGGCAACTTGTGTCAGTTATTAAATCTAGATGTTCACGAATTTGTGTAGTAGTCATATTGTTATTTATCGCCACACTGCTGATCGCACTTCATTAGCCTGCCTTCCTTGTATGTAGAACAAGACCAAGACTTCTCAATCTCGTTAAACCATGCAATACATTCTGACAACGGATGTTCTAGTGCATTGTTGTTGTCAATTAAAGGACGTAGTTGTTTGTTTAAGACTTCAAGTTGTTCACCAAAGCCCACACTGGTTTTAGGATAAAAGCCTAAGTAACAGCAAGGATAAACCTCACCGTTAGCAGTGATGTACACACTCTTCGTTTTTTGTACCTCACAATTTATCTTTTTAGCCGGAGTAAAGTACTGAGCTATGTCGTCGAACAATAACATCTCACCTTTGCGTTTTGTGATATAAGGCTCTACAGTTTTGTGATCTACTCCGTCCCAGTGGTGCGACCAGTCTCCCAGTATATGTACAAGATTACCTTGTTTGTCATATACAGGTCCCTGATCTCTGCCTTCTTCAACCACTTTGAACACGCTGAAGCCTAACTGCTTACTAAGTTCTTCACACTCTTTAACTTGGTGCTCGTTATGTTTGAACTTAATAAACTTCCAGATAGCATGTCCACCAGCATCTATAAATGTTTTGGCATTCTTTATTACTGTGTTCCAGTTTGTGTTTTGTCTGTACAAGGTATGTGTGTCGCTCATACCGTCTAAGTCAAACTCTATCTTACAGTCTAGTTCTGCCAGCTCTTGCCAAAAGTTATCTCGTCTTGCACTACCGTTAGTGCTAATATAAATGTTGCATGTTTTGTTGTGTTGTCTAAAGTAACGAATGATGTCTACTGCTTCTTCATTCATAACTATGTCACCATAGTTACCGTTAATCAGTATAGATTGTAACTGATGCAAGAACAGTGGCTCAAATATCTTTTGTGCTTGAGCTAGTGTTAAACTAGTTTCTGGGTAACCATCGTTGTAGGGGAAGCCACGATAGTTGCGAGGACACTCAGGACAACGAGCGTTGCATAAACTTGAAATCTCTAAATGGACTTCTTGAATATCCTCAATATTGTACATTACCTTCTGTACGTTATCCTGCCTTTTTTAAGATCGTAAGGACTCATTTCTACTTCTACTACATCACCTAATGTAATTCTAATTCTTCTTTTACGCATCTTGCCACCTAAGTATGCTATAAGCTCGTGTTCGTTGTCAACACCTTTAACCCTAAACATAGCATTAGGTAGCACATCTAATACTTCACAATCCATCTTAATTACATCGTCTTCTTTAGCCAAACTATCTCCTCATTTTGCTGATTGCAACTGCTTCTTCGTCGCTGAAAATAGGCACTGCATTTGATTTATGCATTGTGCCTATACCTTTAATCTTATTGCCTGTATATACTTTGTCAGGCGATCTAACTGCTGTACCTACTCCTGTACTATGACTAGGAATATGTGGTGTTTCTCTACGAAAAACTTTTGGTGGGGTATAACTTTTAAACTTAGGTTCAGTTTTATTTAACTTAAGTTTACCACACCTATAATCAATATACTGCTCAAGTGTTAGTTGCTCACTGTGTCTACCAGCCTGTTTCAGTCTACGATTATAGTCCTTGTGTTCCATCTGATAATTTTCTAGAGCTGTTTTGGTAATTTTAGTTTTGCGCTTCTTATACGAAGTAGTGGTCATGTAGGGACCAACAAGATGCATAGTCATATTATATCGCTGTAATTTTGTTTGTAGAAATATTTTTTAAAAACACATTATCGAAGGTAGGATTTATTTCCTTTGCTAACTTCTTTAGTTTAGATAATGTATCTGCTTGACCTACATACTCATCATCTGTTACATTATATAACAGGTACTGCTTGCCACCTAGGTTATCCTTAACTAGTTCATAGTAATAGTACGGCTGGGCTAGTAGAGCATCTCTCTGTGCCGAGATAATTTCTTCTTCTATTCTTGCTTGTTCTGCAAGTACCTGTTGCTGTAACTTGGCTTTTTTTATTATGTTAACTAAAAAATAGCCTGCTAGTCCAACTAAAATTAAATCAAAAAGTGTCATTACTCGTCCTTAAAGATATCCATTCAGTTATTATAGTATCACTCGTTCCTGTTGTCAATTAAATTACCCCAACGTAACATCATATAGTTCAACAATTTTTCATCATCACATTCAATCACGAAAGATGTCCCTCTCGTAACTATGTAAGTGGTAAACTGTTGAATATCCTGATCTGGTAAATCACTTATCCAGTCTTGGATAGGCCAGAAATATTCCATACTAAATCTCATAACTCGTCCCTAATAATACTTAGCCCATTATATACCATAATAAATATTGGCATGAAAGTAGTTCTAATAACAGGCGGATTCGATCCATTACACGCAGGACATCTTGCATAT
>Ga0209630_10002706_pt1 | contig 16817 bp, 20 predicted proteins | sample COG_01_FD_184745 | JGI IMG/M metagenome (GOLD analysis project Ga0209630, IMG submission 184745) | Pelagic Microbial community sample from North Sea - COGITO 998_met_01 (SPAdes) (version 2) | ecosystem: Environmental > Aquatic > Marine > Neritic zone/Coastal water | place: Helgoland, sampling... | reverse complement strand
CCCGCTTCGCGCTCGCGCACATGGTCGAGGGAAAGCCGGTGCTGGAGCATCACGACAGCTTCCCCGCCGAACGCTATCCGACCTTCCTTGAAGGCGTGAAGGCCTTCATCGACGGCTGCGAGGTCAAGCCGACCGGCGGCGTCATCGCCGTGGCCGGACCGGTCACCGACGGCGAGATCGACCTGACCAACTCCCCCTGGGCGGTGTCGGAAAAGGAGCTCGGCACGCTGGGCCTGAACCCCGTGCGGCTGATCAACGACTTCGAGGCCCTGGCCTGGGGCGCGCCTGTGGTGCCGTCCGACCAACTGGCCTCGCTGGGCGGTCCCGAGGAAGGCGATCCCCATTCGGCCGTCGCGGTCCTGGGCCCGGGCACGGGCTTCGGCGTCTCGGCCCTGATCCGCGATGCGCGCGGCAATGAGCTGGCCATGCCGTCCGAAGGCGGCCACGCCTGCTTCCCGCCCGGCGACCCGGTCGAGGACGAAATCCTGCGCATCCTGCGCCGCCGTTATGACCGGGTCTCGATCGAGCGCCTGATCTGCGGCCCCGGCCTGCTGAACATGCACCGCGCCCTGGCCGAGATCGACGGCCGCGAGAGCCATATCGACGATCCGGCCCAGATCACCCAGGAAGCCCTGGACAATCCCAACAGCCACTGCGGCGCGACGCTCGCCCGCTTCTGCGCCATCCTGGGCGCCGTCGCCGGGGACATCGCCCTGACCACCGGCGCGCGCGGCGGCGTCTATATCGCCGGCGGCATCGCCCCGCGCATCCTGCCCTTCCTGAAGGTCAGCCCGTTCCGTGAGCGGTTCGAGCGCAAGGGCCGGTTCAAGGAGTATATGCAGGCCATTCCGACGCACGTTATCCTGCACAAACACGCCGCCCTGCTGGGCGCCGCCCGCGTGGCTTTTGCCGACCTCGGCTGATTGGACCTTCTTCAATGCGCATCCTGACCGTTTCCGCCCTGGCGCTCGCCGCCCTGACCATCGCCGCCTGCGAGCAGAAGGCCGAGGCTCCGGCCCCGGCGCCCGCCCCGGCCGCCGAGCCCGTGCCGGACAAGTCGACCATGACCCCCGAAGAGCGCCGTCACGAGCTTCAGATCGAAAGCGCCCAGCGCCAGATCGAGGCCCAGATGCAGACGATGGAAGTCACGCCGGTTCCGGCCGAAAAGACTGATCACTGATCGGTCACGATTTTCTCACGGCGGCGTGAACCGACAGAGTCGGCAGGCGTTTGGGTGTCTCCATAAGGAGGAAGTCCCCATGCGTAAGCTGATTATCGCCACCGCCGCCATCGCTGCCCTGACCGGCGTCGCCGCCTGCCAGAAGCCGGCCGAAAAAGCCGCCGACTCGCAAGCCGACGCCATCCAGGCCCAGGGCGAAGCCAACGCCGAGAAGCTGGAAGCCGACGCCAAGACCACCGAGGCCCACGCCCAGGCCGCCGCCGACCAGACGGTGGCCCAGGGTGAGGCGACCGCCGACGCCATGCGCGCCGCGGCCGATCAGACCAAGACCAACGCCGACGCCCACGCCGACGCGGTCAAGGACGAAGCCAAGCACTGATCGCTTGACGGCCTGAAACGACGAAGCCCCCGCCGAGCGATCGGCGGGGGCTTTTTCATGCCTGTTGGGAGCGGCGCGTCAGTCGATGCAGAGGGTCGGGCCCGCCTTGCCGTCCTCGACGGTGGTGTGGCAGCCGAAGCGGCCGCTGTCGGCCTGGCACTGGCCGGTGACCGAGGCGCCCGGCGCGACGCCGCTGTTGCCTTCCAGACGGCAGTCGCCGGCGCATTGGGAACCCGAGGTGCAGGACTTGCCCGCGTCGACGTATTTGACGATGCATTGCTGGGTCTGCATCCGGCCCATGCGGCGCAGCTCGCCGCCCCGCGCGGCGCAGGCCCCGGCGTCGGCGCTCTGACCCGGGATCGTCGGATCGGCGGGCGTCGCCACCGGGGTGCAGGCCGCCGTCAGGGACGCGGCGAGAGCAAGGGCGGCGATCAGGATGCGCATGGAGGTCTCCGAATTCAGGCTTCAGTCCTGAAACACGCCTAAGGGTCGGATGGGTCCGTTTCGTGACAGCCGACCGATCAGTAACCCATCAGTATCCTTGGGCCCTCGCCAGCCGATCGGCGTGGAATCCGGCGTCGCCGAGCAGTTCGTTCAGGACCCGGACGCGCTTCATGTACAGGCCCACGTCGAACTCGTCGGTCATGCCGACGCCGCCGTGCATCTGGACCGCCTCCTGCACCGCCAGTTCGGCGACACGACCGGCCTTGGACTTGGCGATGGAGGCGGACAGACCCTTCTCGTCGACACCGGCGTCGATGCGCTGCAGGGCGCCGAGGGTGGCGGCCCGGGCCAGTTCGATCTCGGAGAACAGATGGGCCGCGCGGTGCTGCAGGGCCTGGAACTCGCCGATCAGCTTGCCGAACTGCTTTCGGGTTCGCAGATATTCGAGGGTGACCTGGAAGGCCTGATCACCCGCGCCGTTCAGCTGGGCGGCGGCACAGGCGCGGCCAAGGTTGAGCGCCTTCTGCAGCAGGGGCTCGCCCTGGTCGATGGCCCCGACCATGGCGTCGGCGTCGACCTGGACGTCGGTCAGGGTGACGCGGGCGGCGTTGTGGGCGTCGACCATGACGGTGCGCTCGATCTCCACGCCCGGCGTCTTCGGATCGACGAGGAAGAGGGTCAGGGTCACGTCATCGGTCTTGGCCGCGACGATCAGGGCGTCGGCGATGTGACCGTCCAGCACGAAGCCCTTCTTGCCGTTCAGCTTGAAGCCGTTGCCCGAGCGCTCGGCGCGGGCGGTCATGGCCGAGGGCCGGTGCTTGGGGCCTTCGTCGATGGCCAGGGACAGAATGGCCTCGCCCGCCGCGATCTTCGGCAGCCATTCTGACTTCTGCTCTTGCGAGCCGCCGTCGGTGAGGAGTTTGGCGCAGAGCAGGCCCGACCCCATGAAGGGCGAGGGCGTCAGTGTGCGGCCCAGAGCCTCGGCCACCACCCCGGCCTCGACCGCGCCGAGGCCGGAGCCGCCATGTTCCTCGGGGATGATCACCCCGGCGAAGCCCATCTCGCCGAACGCCTTCCACAGATCGCGGGAGACGCCGTCGGCGTCGTGGCCGTCCCGCAGGGCGCGCAGGTGGGCGATGGGGGCGTTCTCGCTCAGGAAGCCGTCGGCGGCCTCCTTCAGCATGGTCTGTTCTTCGGTCAGGATCAGCGGCATCCGCTCAGGCTCCGGGCAGTTGCAGCAGGTGTTTGGCGATGATGTTCAGCTGAATCTCGCTGGTCCCGCCCTCGATCGAGTTGGCCTTGGTGCGCAGCCAGTCCCGGGCCGCCGCCCCGTGGTCCGAGCGCTCGCTCTCCCACTCCAGCGTATCCGAGCCGCCAGCCGTCATCAGCACTTCGTGGCGGCGCTTGTTCAGCTCAGAGCCGTAGTATTTCAACATGGAGGCGATGGCGGGCGAGACCTGCCGCGCCTTCACCTGATCGCCGACCCGCTCCATGGCCAGGTTGAAGGCGGCCAGGTCGACTTCCAGCTCGGCGATGCGGGCGCGCAGCATGGGGTCTTCCAGACGCGCGTCGGAATCGACGCCCAGGCTGTCGGCGGCGACCAGACCCATGGGCCGGCCCGAGGCGATGGAGCCCATGGCCCCGATCATGGTCCGCTCATGCGCCAGCAGGGCCTTGGCGACGTCCCAGCCGCGGTTCAGCGTGCCGACCAGGTTCTCCTTCTCGACGCGAACGTCGTCGAAGAAGGTCTCGCAGAAGGGCGACTTGCCGCTGATCAGGGTGATGGGTTTGGTCGTGACACCCTTGGTCGCCATGTCGAACAGGACGAACGAAATGCCCAGATGCTTGGGCGCGTCCGGGTCGGTGCGGACAAGGCAGAAGATCCAGTCGGCCTTGTCAGCGTAGGAGGTCCAGACCTTCTGGCCATTGACGATCCAGTGGTCGCCCTGATCCACGGCCCGGGTCTGGATGCCCGCGAGGTCGGAGCCGGCGCCCGGCTCGGAATAGCCCTGGCACCAGCGGATCTCGCCGCGCACGATCTCGGGCAGGAAGCGCTTCTTCTGTTCCTCGGTGCCGAACTGCAGGAGCGCCGGGCCCAGCATCCAGATGCCGAAGCTGGACAGGGCCAGCTGGGCGTCGATGCGGCGCAGCTCGGAATGCAGGACCTTGGACTCTTCCCGGCTCAGGCCGCCGCCGCCGTATTCCTTCGGCCATTCGGGCGCGGTCCAGCCCTTCGCGCCCATCCGCTCCATCCAGAGCTTGTGGGCGGGTGTCTTGAATGTCGGGTTGCGGCCGCCCCAGACACGGTCTTCCTCGCCGCCCTGCGGGCCTCGAACTTCGGCCGGGCAGTTCGCCTCCAGCCAGGCGCGGGTCTCCGCGCGGAAGGTTTCCAGATCGGTCATGTCATCTCCCGGGCCTGCGTGTTTTCCGCCTTCGCCCGTGACCTGTCTAACAGGATTTCGCAATGACGCAGCGTCAGGGTTTGTCGAGAATCTGTTCGAGCTCGGCGATTTCCGCGTGGTTGCGGGCGGTCATGCGCTCGCAGAAGGCGATCAGCCGGGGGTCTTTCAGGCTGGCGTTTCCGCAGCGGGTCACGGCGTGGGAATGGTGGCTGATCATGGCCCCGGCGAAGTCGCTCTCGCTGACGCCGATCTGGGTTCGGGCCCCGACGAAGGCGCCCACGAAGATCACCGCGAAGGCGCAGCCGAGGCCGTAGTTCATCTTCTTGCTGGGAAACAGCTCGCCCAGCAGGAACAGCAGCAGGATCCCGATCGGCGCCACGGCCATCAGGGCCAGATAGATGTGGTCGGCGCTGATGTGGATATGCTCGGCCCGCGCCGTCAGGGCGTGACCAACCCCCAGCATCACGATCAGGGCGCCGAACAGGACGATGGCCAGCCGCATGTAAGGTCGCTCCCGCATCATCACCCGTCCCCCTTCCGTGGCGGAAGACTCGCGCGATTCCGGAAGCGTCGCCAGACAGGATCAGCGGTCGGAACGTCGCAGTTGGGGATGATCCGGAACCGATCGTTAACCGGCGCGGCGCAACCTCCGCTCTGAACGGCCATCCAGAGGCCAGAGGACGAACCGATGTCGAGCATCATGACCTCGAGCACGCGCCGCACCCGCGACCATTTCGAGCCCCAGGACAGCGATCCGAGCGAGGTCCGCAAGCTGCGTGGCCTGATGGAGCAGATCGACTACACCGCCTTCATCTCCAACCGCGAGGTGATCGGCGCGGCCCTGTCGGTCATCGACCCGTCGACCTTCCAGCGGCTGGCGGTGACGGTGGCCACAGCCCGGACCAAATGGGTGTCCGAGGCCCTGCGCCTGTCGGAATCCGGCTCGCCCGTGACGCCCGACCAGACCGCCCGCCTGACCGCCCACCGCAGCGCCTATGAGGAGCTGGCCGAGGCCTATGAGGGGCTGCGTCGCATGGTCGAGCGAGGCTATATCACCCTGCGCTAGGCACGGGGCTTTCCCTCAATCCAGAGGCTTAATCCAACGGCTGGGGCCGCGTCGTGATCGGGGCGTCGGGGTCGTTTGTCTGCGGCCGCGCGGCGGTCGGCGGCGGAGCGACGGGCGCCGTCGGCAGCGGGGCTACAACGATCTGCGGCGGCGGGGCGGCCGGTGTCGTCGAGGGTGTGGTCGCCGGGCGAGGGGCCGAACCGGCGGGTCCCGCCGGGGCCGTGGCGGCCAGTCGAGGCGAGGTCGTGATCGGGGCGGCCGGGCGGGCGGCCGTCGAAACCGGCGCCGGCGTCGGGGCGGGCTGGACGACAGGCGCGGCGGTCTCAGCCACGATACCGGCGTCGAGCGGAACCGGTTCAGGCGTGACAGTCGGCTGGACAGGCGCGGCGACGGGCGCCGTCTCGACCGGGGCCGGCGGCTCGGCGGGTTTGGGACGCAGGACCCAGACGGCGGCGGCGATCGCGGCAATGACCACTACCCCGGCGCCGAGGTAGAGCGGCAGCCAGCCGGAGCTCTTTCTGGCGGTCGTGCGGGCAAGGGCCGGAGCCTGAGGCGGAACCTGCGCGCTGGCAGGAGCAGGGGCGACCGTCCGGGGCGGCGTGGCGGCCTCGGGCAGGGGGCGCACGGTGGTGTCCGGCCAGGACTGTGCCTGCGCGGGCGCCAGAGCCTCCACCGGCGCGGCGGGGGCGTGCGGCGGGACAACCGGATCAGCGGCGGGCGCGGGACGCGGTGCCGCTGCCAGAGCCTTGCGCGCCGGGTGTTCGGCCAGGCTCGGAACGGGGGTCGGGGTCGGCGCAAACGGCTTTGCAACGGGCGGGTTGGCGACGGGGGGAAGGGTCCCGAACCCCTTATCCGGCCGGGCGCGCGGGATCAGGGAGCCGCTGTAGATGCCGCCGCGGCCGGTCGCGGCCGGGCGGGCGCCGGGTTGACCCTGACGGATGGGAGCGACCGTCGAACCGGCGCCCGATATCGGGGGCGAGGATTGGGCGGAGGCCGGAGGCTGAGCTTGGGGCCGTGGCGCAAGAGCGATCGGCGGCCCCTTGGGCAGGGGGCCGACGTGGAAGACCTGGGACGGCGGCCGTCCCCACTGGAGCGGACGCCGCGCACCGCCCTCGGGAGCCGACGGCGCTCCGGCGGCGGGCGTCCCCGTCTCGGCGGACGGCTGATTTTCCGGGGTCTTGTCGGACATGCGCACTCCGGTCCGTCGGCGGGAACCGTGCGGACGTTACAACGGGAACGCCACAATGGCGGCGCAGTTCGACCCTTTCGTGACCCGAGCGTTACACGCGCTTCAGGCCAGAGCGTCCGATCAGTTCTTCAGCCGGTAGCCCGTCTTGAAGATCCAGCCGACGATGACCAGACAGACGGCGAGGAAGCCCAGGGTCGCCAGGACGCTGTAACCCACCCCCACATCCCCGGCCCCGTAGAAAGTCCAGCGGAAGCCTGAGATCAGATAGACCACGGGGTTGAACAGGGTGATGGTCCGCCAGGCCGGAGGCAGCATGTCGATCGAATAGAAGGAGCCGCCGAGGAAGGTCAGGGGCGTGACGATCAGCATCGGGATCATCTGCAGCTGTTCGAAGCCGTTGGCCCAGACGCCGATGATGAAGCCGAACAGGCTGAAGGTGACCGAGATCAGCACCAGCATGGCGAACATGGCCACCGGATGCAGGATCTGCAGCGGCACGAAGAAGGAGGCGGTCAACAGGATGATCAGCCCCAGCACCGCCGACTTGGTCGCCGCCGCCCCGACATAGGCGATGACGATCTCCATCGAACTGACCGGCGCCGACAGGATCTCGTAGATCGTGCCCGTGAACTTGGGGAAGTAGATGCCGAAGGAGGCGTTGAAGATCGACTGGGTGAACAGGCTGAGCATGATCAGGCCCGGCACGATGAAGGCGCCGTAGGGCACGCCGTCGACCGAGTTCATATGGCCGCCGATGGCCGAGCCGAAGACGACGAAATAGAGGGCCGTTGTGATGACCGGGGTGACCACCGACTGCCACAGGGTGCGCAGTGCCCGCGCCATCTCGAAACGATAGATGGCCCAGACGCCGTAAGCGTTGAAGGTCATGCGACTTCTCCTTTGTCGCGATGAACAAGGGAGACGAAGATGTCTTCCAGCGAGCTCTGATTGGTGTTCAGGTCCTTGAAGCCGACGCCCAGCTTTTCCAGCGCCCGGATCAGGGACGGCACCCCGGTATCGTCGGCATTGGCGTCGAAGCTGTATTCCAGCTCATGGCCGTCGTTCTTGAGCACGGGCGACCACTGGGCCAGTTCGGCGGGGACTGCGGCCATGGGCTCGGCGAGGTTCAGCGTCAGGGTCTTCTTGCCCAGCTTCTTCATCAGGGCCTTCGTCTCCTCGACGAGGATCAGCTCGCCCTTGAGGATGACGCCCACCCGGTCGGCCATCTCCTCGGCCTCCTCGATATAGTGGGTTGTCAGGATGATGGTCACGCCGCGATCGCGCAGCTTGCGAACCAGTTGCCACATGTCGCGGCGCAGCTCGACGTCGACGCCCGCCGTGGGCTCGTCGAGGAAGAGGATGTCGGGCTCGTGGCTCAGGGCCTTGGCGATCATGACCCGGCGCTTCATGCCGCCGGACAGGGTCATGATCTTGGCGTCCTTCTTGTCCCACAGGCTGAGGTCGCGCAGCACCTGTTCGATGAAGGCCGGGTTTGGCGCCTTGCCGAACAGCCCCCGCGAGAAGGTGACGGTGGCCAGGACCGTCTCGAAGGCGTCGGTGGTCAGCTCCTGCGGCACCAGACCGATGCGCGAGCGGGCCTGACGGTACTGGGTCTGGATGTCGAAGCCGTCGGCGACGACCGTGCCGGTCGAGGGGGTGACGATGCCGCAGACGATGGAGATCAGGGTGGTCTTGCCCGCCCCGTTCGGCCCCAGCAGGGCGAAGATCTCGCCCTTGCCGATGCTCAGATCCACCGTCTTCAGGGCCTGGAGGCCGGACTTGTAGGTCTTGGACAGGCCCGCGATGGTGATCACGGGGGCCGCTTTCGGCGGCGTATTGGTCGTCAAGGTCATGCAGGCTCCCCGCGCGCCGGCATCCGGCTGCGCGGGGGAATATGGCGACGTTCTTCAGACCCTCAAGGCGCCGGAAGGGGCTGCTGACACAATTCGGCGTCGGGTCGACTTCAGGCCGGGTTCGCGTCGCGCCAGTCGAAGGTCAGGGTTTCGCGGTAACCGAAGCGCTGCAGGTGTTCGGCGACGACGGTCTGGAACCGGCCCATGTCGACGTGGGGCGTGCCTTTAAGCGTCACCTCCAGCGCCTGATCGTCCGCCGTCAGTTCGCAGCGGCCCAGCGGCAGGTCGATGGTCGCCGCCGTGGGGGTGAAGCGGACCTCGAACTTGTGGCTCCAGTGTTTGGCCAGTTGTTGCAGGTAGCGGCTGGCGTGAACGGTTTCGGTCCGGGCCAGTGAAGTGGGGGCGGTGTCGGCCATGGGGATATTCCTTCTGTCGGGCTCCGCATATAGTCAGTTGCGAACAATTCTCAAGATATATCTTCTTGTGTCGACAGGATGACCGCATCGCGACGGGAACCGCGTTCGTAGCTGAAGGTTGTCACCGCAGCCGTGGAGCCTGCCCCGATGTCCCTTCGATCCCTCGCCCTCGCCGCCTCGGCCGCGCTGGCGCTTTCGGCGGGGCTCAGCGCCTGCGCCACGGCCCCCTCGCCTGCGCAATATCGGGCGCCGCAACCGGCCAAGGCCGTGGACGCTGAACGGCTTTATTCCGGCCGCTGGCTGGAGATCGGGCGGCTGCCGATGCGGCTGACCGACGGCTGCGTGGCGGGAACGACGAGCTACACCCTCACAGGTCCCGCCGCCCTCACCCTGCGCGACACCTGTCAGGACAAGACCCCGACCGGCAAGGAAAAGGCCATCGGCGCGCGCGCGACCATTCTCGATCCCGGAACCAATGCCAAATTCCGCGCCCGGTACTTCGGCGGTCTGGTGACCTGGGAGTTCTGGATCCTCGACCATGCCGAGGACTACAGCTGGTTTATCTCGGCCGATCCGACCTTCGACCGGCTGTGGATCTACACCCGCACCGTTCCATCGCAGCCGGAACTGGCGCGGCTCGTCGAACGCGTCCGCCAGCTGGGCTATGATCCCGCCCGGCTCGAGTTTCCCGCACCGCTGCCCAACTGAGGACTGTCCATGTCTCGATCGCTCACCGCCGCCCCCGTCGCCGTCTGCGCCGCCGCCCTGATGCTGGCGTCCTGCGGAGGTCAGGAGGCGCTGGATCCCGCCGTCGGCTTCGGAGCGAACCCCACCCTGCCCGCGCCGCACTCGGGTCTGTTCCCGACGGTGAAGGTGGCGCCGGCCGTGGGCTGGCCGGCCGGCGCCATGCCGACCCCGGCGGCGGGGCTGAAGGTCCAGCCCTTCGCCACGGGCCTGAACCATCCGCGCTGGCTGTACCGGCTGCCGAACGGCGACATCCTGGTGGCTGAGACCAACGCCCCGCCCAAGCCGCCCGAGGTGAAATCTGAAGGCATCAAGGGCTTCTTCCAGGGCCTGTTCATGAAGAAGGCCGGGGCCCGGGCGCCGAGCCCGAACCGCATCACCCTGCTGCGCGACGCCGACGGCGACGGAACGGCGGAGCTGAAGACCGTCTTCCTGAGCGGTCTGATGTCGCCGTTCGGCATGGCCCTGGTCGGGGACCGCCTCTATGTCGCCAACGCCGACGCCGTGGTCAGCGTCCCCTATCAGACGGGTCAGACCCGGATCACCGCGGCGCCGGTCAAGTTGACCGACCTCCCCGCCGGCCGGAACCACCACTGGACCAAGAGTCTGGTCGCCGGCCCCGACGGAACGAAGCTCTATGTCGGGGTGGGCTCCAACTCGAACGTCGCCGACTTCGGCATGGCGGAAGAGGTCAACCGCGCCGCCATCCTGGAGATCGACCGGGCGACGGGCGCCAGCCGCGTCTATGCCTCGGGCCTCAGAAACCCCGTGGGCCTCGCCTGGAACCCCGAGAGCGGCAAGCTGTGGGTCTCGGTCAATGAGCGCGACGAGATCGGCAATGATCTGGTCCCCGACTACATGACCTCGGTCACGCCGGGCGCCTTCTATGGCTGGCCGTACAGCTATTACGGCCAGACGGTGGACGAGCGGGTCAAGCCGCAGAACCCGGCGCTGGTGGCCAGCGCGATCCGGCCCGACTATGCGCTGGGGGCCCATACGGCCTCGCTGGGCCTGACCTTCTCGGACAGCGCGACCCTGCCCGCCGCCTTCCGCAACGGGGCCTTCGTCGGCCAGCACGGCTCGTGGAACCGTAGCGCGCCGAATGGCTACAAGGTCATCTTCGTGCCCTTCGCCAATGGCGTTCCGGCGGGCGGGCCGCGCGACGTCCTGACCGGCTTCCTCAATGCCCAGGGCGAGGCGCGGGGCCGGCCGGTGGGCGTCCAGACCGACCGCACGGGCGCCCTGCTGGTGGCGGATGACGTCGGCAATGTCGTCTGGCGGGTGTCGTCGGTGAACTAGGCCTCAGGCAGCAAAAGGCCCCGGCGGATCGCTCCACCGGGGCCTCTTCATTTCAGGTCCGCAAACTCAAGCGCGGACCCTAACGCGCAGACGTTAGCTCACACGTTAGTTCAGGGGCTGGACCACGATCACCGGCGCAGGAGCCGCCGGGGTGGGCGCCGGGATCGAAGGCGTTACGACGCGCGGGGCCGGAACCGTGGCGTTCAGCGAAGACGTCGCGCCAGCGTAGGGCTGCGGACCGGTCGGGGCCGGGGTCTCGACGCGGGGCGCCGGACGGGCGGCCGGACGGACCGGGGCGCTTTCGCGACGGGCGACGGGGGCCGGAGCCTGACGGACGGCCGGAGCCGGCGTGGCCTCGACCGGAACGGCGGCGACCGGAGCCTGGACGACCGGGGCGGGCGTCGGCTGGACTATCGGGGTCGGGGCCGGGGCCGGGGCCGGCTCCGCCAGCGGTTGGGCGGGTTCGCCACCGCTGGACATCAGCACCGCCGCGCCGCCGCCGATCAGGGCGACCGCCGCGATGGGGGCCAGGACCATCCAGGCGCGCACCTTCTTCTGCTTCGCCGGACGGCGCGCGAAGGACGGCACATAGACATCTTCAGTAGTCGGGGCGACTTCATCGCCAGTATAGGTGACGGACATTGTATCCTCCAAAAGTTCGGAGAAAGAACATCCGCCACCGATCCGGGTTCCGCCAAATCGTCACTGCCCGGAAGAAACACCGTTGTCGCCACAATCGTGACGACAACCGCTCCTCACGGCGCCGCTTGCCTTAAGGCAAGGCTTGAACCGGCCTTAGAAGCTGGTGACTTCCGATACCGACAGAACCGAATTCTTGGTCTCGCCCGAGGTATAGGTGCCGACCCAGATTTCGTAGCGGCCGTTCTGGGGCGTCAGGGTCAGGGAGGGGTTGGAATCCTCGCCGCTGTCGTCGTCGCAGTGCCAGCTGCCGTCCGGGGCATTGACCACCAGGGTGGTGTCGGCATTGGACACGACCGAAATCTTGATCGGCGAACCGCCCTTGGTCGAACCGCTCCACATCAGCCGCACGTCCGGCGCCTGGGCGATGAAGCCCTGGCAGCTGTCGAACCGGGTCGAGGCGTCGATCGATCCGCCCGCCTGCAGGCTGACCAAAGCCGGGTCGGGCGTGAAGCCGGCCTGGAGCTCCAGGTTTCCGTAGGTGGTGTCGGCGTCATAGTCCTGGGCCAGCGCGGGCGCCGCGACGGCGGCGAGCATGGCGAACAGACCGGCGGCGATGGAAAGACGGCGCATCTCGAAAACTCCCCCCGCCGATAATTCATTCGGACGATCCGACGACCGGCGTTGTGCGATTTAACGTCGCGCTTGGCTCCGGATCAAGCCGACGAAAACTGACGTCCTTTCAAATCCCCTGAAAGCCGAAACTTGACCGTGCGTTACCGGCGCAACGGCGCCACGGACCGCCCAAAACCTCATGGAGCATCGTTCTGAATTCGCCCGCGAGTTGACCCGGGCGGGCGGGTTGTCCATCAGGAGAACAGAAGGCGCATACGGAGTGACGGCAATCATGGGTCTCGCAGCGAACATCAGGCGCGACCTCAAATTCGCCAATGGTCTGCGGCGGCTGCTGAAGCGGATCAAACCGATCGAGCTGGACAGCCCGGTCCTGCTTTGTGACGACTTCGAGGAAGCCGTCGACAAGTTCGGCGACAACGTCGCGATCGAGGACGAGACCCGCAAGGTCACCTATCGCGAGCTGGACGCCCTGGCCAACCGCTTCGGCGCCTGGGCCCGCAGCCGCAACCTGCGCCGCTCGGACGTCGTCGGCCTGGTGATGCACAACCGCATCGAATACATCGCGGCCTGGATCGGCTTCTCCAAGGTCGGCATCGCCACGGCCCTGATCAACACCAACCTGACCGGTCAGGCGCTGGCCCACTGCCTGAACATCGTCAATGTGGCCCAGGTGGTCGCCGACGAGAGCACTTGGAAACAGGTCGAGGAGGCCCGGCCCTTCGCCACGCGCAGCCTGATGCTGTGGGTCGTGGGCCTGAAGTCCGAGGACGAGGCCGACGCCCGCCGCAACCTGGACAACGCCGTGCGCAGCGCCTCCTCCGTGCGGCCGCCGAAGACCGTGCGCGAAGGCCTGACCAACCGCGACACCGCCCTCTACATCTACACCTCCGGCACCACGGGCCTGCCCAAGGCGGCGCGCATCCCCCATTCGCGCGCCCGGACCTATATGCGGGCCTTCGCCGGCTGCACCAACTCCACGCCCCAGGACGCCATCTATGATGTCCTGCCACTGTACCACTCGACCGGCGGCCTGGTCGGCATCGGCCCGGCCCTGCTGAACGGCGGCCGGCTGATCCTCAGGAAGCGCTTCTCGGCGACCAACTTCTGGGCCGACGTCCGGGCCACCAGGGCGACCATGTTCGTCTATATCGGCGAGCTGTGCCGCTATCTGGTCAACTGCCCGCCCGGTGAGGACGATCGCGCCCACAAGCTGAGGCTGGCCTTCGGCAACGGCCTGCGCCCCGACGTCTGGCCCGAGTTCCAGAGCCGGTTCAAGATTCCCGACATCCTGGAGTTCTACGGCTCGACCGAGGGCAACGTCTCCCTGTTCAACTTCGACGGCAAACAGGGCGCCATCGGCCGGGTGCCCAAGCTGCTCAAGAAGCAGATCAACATCCGTCTGGTCCGCTTCGACGTCGATTCCAACGAGCCCGTCCGCGGGGCCAACGGCCTGTGCGAGGAAGCCCGGCCCGGCGAGATCGGCGAGGCCATCGGCGCCATCGGCAACGACGTCCGCCATGACTTCTCCGGCTATGCCGACAAGGCCGCGTCCGAGAAGAAGATCCTCACCGACGTCTTCGCGCGCGGCGACAAATGGTTCCGCACCGGCGACCTGATGCGTCAGGACTCCGAGGGCTATCTCTATTTCATCGACCGGATCGGCGACACCTTCCGCTGGAAGGGCGAGAACGTCTCCACCTCCGAGGTCGAGCAGCGACTGGCCGAGGCGCCGGGCGTCCAGGAAGTCATCGCCTACGGCGTCCCCGTGCCCTTCACCGAAGGCAAGGCCGGGATGGTGACCATCATCCCCGAGGGCAAGTTCTCGGCCAAGGCCTTCTCCGACTATGCCGACGAACAGCTGCCGCCCTATGCGCGGCCGGTCTTCGTCCGCATCGCCAAGACGGTGGAGACCACCGGCACCTTCAAATACCGCAAGGTCGATCTGGTCGCCGAGGGCTTCGATCCGGCCAAGACCGACGGGACGATCTATGTGCGCGGCGGCAAGTCCGGCTATCAGAAGCTGACCCCGGCGATCCTGGCGACCATCATCAGCGGCGAAAACCGGCTCTGAGAACGTCGGGCGGCAAATCGCAACCGCCCCTTAATCATTAACGGCGATGGTCGCGGCCTCTCCTTCGAGGACGTTGGGCCCTTCATGTTCCAGATTATCGGCATTGTGCTGCTGTTCGGCCTGGTGTTCGGCAGCTTCCTGATGTCCGGCGGCAAGATGGACGTGATCATTCACGCCGCTCCGCACGAACTGATGGCCATCCTCGGCGCCGGCGTCGCGGCCTTCCTGATGGCCAACTCGATCGGGGTCATCAAAGGCGCCATGGGCGGCTTCGGCAAATGCTTCGCCGGGCCGAAGTGGAAGAAGCAGGACTATAAGGACCTGCTCTCCCTGCTCTTCCAGCTGACCAAGACGATGAAGTCCAAGGGCGTCATCGCCCTGGAAAGTCATATCGAAAAGCCCGGCGAATCCAGCATCTTCCAGAAGTATCCCAAGGTGATGAAGGACCACTTCGCCATCGATTTCATCTGCGACACCCTGCGGATGATGACGATGAACCTGGAGGATCCTCACCAGATCGAGGACGCCATGGAGAAGCAGCTGGAGAAGCACCACCACGAGGCCGCCATGGCCCCGCACGCGCTGCAGAACCTGGCCGACGGCCTGCCTGCGCTCGGCATCGTCGCGGCCGTGCTCGGCATCATCAAGACCATGGGCGCCATCACCGAACCCCCGGCCGTGCTGGGCGAGATGATCGGCTCGGCGCTCGTCGGCACCTTCCTCGGCGTGTTCCTGGCCTACGGCCTGGTCGGTCCGTTCGCGGCGCGTCTGAACGCGATCGTCGATGAGGAAGCCGCCTTCTACAAGATCATCCAGTCGGTCCTGGTCGCCCACCTGCACGGCAACGCCGCCCAGATCTCGGTCGAAATCGGCCGCGGCGACATCCCCTCGGCGGCCCAGCCCTCCTTCGCCGAGATGGAAGAGGCCCTGGCCGCCGCGCCCACCGACTGACGGAACACAGTCCACTCAAGCTCGTTCACCCCGAGAGACGATCGCGCGAGCCGATGACGGCGGGCCGTTCCGGCCAGGCGATCTCGTCCGGGAGAACGCCATGAAAAGACTGATGATCCTCGCCGCCGGCGCCGCTGCGCTATCCGTCGCAGCCTGCCAGAAGCCCGCCGAGGAAACCGCCCCCGCGGCCTCGACCGAGGGCGCGATGTCGGCGAGCGATGCCGGATCGAACGCCTCGGCCAACGCTCCGGCGAGCTCGGGAGCGATGGCCACGTCCAGCGGAGCTATGTCGTCGTCCGCCCCGGCCTCGGGGGCGATGGCCCCGGCTTCCGGCTCCGCCATGGCCCCGGCGACCACCGACCACCCGCCGACCTCGCAGGAAACCATCGCCGCGACCAAGGGGACCCTGTCGCCCGCCGGCGCCTCCAGCGGCCCGACCGCCCCGCACTGACGTCTAATTCTGTAACCCTTCGCCCCTCGTCCGCGTAAGCGGGTCGAGGGCGCGGACGGACCGGCCCTCGAAGGGACGATCAAAGGCGCGACACATCGTCTCGCCGATCGCCGACAGAGGGACTGTTCCATGACCGTTCGCCGCATCGCACTCATCACCGCCGGCCTCGCCGCCCTTTCGATCGCCGCCTGCAAGCCGGCGCCGGACGAGAAGGCCGAAACCCCCATGGCCCCCGCCGCTGAAGGATCGATGGCCCCGGCCTCGGACAGCGCCATGGCCCCGGCCGCCGACAAGATGGCGCCCGCCTCGAGCAGCGCCATGGCCCCGTCGGACAGCGCGATGGCCCCGGCCGATCACGCCATGGCGCCCGCCGCCGACAAGATGGCGCCGGCCTCCGACAGCGCCATGGCCCCGAAGCACTGACGGCTTCGAGGACGTCGTCACTGCGTGGCGGCGTCCTCTTGCGTCCCAGCGGCTCGTCGCGTTACGCCGGGATGCGGGTCCGGCGCCCGCCCGCCGGGAGCCCGCCATGACCCACCGCCCGTCGAAGACCGCGCCCCTGTTCGGCGCCGTTCTGGCCGTCGTCGCTCTGGCCCTCGCGGCCTGCCACTCCGATCACCCGGAAAAGAGCGCCCAGGCTTCGGCAGACGCGGCCTCCGCCTCCGCCGATCAGGCCGCCGCCGACGCCGCCCGGGCCAATGCCGACGCCGCCGAAGCGGGCGAGACCGCGCTCAAGGCCGGCACCCAGGCCGCCGAGGCCGCAGGGCTTCCGGAGACGGGCGCACCGACCACCCGCCCCCTGCCTGAACCCGCCCCACACTGAGCCGCTTCGGTCCGTTCCGGGTCCGGACGAGCGCGCTCCGACCTCGCACTGCACCATAATCGGCAATCACGAACGCGTGATGTTTTTAACTTGCGGTTTGGTCCGGGCGGTCGTTAGCTCCCCGTTGCGGGGCTTCACGATCCCGCGGAAAAGGAAGGAATTCCCATGACCATTCGTCATCTGATGGCCCTGTCGGCCGCCGCCGCCGCCGCTCTGGCCATCACGGCCTGCTCGGCCAAGCCCGAGGAAAAGGCCGCCGACGCCGCCGCTGATT
>Ga0209630_10002705_pt1 | contig 16821 bp, 13 predicted proteins | sample COG_01_FD_184745 | JGI IMG/M metagenome (GOLD analysis project Ga0209630, IMG submission 184745) | Pelagic Microbial community sample from North Sea - COGITO 998_met_01 (SPAdes) (version 2) | ecosystem: Environmental > Aquatic > Marine > Neritic zone/Coastal water | place: Helgoland, sampling... | reverse complement strand
AGAATTCCACGGTCATGGTGCCGTGTTTGGTAATGATTTGTGCATGCATGGTAATGCAGGGTTTGGCGTGAAGCTTGCGCTGCTGTCGCAGTGCTCGATAAAAAAAGCCTCCCGAACTGGAAGGCTTTTCGTTGAGCGAGAAACGAGACTCGAACTCGCGACCCCAACCTTGGCAAGGTTGTAAGCAGCCCTCCTGCGGAGACTGCAAATAAAGGGTGTTTGAGGATATGAATGGAAAAAACTGGCACTAAAACTGTCATTAAATGACCTATTCAATTCCAAGACTGGTGAAAGACCAGCAAAACAAGTACAGCATCGTATTCTATGTCGATGGCAAGCGTTTTAGAGTTTCAAATGGAAAGAAGTTCGGGATGCAACTGAGTCCAAATAATTTAGCTCTAACCGATCGAGAGCATGCAGCAGAGGAACTGCGCCTGTGTATTTCGATCGCATTGAAGAAGGGCTGGGGACAGAGATCGAATGCACAATCGACTCTGCTATCGAGTATCCAAGGCCGCGGCAATATGCCTGAATCGAAGGAGACATACCGTAGGTCCTTTGCGAGCACTATGAACAGGCTTGAAGCATTTGTCCTTGAATCAAAGCTGTCGAATCTCCCCTTAGAAAATATCACGACTGAACTATGCTATCAGTTCTTGAATTCCAGAGTGCAAACTGCCTCTAGCTTTAATCGCGAACGTAAGCACTTGAGTAGCTTTTTGAACAGCATAGTGCGTCCTATTGGTCTCTCAAACCCAGTTGAGCCGATTCCGATCAAAAGGGAGGTGCAATCGCTTCATAAACCCTTCAATGATGTGCATGCTGTCCTCGAAGATATACGAGCATTCAACGAAAAGCTGTTCCTATGTTGCTTGCTCACCTATGGATGCTTGCTGCGACCTCATCAGGAAATCAGACAGCTTACTTGGAGCGACTTCAGTGATGATCTGGAATTCATTTCGCTCTCTGGAAAAAGAAACAAAAGTGGAAGGAACAGAATCGTCCCTGTATCCCCGTATATCAGGAAACACCTCCGACCAGGACGGCGCACTGACAATATTTTCACAGCCACTGAGGAGCCTTTTAACGCCTGTTATTTCAAAACGCTGTGGAGTCGCTACAAGAAGCAATCGAAGCTTTTAGAAGCTAATCAAACACTATACAGCTTTCGCCATACTGGAGCTATTGAAGTCTATAAGAAGACCAAAGACATTGCTGTGGTGCAGCAGGTCATGGGGCACGCTAGTATGCAAGTGACGCTGGGTTATCTGCGGAATCTGGAAGTACCTGTTTTGCGTATTGAGGATATGCCTCTTTAAATTCCTGATCCGTAATCACTCAATAGCTGTTCGAGTTCAATAGCTATTTTTTCCGCTCTCTTCTTGACAATGGAAGGTGTGAAGTCCTGCAAGTGTCTAATTCTAAAATCTGGGATCCCTTCGTGATCACCTCGCGCTATCTGATTTTGTAAATATTGTTCGTGAATAGGAACTAGATGATCATGGACCTTCCGTTCAAGGTAGCCTCAAATCTTTCGACCCTTTCTTTCTTTGCCTTCTTTGTCTTGACTGGTCCATAAACGGGCTGGCCAACTTGTGCGCATAGTGAGGTAGCCATAGAGATGGTCAGAATTAGCGAAAGTGGGCTTGGCAATTCATATTTCGTTAATTTGTGCATCAAATCAAACAAATGCGACCTCTCCTTCTCATTGCCTGTTTTGTTTCAACCTGCCAATTAAGTGCGCAGCAATTCTGCCTTGAAACTTTAAGTGACTTTCAAACTCATTTCACGTCATTGTTTAGCGGTGCATCCGCAATTGACTCTTATGGAAATATTAAAATTGATGGCCAGACTGGTGGATTCGGTGGATGGCCAGAATTCAGATTATCCGATGTGGAAATTTCACTTGAACGCCATCCCTTAGGTATGAAGATTCAAGGTGAGCCTGCCCCGCCACTAGCGACGATTCATTACAGCTGTCGAAAAGGCGCATGTATTAAAACCAAGGCCGCAAATAGGACTATTGAAAGCGCTTATACCATGATGTCTGCAGCTAGAGCTGAGAGATGCTTTGAATTTATCACCTATTTGAAAGAAACCCCAGAGCTTTGGGAATGACGATGTTTTGTCTTCTGGATTCACAAACTTTTTTGCAACCGTATTATTATCATGAAGTATCTCCTTACCATCGCGACTTGTCTCTTAGCATTAAACATCTCCGCTCAAGAGGTGGAGATTAATCCAGAGGATTTACGTGATGAGATTGAGCATCTCGAGGAATTAATATTCAAGCAGGCTATGCAAATTGACGAATTGAAGGCAGGTTCTTTAACTACTCAATTGGCATCTAATCAGACTGCCTATTCAAAGTCTGTTCTTCAGTCAACAACGTTGGGGTTTGGATCAGGAGTTTTGATTCTTGCAGGATCATCTTCAGGGCAAGAATTAGCAATGGTCGCAGGGGCTGGTGGTGCGCTCGCAGCTATCGCTATCCGAATCTCAGGTATTGTCAAGTTTTACAAAAATTCGAGGTTCCAGTCACGAACGGGCTCAACACTTGTCAAATCCAAAAACACCACTGAGCCGAGCAGATCCAGCTATAAGAAAGGGCAGATGGTGCAAGTTGAACTCAAAGATGATTATTGGGTGTCAGGAGTTGTTCAAGAAACAACTGAATGGAAAACAGATGAATTTCGTTACAGAGTAAGTTATAGAGAGGCAGGAGGGAAAAAGAAGAGCAAATTCTTCAGCGAGAGGCACTTAAGATCGCCAAAATGAAACTAATCGGAAGCCAATATCATCAGATCAAGCGTATCAGTGGTTCTGAAATCGCAAGAATGAAAAAGACTCTAGAATTATATCGTGCGATGGGTGGGGAACTTTGATGACGCAAGGCGCCTAGTGTTACAGTCCTTTCAGTCTCGCATTCCGCCTCCGCTTAATCTTCACTATTATCGCATCGACCACGAATAACGCTCCTGTCACGGGAGCTATTTCTGGTGCTGCTATCGTGGCGGCTCCGAGAACTATTGTCCTGTTCTGGAACCTGTCCATGATTTGAACATCACGCTCCCATGTGTTCGTGGCCTCAAATCTTTCGACTCTTTCTTTCTTTGCCTTCTTTGTCTTGACTGGTCCATAAACGGGCTGGCCAACTTGTGCGCATAGTGAGGTAGCCATAGAGATGGTCAGAATTGTGATGAGATGTTTCATTACGATGATTGTTTTTGATAATTATAAGTTGAAAAGGCTATGCGTTTGAGATATCTTCATAAAAAAACTCGGAATGGTAGAACTTGGGGAACTCATCACTAAAAAAGAACTGGGTACAAGTCTGAATGAAAAGGAGCTTGCGACGAATAATCGGATTGCTGGATTTTACAGATGCACTCAATCCACGATGGACTTCATTTTCGTGAACCTGAACAAAGACAACGCGAAACAAGAGCATAAATTCAACGACTACTTCGATGGTGATGTCTTTCATTGGGATTCACAACCCAGACAAAGCATACAAGTGCCAACGATTCAAGCTATTGTGAAGGGCGAAAGACAGGTTCATCTCTTCACTCGTGTATTTAACAAGGTAAAGGGTGTAACGCAACCTTTCGTTTACTGTGGGCCTCTCACATATGCGGATTATGATGAGAACACAAGAAACCCAGTACATCTGATCTTTTCGGTAGATCGCATACTTGATGATGCACGCGATGATCATCCAATACGTGAAATCTATGATTGGAAACCTGGACATGTCGGCCAAGTCCAGAAATACAAAAAAGAAGATCCTCAAAAAATAGTTTCATCTAAAAAAGGCCTCAACAAACCAGACTCAACTGAAAGAAAAGGATTGGTTACATCAAGGGTAGGGCAAGGATACTATCGATCTCAATTAAGAGAGAGGTGGAACGATACATGTCCATTGACAGGTTGTCAAATTGGTAATATCCTTATAGCATCACATATTGTTCCATGGAAGGATTCTACCGATGAGGAGAGGTTGGATGTCGATAATGGAATCCTGCTCTCACCTGATGTTGATGCTCTTTTTGACAGGCACCTTATTTCTTTCACAGATGAGGGGAGATTGATTAAGTCAAAGTCGATCTCAGAGGAGGAGCTATTAAAACTTGGGGTTTCGCTAGCATCGAGAATTCGAGTATTCGATGGCATGAAGTCGTATTTAAAAAGGCATCGTCTTTTACTACAGACCTGACAGGCGATGAACCATTGGCCAGTCTCCATCCAGCCAGTCGAGTTGCGTTAACTCCGATGCTTCGAGCCAAAGAGCATTTTGATGTTCCTTTAGAGTTACTTCCCCAGATAAAATTTCAGCCTTTACGAATAGTAATCGGTAAACTTCACCTCTGATCAATTCAGTATGTTCGAGAAGTAATTCTTCAGCTTTGACATGAATGTCTAATTCTTCCTGCAGTTCTCTTACGCAGGCCTCAAAAGCCGTCTCTTTTGGCTCAAGTTTGCCTCCAGGAAACTCCCATTTACCCATCATTTTTCCGTTTGCACGCTGGACACAAAGGTATTCTCCAAGTTGATTTTGTATCACCGCACAAGCCACGTCTATTGCCATCAATTAAGGGTATAGTTCCAATTTGAAGGAAATTTAAAGCTGCTTCTCGATTCTCTAGAGACTGAAATAGTATTCCTTCATTTTCTGAGCAATCAACTTTCGTCTGAGTTCAAGAAACTTTGGATAATCGGTGGAATTCATCTCGAGGATATCTTTTGGGATTGCATTTTGCTCAAGATTTTTCAATAGCTGCTCTTCAGAATTGATTCCGCCAAAGACAAGCTTGCCGCCGCGGCACTGTTCTAAAACTTTTCCGAAGTATTCGTTTGGAGGCGCATCGCTGACTTTTATGTTTACCTCTTGCTGCATGTAAACGTAATTAGCAAGCTGGTTGTACATGCTCTTGTTCATACCCTCTTTGACGAGGTATTTCTTTGGAAATAAGTGATGTATATCTCCTCTGTATCTAAGCATGCTCTCTACATTGATGTCAGTCGAAAGGAAGCCCATATCACCTGCTTTGACCTGTGCTGCTAAGAAAGTCTGGAAGAGAGCTCCACCACCTGCGCCGTATGTATTGAGTCGTTCAGGCAATGCCACCTCCCAAAAGGCATCCGAAAGGCCGCCTCGCTCTTCAGAGTCTATGAATTCTCCAAAGTCGCGATCAGCAATGAGTTTCATATCTCTATCGAATGTACTTTCAACTGAAGCGCTATATCGCTTGGTAAGTTTGCTGAACACAAACCACTTCCTGACATACTTTTCTATCAAAGCGTCGTTGACGCCGCTCCTTCGCAGATGGAGATAAAGGATGTATGAAAAGTTGATTACGTTGATTGAGCTGCCTAACATCCTTTTTGTGATGAAACCAGCTGAACGGATAATCATCAAAAAGCGTTTGAAATGTGCCTCGTTCATGGATTCCAGAACAGACTTTTGCAGACGAAGGAATGTTTCTTCAGCAATCCCTTCTTCAAATTCCCTGGTCTCGAAATTTCTCCCTGAAAGTAGGCTGACTAAATCCGAGAACTTACCTCTTCTAAATTCACCTACGAATGCAACTCTGAGGAGATCTGAGTAAGACGGGTCATATAGATCATCGGTTTCATTTTTTAGCCAAGAAATGGAGTTGCGATATGGCGATTTTGCGAATTCTTTGTCACCTTCTGTGATGGTGAGATAGTCCTCTGGAGCCTTGGCAAGATGACAGAAGTAGTCGATAGCTTTCCTCAGCTCAGTTCCGCCATATTTGGTATCCGCGGCAATCTTACTCATAGCAAAATCAGCTTGCGTGAGCTTTACACCTTGGTTGTTTATGCGGATAAATATTTCCGTCACCACATCGATGGTAAGGTCACCTGAGAGCTCAATCAGTCCTATTTGTTTTTGAGAGAGACTAAACAGCCTGTCAAGGTTTTTGGAGACCTTATCCTTGTCGACCCCTGGGTTTTTATCGAAGTATCCTGTAATGAAACTGTATGAACCTCCTTGCCCCAGCGCTTCAGAGATATCAGCAATCCATTCGGGGTCTTTGGCTATAAAAGGTGTGAACACCTCAAACTTTTCTTTCGACGGGTGAAAGGCGATTTTAATTCTCTTCTTTTCATAGTTCTTATTGACGACCATCTGACCTGCAATGGCCGCTGTCAAGGCTGTAATTCGCTGCTGTCCGTCAATGAGAACCTTCTTCCCCTCGGAGGTGCTGCCGTCTTTTAGTCTGACGTTGGGATTTTTCCAGGTGATGATGTACCCGATGGGGAAGCCCTGATAAAGGCTGTCCATAAGGTCCCTGACTTTGGATGTTTCCCAAACAAAGGGCCGTTGAATTTCAGGTATGGCGATATCTCCATCTCTGATCCAAGAAAGAATTGAACTGATTGGAGGATTCTGTAAGTTGTACTTGTTGCTGTCCATTTCTTAGGATTCAAAGTCGATTTCAGGGAGGCTGTCGACGATGTCGACGGTCTGTGTGCTTACGTGGATGACACTGAGGATGAGGTCTAGGATGTAACGAGGGTTTCCAACCTCCTCAGCCCAGTCGTTGGGGTCGTTAACGATGCCGCTCTTTTTGTCGGTTTTGACCTGATACCGATCAAGCAACCAGCCTACAGCGCTGCGTCCATTTACCTCATAGCGATAGGCCTTATCTGGTACGTTACCAATAGTAATTTTGCTGTTGTAAATGATTTGGTCAGTCTGGCCCTTTTTAGGATGCTTGAGTTTCTCCACTTTGAAGTTCTCCCACTCATCTCCGTATACCATGACCTCAGGGTGAGGAGCAACAGCTTCGTAGTTGACGTGAAGATCTCCGAGCTTTCTGCCTGCGTCACGCAGTGCTTCGTATTGCTCTTTCGTGACATCTAATGTCACACGGGCCAGCACCTTCTTGACATCGCTTTCAAAGGTTTCTCGGTACGATTTGGTGTGCAACAATCCGTAGATGTAGTAAAACAAATCTTCAGGGGTTACATCCTGTCCAAAGCGCTTTTTCCCTTCACCGATGAACCAATCGGTCAAGCCACATTGTTTGCCTGAAGTAGCGAATAGGTTGCCTGCCTTCTCCTCTTCCCAATACCACAGTGGGAAACACTGGCTGTTTTCCTGAAGATGAAGCTCGCTAACTCGGTCAGTCATGAGACAACTAAATGGTTTTGAACCACCCGTGCCTGAGGTGGCAATAACCCTGTTTTCCGTGTCTCTTTCGGGAAAGAGTTTGGGCATTTGGTACACCCTCTCATTCATGTCCCGACTGAAATACTGCCTTTGTTTGAAGAATGGGCGATAAGCAGCCTCATAGACGTTTTCTTCCGCGTATTCCTTCGCTTTACCACGTTCCAAATCCTGAAGGAAGGCACTCGTCCAGCTGATTTTAGATGAGTCATATTTGACGAAATCTGCTACGGAGTCCTTGCCGCTTTTTTGAGACCACTCCAATCGAGTATTCTCATAAAACGCAATCGTTTTCTTCACGTTTGCTGAAAGTCCAGAAGCTGAACTGTTATAGCACCACGAGTCTCGCTGAGTTTTGACACCACAGGAATAGATCGGCTTGAAACAGGTATTTCCCGTCCCCTTCTTATCCCCAAGCGGGATCATCGTCTCAAAGGCCTGACTGCGCTGGTTGATCCAATCGCCTTCTTTGTTCGGTTTAATGAGCTTCCAGTTCATCTCCTCTGACGACATACTGCCCGCAGATTTGATGATGGATAGCTTTTCTTCTTGACTCAAGTAGTCCCCTATGTCCCTGTAGTACACTAAAGCTTTGTTATCTCTTTTCGAGGGGTTTTTGACGAGGAAGCAAATAGAAACGGGTGTTCGACTACCTGACCCAAAGACATTGTCCTTCTCCATACGGCGCTGTTCACCACTCGTTCTTGCATTTCCCCGCAAATTGAAAACGTAAACGGAAGTGAACTCTTCCTCGAGACACTTCCGCATTCCGTCATTCGAGTTTCCATCAAGCCAACTGCCGTTGGTGACAAACCCTATTATTCCACCCTTCTCTGGGTCGAGCCTTTCAGATGACCATTTGAAGGCCTTGATGTAAGAATCATACAAGCTGTTCTTATTGGTCGCTCGGGAACTTTCTGCGTATGTGTTTTCAATTTTGGACTCAAGCAACGGATAGTCTTGGTTTTGAGCATTGTCGTTTGCAGAGCTTTGACCTACCGAGTATGGTGGATTTCCAACGATAACTTGAATGCTTGACTTTTTCTGCGCCTCTACACGCGATGAGTTCTTAGGAAACATGTCTGAGTACAAGGACTCCGAACCATCAGCTTCACCAAGTTGGAAAGTGTCGGTCAGGCAGATGCCATTGAAGGGCTCGTAGGCCTCTCCATCCTCTTGAAGTTCGTGGTAAGCATTCTCTGCATTTATGGCAGCTATGTAATAGGCCAAAAGGACAATCTCGTTGGCATGGAGTTCTTTGGTGAACTTGCGCTTTAAATCCGCAGCATCGATGAGGCCAGATTGGATAATTCGTGTGATAAAGGTTCCAGTCCCCGTGAAAGGGTCCATGATGTGAACTCCCTCGGAGCTTAAGGATTGATCAAACTCCTTTTTGAGCAAGTCATCGATCGAATGGATGATGTAGTCCACTACCTCAACAGGGGTATATACAATACCAAGCTTCTCGACGAGTCTCGGGAATGCTGTCTTGAAGAACTTGTCATAGAGTTCAATGATGATGCGCTGTTTACCTTCGGCATTATCAATGCCCTCAGCTCTTGTTCGCACGGAGGCATAAAACCTGTCGAGGGCCTGAGCGTCCTTGTCTAAGGCTTGTTCTTCCAGCTTGTCGAGCATGTCCTGCATGGCAAGGCTTACAGGATTGTTCTCAACGAACGAATACCCTTCAAAGAGGGCGTCAAAAACAGGTCTTGTGATGATGTGTTGGGACAGCATTTCAATAGCCTCATCTTGCGAGATGGAGGGGTTGATGTTTTTGTGCAGGCCATTCATGAAGGACTTGAAAGCCTTGGCGTGTGAACCATCCTTCCCTACGAGGTCTGTAATCCTCTTCACTTGGCGCTCAGCAATCTCACCGACGCTCTGCGCCCATTGCTCCCAATACCTTCTGTCGCCCACCTTCTTTACAAGTCTAGCGTAAACAGCGCTCTGCAGCTCTCCGAAATGCATTGAAAGCTGTTTGCTTAAATCACCGTAATTACCTGCTGCTTCGTTAACGAAGTTTCCGTTTTCGTCAAAAGCATATTCTGGACGGCCTACTAGGATATTTCCAGGGTTCCGTTTGTTGAGATCAATCTTATTAACCGTTGCGTTGAATCTGTCGTCGTGAGCGCGCAAAGCGTTGAGAACAGTCCAAACAACTTTGAAGCGTTCATTGTCTTGCAAAGCCACCTCTGGTTTAATATCCGAGGGGACAACAACAGGAATGATGATGTAACCATACTTTTTACCCTTGGCAAGTCGCATGACTCGCCCAACTGATTGAACAACATCCACCTGTGAATTCCTCGGCGAGAGAAACATAACAGCATCCAAGGAAGGCACGTCGACTCCCTCACTGAGGCACCTCACGTTAGTGAGTACGCGGCATTGATTTGTCTCTCCGCTCGAATCCTTAAGCCAAGACATAAGGTCATCACGCTGAGGGGCATTCATGGAGCCGTCGATGTGTTTTGAAGCGACCTTCACCATCCCTCGACGTTCTTCTTCCCCTAATTCATCTAAGTAGACATCTCCTGCTTCATTGAAGGTTTCAGTAATCTGTTTGGATACAGCTATGTTCGAACAGAATGCTACGGCCCGTCGCATCGGATCGGGGTCTGTTGTCTTTATACTTCCTTCATCTCCAAGTACCTTCTTCGATAGTGCATTGATGCATCCAATAAGCTTTGAAGCGTCGTCTGTATTGACTTCTGACTCCCTGCCTGCAATCATATTCTGCACACCCATTGGAATGTCGTTCTCATTTAAGGTGAGGATCAAGACTTTGTAATCCGTTAGCATGCCGTGCTCAACAGCCTCACCAAATCCAATCCGATAGAATTCCTCTCCGTAGATTTCAGAATCGTCCATGGAGCATAAAATTGCATCATCGTCATCCGCTTTCCGCTTGGAGTCTTCGTCATACAGACGAGGAGTAGCAGTCATATACAATCGTTTCTTCGCTTGTATATAGTCGTTGTCATGAATTTTAGTGAAAGAGGACTCTTCTTCTCCCTTTAGTGTAACTCCTGTGGTTCTATGAGCTTCATCACAAATAACTAGGTCGAAGGTTCCGAATCCATCTTCTTTGCCCGTCTGAATCTGACGTTGCGCCGCGATGATGACATCTATGCTTTGGTAAGTCGAGAAGATGACCTTCATCCCCTTTTTCTTACTTCGCAAAGCGGTTTTCATCTGGTATGCCACATCTGGCACATTGGTTGAGGCAGGAAGTGCAAGATCAAGAACTCCAAAAGTATCCTGATCCTCATTTTTGCTGTATTTTTTCGTGATCCTCGAATCTGAACAAACGCATATTGGCTTTATGTTATGCTCAGCGTCTCCTGACCAAGCTTGAAGGGTTTGCCCAAGCAGAGCGATCGAGGGCACGAGGAATAGAACAAAACCGTTGTGGTCAGTTTCATTCTGTGCGATGCAAAGTGATGTAAAAGTCTTTCCAGTGCCACAAGCCATAATCATTTTCCCTCTGTCGGCTGCGTTGAATCCATCATGGACCTTGGCTATGGCGACTTCTTGATAATCGTGTGGCGATTTCTTATCTGTTCTAGCGAGCTCACCCTGCAGTCCCTTGTCTAGAATTTCCCAATCAATTGGTGCGCTTTCAAGCTGCCAGGATGTCAATCTTGAAACTGGTGGCGTTTGGTTTTTGAGTGCTTCTTCGGCATTTGGCCCCCAGAGGCTGCTGGTAGAAATCCATAGCCTGTGAGCAAAGGGAATAAGCTGTTCATTTTCATCTTTGAACTGTCGACTACTCGTAGCCAAAAATGAATCCACAGCGCCTTTGTCGATGGTTGTTGTCTCACTATAACATTTGCATTGAACAGCCCAATATCCTCCTTCGTGGGTTTTGCAAACAAGGTCTATTCCAGTATCCGTTCCTCCTAATGATTCCCTGAATGGGAATTCTTCCCACATCCAAACGTGCGAAAACATAGGGGCATACATAGGGTCACTAACCAGATAGGCCTGAATCAGTCGTTCAAAACGTTCGCCCTGCTCCTGGTAGCTAGCCGACTGAGTTCTGTATTTGTGAAGGATATTAGGAAAGCTCATAAAGCAATGGGATCGTCGATGTGAAGTATAACCTCCAAGTTATGCTAATCTTACTCTGAAGGTCTGTGTTTTCGTTGCCATATTTATCAATAACCCGTGAAGAACATGTGAATTACCCAGTCAAATGTTTAAGCTGTATGTCATAGTCCTGTTGTAACTTTATTTTAACAAAGAAGCCAAACACAAAGCCTCTATTTCAAGCATGCTTTTAAAGGCTACGAAGCTATTTGAACCTAAGGAACTGTCTTAAGTTTTTATCCGTACAGATAAAAAAAACAAACAGATGCTGAAGAGTCCAAAACATCTCCTCAGCTTACCTCTACACGGATTCAGCGTCTCATTACGCTGCCTCCATGTGCCATTGCACTCCTGAAGCTTCCTTCTACGCTGATTTTGTTGAATAGGGGGTAACTATGTTTGAGCGCCAACAGCTTTTTGATCGCATGATCTCTTAGCATCCCAAGTGGCACTTCATGCTCTGGTACAGCTCCTTTGAATGAATCGACGGAGTGTTTTCTATCCCATGATTCGAGACACAACAAGAATGATTAATGACAGCCTAATCATTTATGAGGTCTATCCTAGCTGGAGATAATATACATGTCTCAGCGAAAAGACTGGCAGCAGAAAACAGATTCCATAAACCCAGTGGGTCAGCTTTTTCCCTTAACTCGGGTCAGATTTTTAGCTTTTCAGTTGATGTGAAAAACTGGCAGTAAAACTGGCAGTAAAAGCCTCAAATTGGATAGAAACTGGCAGTGGGTAGAGTATATTTGGAAAAGCCTTAAAGCAATAATCAGCCAGGCTTTTCTAGTTTCAGATCCTCTGAAACCCTTGCCAAACGCAAAAAAGCCTCCGATAAGGGAGGCTTTTCTTTTAGAGCGAGAAACGAGACTCGAACTCGCGACCCCAACCTTGGCAAGGTTGTGCTCTACCAACTGAGCTATTCTCGCATGTGCACCACACTCGGAAGATCGTTTTCGTCCAGGTATGAAGCGGTGGGCAAAATTACGCAAGACAACGCGCGACTCAAAGTAATCCATCAAAAATATTCGCTCGTGCGATGAATTTTCGATGTTTGCATGATGAATTACCTGGCGCATTTGGTTTTGAGCGGTGACGATTCCGATGTATTGCTTGGAAATTTCATTGGAGATGCGGTCAAGGGCCGGGATCACTTGGGGTATCCATCAAAGGTGGCCGAGGGGATTCAATTGCACCGAAAGATTGATTCATTTGCCGATCATCACCCCACAGCGCTCAAAGCCCGCGCTCAATTGCGACCGGTTCTTGGTCGGTTTTCTGCGGTCGGGGTTGATTTGATTTATGATCACTTTCTGTCGAGTGATTTTGAATCCATTGCAGGCCAGGGATCCATCGATGAGTTTGTTGGTCGAGCCCAGGTCAGTCTGCAGTCCCGCATCGAGGATATGCCGCTTCGTAGTCAACGATTTTTTCAAGCAATGGTCGATCACCATTGGCTCGTAGGGTATGGATCAGAAGAGGAGATGACAAAGGTGTGCCGCGCCATGGATGAACGATTGTCAAGACGATTTGGATTGGAAACCCCTTTGAAGCACTTATTCGATGCGGTTGCGTCTGCGGGCTATGAGGAAATGCGGGCTGACTTCCATTCGTTTTGGAATGATATGGAGTCTCATTGCAACGACCAATTAATGCCTCTGAACGCTCCTGCATCTGTGGTTTAGAAATGAACCGCTTTGTGTACCTTTGCGGCCATGGTAGTGGAAATGACGTATAACAGCTCGCGTTCAGATTTAATTATTCCTGAATACGGTCGAACGATCCAAGAAATGGTGGATCATTTGAAATCCATTGCAGATCGTGAGGAACGCAATAAATGCGCGACAGCCATTGTCAGCGTTATGGGCTCAGTTGTCGCTCAAGAAGGTGATGCTGAGGAGGCTCAGAAGAAGTTGTGGGGTCAATTGTTCCTCATGGCCAATTATGAACTCGAGGTCGATTGTCCATGTGAACGTCCGACACGTGAGAGCCGAGATGAAGCCCCGAACCGCTTAAATTACCCCGAAGCGACATCGCGACTGGGACATTATGGTCAATTGACTCTGGACTTGATCGAGAAGGCCAAATCATATGATGAGGGTGAGGAAAAGTCAGCATTGATATTGACCATAGGTAATTTGATGAAGCGCCATTATTTGACCTGGAATAAAGGAGCTGTCGAGAATAGCCTTATCCGGGAGAAGATGAAGGAGATGAGCGGGGGAGCTTTGACTTTGCCGGAAGATGCTGAGCTGGTAAGCTCAGCGGAGGTGCTGAAAAGTAAGCGCAAAACCAGCGATGCTTTGGATCGCCATCGCAGCAAGAAGCGCAAGCGCTGATTTCAATCGTTTTTGGCCCGATCAGCTTTCAGTCCAACTGCAAGAGTTGAAAAGTTTTCGATGCAGCACACGCCGCTTCGTTGTTGCGCCGTTATTTCGGATAGACGTTTGTGAAAGAGGAATGAGCTCAAGTGTGAAAGCACCGTACGTCATTGAATCAGCGAAAAAACAGCCATGTCGACTTTTATCATTGAGGGAGGGAAAAGATTGTCCGGAGAGGTCATTCCGCAAGGGGCAAAGAATGAAGCACTTCAAATTTTGTGCGCTGTTCTGCTCACTCCTGAGCGAGTCACGATTTCCAATTTGCCTGACATTGTTGATGTAAACAAACTCATCGATTTGTTGGCCAGTATGGGGGTGAAGACTCAGCGAAAAGGTGCGGGAACATTTGTTTTTCAAGCAGATGACGTCAATTTAGAATATTTCAAAACGGAGGAATTTCGCCAAAAAGGAGGCTCCCTGAGAGGCTCCACGATGATCTTGGGACCGCTGCTCTCACGTTTTGGTGTTGGAGCATTGCCCAAGCCAGGTGGAGATAAAATCGGCCGCCGCAGAATGGATACGCATTTTATCGGTTTTGAGGCCTTGGGTGCCACGTTCACGTACGATTCCAAAACGGGTTTTTTCGAGGCCAGCACCAACGGAGGATTAAAAGGCACAAACATGCTTCTGGACGAGGCTTCTGTGACCGGAACAGCCAACATCGTCATGGCCGCATGCATGGCCAAAGGCGTGACCACGATTTACAATGCAGCATGTGAGCCTTACCTCCAGCAGCTGTGTAAGATGATCAACCGCATGGGCGGAAAAATCAGCGGAATCGGTTCGAATCTTCTCACCATTGAAGGAGTGGACTCTTTAGGTGGAACAGAACACCGCTGCCTTCCGGACATGATAGAGATCGGCAGTTTCATTGGTCTGGCAGCCATGACGCAAAGTGAAATCACCATCAAAGATGTGGCTTATGACGAATTGGGAATTATCCCTAAAATTTTTCGCCGTCTGGGCATCAAATTGGAGCGGCGTGGAGATGATATTTTCGTTCCTTCCCAAGAGTCTTATGAAATTGACACGTTCATCGATGGCTCAATTCTGACCGTTTCCGATGCACCTTGGCCAGGGTTCACACCGGATTTGTTGTCCATTGTGCTCGTCACAGCGACACAGGCCAAGGGCAGCGTTCTTGTTCATCAAAAAATGTTCGAGAGTCGCCTGTTCTTTACGGATAAACTCATCGATATGGGTGCGCAAATCATCCTGTGCGATCCACACCGCGCCACGGTGATTGGTTTGGATCGACAAAGTCCGCTTCGCGGCGTGACCATGACATCCCCCGACATTCGTGCGGGAGTTTCGTTGCTCATTGCCGCACTCTCAGCAGAGGGACAATCCATCATTCACAACATCGGTCAAATTGATCGCGGGTACCAGGATATTGAAGGAAGATTAAAAGCATTGGGGGCCAGCATCGAACGGGTCGATTGAATGCGTAAATTGGCTTCATGATTTTGAAAACTATTGCTGGAGTGGTTGTACTTGGAACGGCATTGCTGGTCTCCAACCCTTGGGGTGCGAATTCTGTTAGCTCTCTAGAAGACATTGGGCGGGTGACTCCAACGGAACGAATTGGGACCGGGATTGGGGATACTGCGCCCGAAATCGCCTTATTAAACCCCAAAGGAAAGACCATGAAATTGTCCGACTTGAAGGGAAGTCTCGTGCTCATCGATTTCTGGGCATCGTGGTGTGGACCATGCCGAAGAGAAAATCCAAACGTCGTCAATGCTTACAAGAAATATCAGAAAGCGAAGTTCAAAAGCGCAGATGGTTTTGAGGTATTCAGTGTTTCGTTGGATAGTGATGTCGGTCGCTGGGAAGCTGCGATAAGACAGGATAATTTAACGTGGAAATGGCACGTGTCTGATTTGAAACGCTGGCAAAGTGAGGCGGCAGGGGTTTACGGTGTGAACTCGATTCCAATGAGCTTTTTGATCGACGAGAATGGCGTCATCGTTGCAAAGAATTTGCGTGGCTTTGAATTGCACCGTAAAATCGACGAACACGTCGCATCCTTTTAAAAAAACCCGAGCATTGACCTGACAGGATGTCGGCATTCAGAGTCTTGGCATCGGTTTTGACCTAATGGAGGCAAATCACCAGACACATCATGGACATGAATACGTCAAAAGTGGATGAGGCCACTGCCAATCCCACAGAAGAAGCACAGACCAACGCTCAGTCATCAGCAACTGAATCGGACCGAGTTGATGAAAAAGGAAGTGAGCAAGCAGGCGAGGAAGGCAATCAGGCTGACACGTCGGCTGACAGCAACAAGACGGAGTCAACAGAAGAGCAGACGGATTGGCAGGACCGCTACATGCGACTCTATGCAGAATTTGACAACTTTCGCAAGCGAACGATGCGTGAGCGGGTGGACTTGATTCGAAATGCATCGAATGATGTGTTGGAGAAGATGCTCCCAATCGTGGATGATTTTGAGCGCGCAGAAGCTGCAGCTCTTGATGCTCAAAACATGGAGGGCTTGAAGGAAGGGCAGCGGTTGATTCATAACAAACTCAAGCAAATCCTTAAATCCCAGGGCGTGGAACAGATGGAGGTGAAGGCCGGCGACGCATTCGATGTGGATCTGCACGAGGCTATTACGCGCATACCGTCTCCAGACCTTTCCGGAAAGGTGGTTGATGTGGTCGAACCGGGGTACAGATTAAATGAGACGGTCATTCGTTACGCGAAGGTGGTCGTAGGTGAATAAGTGATTGGGCGATTAATTAAGCGATTGAAATGGCGAAGCGCGACTACTACGAAATCTTGGGCATTGACCGGAAGGCATCCGGAGCAGACATCAAGAAGGCTTACCGAAAGTTGGCATTGAAGCATCACCCGGATAAGAATCCGGGCGACGAAAAGGCCGAAGAGAAGTTCAAAGAAGCGGCCGAAGCCTACGAGGTATTGCAAGACGATCAAAAGCGGGCTCAATATGATCGCTTTGGTCACGAAGGAATGCGCGGTGGCCCGGGTGGGGCTGGTTTTGGAGGAATGGATATGGACGATATCTTCAGTCAGTTTGGAGATATTTTTGGAGGGGCATTTGGTGGAGGTGGAGGAGGCGCTCGAGGTGGTGGTGGACGCCGCCGACGCATGAAGGGATCCAACCTTCGCATC
>Ga0209630_10002699_pt1 | contig 16854 bp, 12 predicted proteins | sample COG_01_FD_184745 | JGI IMG/M metagenome (GOLD analysis project Ga0209630, IMG submission 184745) | Pelagic Microbial community sample from North Sea - COGITO 998_met_01 (SPAdes) (version 2) | ecosystem: Environmental > Aquatic > Marine > Neritic zone/Coastal water | place: Helgoland, sampling... | reverse complement strand
TGATGCAATCGCAGTGGGGAAACAGCGATGCATTTTCGCATCTTCATTGCTCCTCCTCGCGCGCGGAACGCGTCTCGGAAAGCTTCTCCTCGGAGAACACACACACCGAGAACAACAACAACAACAGACAGCAGCAAAAGAATGGGTGGTAAAGGAGGAGGAAAATTCCTGGCGCATTTCGGCCGCGCGGTGCTCGCCTCCCTCTTCCTCTTCTCCGGGATGCACAAATACCACGCGCTGGTGCGCGCGAATTCCATGTCGGATTTCCACTTGCTCGAACACTCGATCGCCCCGCGATTCGCGGAAACGAGAGCGGCTTTAAGCGCATCTTTAGCCAAAACGCAGTATTTGAAACGCGTCTCTTCAGAAAAAGAAATCATGGAACACTTACTCGCGCTCGACGACGCGACGATCGCCATGTGCGGGACGATCGTTGAGGTACTCGGCAGCGTTTTGCTGATGTTGAATTTCACCTTGGGAAGTAAACTCCTGATGGCGTTCGTCTCGTGCGTGACGCCGATAATGCACCCGTTTTGGCGGAGAGAGGAATTCAGCGCCTCGCGAGAAATCGAAACGATCATGTTCTGGAAAAACGCGGCACTTTTTGGAGCACTCGCGATGCACGTCGGGATGAGCAAGGAAGAAGCAAAGGAGGAGAAAGAGAAGGAGGAGTAACGCGTAGGACGGTTGCGAGCGCGCGCGGAGTTGATTGTGGGATGAAGGCGGTGGATGGTTCAAAGGGAACGTCTTCTAAAGATAGAACATAAAAAGGGGGGGAGAGAGAGAGAGACGCTGTAGTTGTAAAACACGACGCGATTAATAATACTTCGTGTACTTATATGTGTATATACTTCATTGTGTTGTTGTTGCTATTCTTTAATTTAGTCTTGGAAGAACAAACGCGAAAGAATCGAAGAGGAGAAAAAATTTCCCAATCTTCTTCTTCTTCTTCTTCTTCTTACTTCTTCGATCGACCGTTCTTCTTCTTCGGCTTCTCGTCCTCCTCTTCCTCTTCTTCTTCCTCCTCTTCGTCGTCGTCTTCTTGGACCTCGTCCGTTTTCTTGGCCTTGCCAACCTTCTTCTTCGTCGCGGCGGTTTTCTTCGCGTCTTTAACGAACGGCGACACGATGAAATACAAGATGGAAAGCAACGAAGTCGCCAAGAACGCGTACAAAGCCGCGACGTTTTCGGCCATGAAGTCAACCGGTTTGGTTAAAACTTCACCGGCTTTACCCGGAATCTTCTCGACGACCTTGTACATTAAATCAGTCACTTTCCCTGGGAAGCCCGCGGCGTTGGCCGCTTTCTTCGCCTCGGCTTTTTCCGCCTTCTCCGCGGCTTTTTCCGCCTCTTCCGCCGCTTTCTCTTCGGCTTCTTTCAGCGCTTTCTCTTTCGCTTCTTTCTTCGCCTCGAAGTCGAACGTTTCCGCGGCTTTATCCACCGTGTCGAAGTCTTTACTGATCAAAATGTTATCCAAAGTTAAACCGTCGCTCATGGTCCAAATTTCCAACGCTACCGCGGATATCTTACCAACGTTCTCAAACGGCGTCGGATCTTCGTAGTATTTCGGGTTTTCGATTTGTTTTGGCGCCCATTCACCTTTGTACAAAACGTTGTCGATCATCGGCGCCGACCACGGGCCTTTATAGTCCGGATTCTCTTTCATCGGCTGCTCCCACTCGCCGCATCCCGGCGCTTCCTCGCACCTCGGGTTCGGTACCAACGGCGCTTCGTACTCGCCGTCTTCTTCTTCGTCCCAATCTTCCGGCTCTTCCGCCTCTGGGTCTTCGATTTCCTCCGGCTCATCGTCCAACCATCCTTCCGGTTTCGTCGCCTCTTCGTCCAAAATCTCCATAGGCGCGTCTTCGTCCCAATCGTCCGGTTTCTTCGCGTTCGGGTCCGGAATCTGCTTCTCGTCCACCCAATCTTCCGGTTTGGAATCTTCCGGATCGTCGATCATTTTCGGCGGGTTAAACGGCGGTTCGAAATCTTCAAAAATAGACCCTTCCTTTTCAACTTTGCCGTCAATTTTCACCTCGTACGTGTGCTCCTTCGTGTTCACCAAGAGCGTGTACATGTGCGGCGCCTTGTCCGACGGCATCTTCGGCGGATCCTTCAAGTGCTTCTCTTCCAGTTCCCCGTCTTTCGGACTTTTGTGTTTAAAAATCACGTGCACTTTGTTATTCGACCCGCACTTATCCGGACCAAACATCAGAACGTACGGCGAAGACCCGTCCATCTCTTTCCCCGTGTTCGCCTCCTCCGTCAAGTACTTCAAATACGCGCCGCCGCAATCCAGACCTTCCGTTTGCGCGGCTTCAAACTGAATCGCGAAACCGTCGCGCGGATCGAACGGTGTGCTTAATTGTTTCGTGTACCCGTAGTGTCGAGCTTTTTCCGGAACTTTGAGAGATTTCTCGCCGTTTTCGTTCGCCAGTTCCACGACGCCTGTTGTTTGTTTGTGAAAAGACAGTCACCAGAGAGAGAAACAAAGAGAGAGAGAGTGTATTGGTGAGTAATCAAAAATATGCGAGCGCGACAGAAAACAGAGGACGAACGAAGGAGCACACAAAATCATCATCTGCGCTTTTTGCCTCTTTTGGTGACTGAAATGTACTGAAGAGCTCGCGAACAAAACGTGTTTTTGGCGGCCGAAAACGAGACGATGATGCGATCGCTTTTCCCGAGCCGATCGGAATTGGCGTTTCCTCGTACACCTTTCTCTCTCATCTCTCGCGCGTATTTCTTTCAAACGCGAGACGACGAGCGCTTTGAAACCAACACAAACGCGCGCACGTATCGTTCGTCCGACGAGAGAGAGGGAGAGAAAAACAACTACGCACCGGTGTATTGCTCGACTTCCGATTTCACCCAACCTTTGAGTCCGTCGTCGAACGTTTCCAAAAACGCCGCTCCGTCTAACTTTTGTTCCTTTCCATTCGCGGCTGAAATAGAAGACCCGGTCGAGACTAACGCCACGGTGGCAACCGTCGCGATCGTTTTCAATCCTCCCATCTTTATATGTATCGTTTGATCGATAAATATATATGTGCGTATAAAGTGTGTTTGTGTGTGTATTTAAGTGGGGGAAGCCACGGGAAAGAATCGAAAGAAAAGACACCCCCCCCCCCAGGTGCTTTTTGGCTCTCGGGAGAGTCAGTAGTCTGGTTGAATAAATCGAACGAAAAGAGAGAAAAAGAGGAGGGAAAAACATAGGGCAAAACATGTCAAAAGTCGTTTGGTTATTTAGGGGTTTGTTTGTCACTCCAGCCAATCATAAGCTTTTCTTTTTGATGCGTCGAGTATATTCCACACAAGACAAGAGGGAGAGCGAAAGAAGATATTCCCTGAAAGTGGTCTGTTTATTGTGCAGAAGAGAATGACGAGCGTTTCGCGCGCGGTGGTCGCGCAGCAAGGACAGCAGCTGTTAAAGTCGAATAAGAGTACCAACAACGTTAAAAGAAGCGCAAACGAGAAAAAGGAAGAAAGCGCGGTGATAAAGTTCAAAAACAGAATTCCATCGAACACCGCGCTCGGGGCAAATCGTGACGTCGCAAATTCTGAAACGTCAAAGTCCTCTCGAAGAGCTCTGTTAGCGACGAAAGGAATTCTGGTCCTGTGCGAAGCGACCGTATTCCCCTGGCTCTCGGAATTCTACACCAGACCGAAAGGCGGAGGCGTTTTAGACGGCTTCGATATCCCAAACGCGAACAGAGATATTCGATTGTTTTCGAGTGAATTTTTCGCGAGTTTGTTGCCGGCGGAATATTCAGAGTACGACGTCTTGCGCGCGAAAGAATGTTTAAAAACCGGGGAGAGTTTGATGAAGGAACAAAAGTGGGACCAGGCGATCGTCTCGTTACAACAGATTGAAAAGTTAATACCGAGGGAGTATAAGATGAATCAAAAGACGAAACTTTTAATCGCGGAGTGTTATAAAGCGATGGGCGCGCCTCAATATTTCAACGCGGAGTATTTGGAGGCGAAAGGGAGCGTGTGGTGGTGGGGGAGAGGGTTGAGGTGGCCCGGGTGGTACATCATCGCGTATTTAGGGGCGAGGCACGTTTTCTTTGAAAGTAAGGAGGATAAGGTTGGCGAGGCGAGCATTACGGAAGGGATTTTGATTAGCCTGCTTGCTATCAGTTATCTCATGTTACTGAATCAATTCGGTTTGCCCGATTTGTAAATGTAAACTAAGCGTCGTTGCGACATTTTTGTACATTATCATCTATTATTATTATTATTACTACTACTACTACTACTATTACTACTATTCGTTTAAATCTCGAGGCGCGTACCGCGGATTTGGCTTTTTCGTTTCCATCGGTGAGACGAATCCCGGAGCGGTCATCGTCGGCGATTTTACAAAGCTCGATTTCTTCTTCGGCGCGTCCATGGCTTCAAACATTTTTAGGGAATCTTTGAACCCAGGCGAGGCGTGAATAATTTTCTCGGATAAAGAGGTATCGGAGTCGTCGTCGCCGTCTACTGCTGTTGCTGCTACTGCTGCTACCGCCGCGCCGATACCTCTGCTGCTGCCTTCACCTCTGTCGCTCTCTTTTTTCGATGGAGTTTTAAAAGTCTCGTTTGTTTTCTTCGCGCTATGCGTTGCTTTGTCTTCAAAGTCCTGGACGAACCAATCGGAAGGACGCGCGAAGCTATCCGCGTAATCCTGTTTCGTCGGCGTGATTTGAAACTCGAGCATTTCCTCCTCCAGATCCGCTTCAGATGCGCATTCTTCTTCGAGCTCGAACTGTCCTCCATGCGACGGGTGTTGTTCTTGTTGTTGTTGCTCGTCGACGACGATAACCTCCAACAAATCTCCTCCTCCGTTTATTTCTTCTTCTTCTCTTTCTCCTTCACGTTCTCTCCGCACGACTCTCGTCGCATCCGCACCAACTTTTTGCATCGTCATTTCCCCACTCGCAACTGGATTCCAGGACCCAACGTTTGAAGGCGTGACCATTTGAAACGATTTGCTTGTCGTTGTATTCGCTTTTGTCGCCGTCGTCGTCTCATCATCTTTGTTAAATGTATTATTCTTCTTAATCTCCGCTATGCGCCTCGCCATATCCGCCGGGTTCGACGTCAGTAGTTGCACTTTCTCTCGTCGAACTTCTTCTTCTTCTTTGTATTCTTCTTCTTTATCTTCTTCTCCTTCCGTTTTTGCGCGTTCGCGTTCGCGTTCAAAGCCTCCAACAGAAGAAGAATTCAAAGAAGAATCCATCGCCTGTTTTATCAGCGCCTTCTTATACGCCGCTCTCAGCCGTAACGCTAACGCCGGCGCGATTTTCATCGGCAACCCGCGCTCCTCGCAAAAGTTCACGCACATCTCCGCCGCGTCGTCGTAGTTTTTGTTCGTTAATCGTATCGATAAATACTGTTGTTGTTTATATTGTTGTCCTTGGGAAGAATTCGATTCGATTTCGATATCAATCTGTCCCATGATTTTACTTTCCCTCCTCAAACTCCTCCATTTCCTCCTCCTCCTCCTCTTTTGGTCCTCGTCCTCGATATCAACAGCAGCAGAAGCATAAGCAGCAGCAGCAGCAGATGCCATCGTTTCCCTTTCCTCTCTCTCTCTCTCTTCTCTCTCTCTCTCTGTTTTAAAATGCAACGTAGTTGTTCTTGTTGTGAGTTGTTTTTGTGTCGGTTCGTTCTTTCTTTCTTTCTTTCTTTCATGCAAAAAAAAAAAAAAAAAACGCTCGCTTGGTCAACGCTTTTTGAGCGATCATCAACGCATCACATCACACTCATCTCATCGCAGGAGTAATAAAGCGTCGACCGAACAAACATCTTTTTTTTTACCACTCACCGATTGAAAGCGCGCATTTATATATATACACACACACACACATACACACGCGTATCAATAGTAATACGGTGATGCGAGGAGAAGAAAACGAAGAAGAAAACGAGATGGCGAAACGAAGAAAACGAAACGACGATGATGATGTACAAATCACATGCGCCCCCGAGGAGGAGGAAGAGGAGGAGGAAGAGGAGCTTTTGAAACGCGGCCGTCCGCTCGCGTGGGGAGTCGCAAAGACACGAACGCCTTTTCGCGAAGTGCGCTTTGAAGAAGGACGTCAGTACGAATGCAGGATTCCTTCTTTGCTCGCGGCGTTTGAGCAAATTGAGCAAAAGTTGAAGAAGAAGAAACCGATTTCGACCGATCCGAAGACGTTCGATCCAGACACGATTTTGAAAATTGACGAGGATTGCTCCGAGAAGGCGATAAGTTTAGGATACAAGCTCGGGACGATTAAACATTCGGCGTACGCTTTGTTGGCGATGGCGGGGCCGGGCGGAATGAAGGCGGCGAACATTGTGAGCATCGCGAAGCGGTTGGACTTGTATAATCCGGGTACGTGCAAGACGCCGAATGGCTCAGTCACCGCGGTGTTATCGCAAGGTGCGCACTTTCAAAGAATTGCGCCGGGTAGGTACGCGTTAAAGGAACACGTAACGGACGAATTGCGGGGTGGAGATGTGTGGCATCCGAAAACGAAGGAGACGGAACGGGATGATGTATCGGTGATTGATTTAGTTCGTTCGGGACAGCTCAGACCGTCGTTCCAAGGCTCTTCTGAAGCTGTTACTAATGATGACATCGTTAATGTAAAATCATTCTTAGAGAAGAATCAAAATAAACACTCTTTGACTCTCCAGGAGACTCCCGAAGTGGTCCGAAACCACTTTGGTCCGAAACCGAAGTGGTCCAAAGAGGAAGACGAGGAGTTGATTCGTTTGGTCGCGAAATTTGGCACTCGCTGGTCGTCAGTTTCGAGAGCGCTGAACGGGCGAGTTGGCAAACAGTGCCGCGAACGATGGAACCATCATTTGCGACCGGACATTCGACGCGGGTTGTGGTCGACGAAAGAAGAGTCAAAGTTGATCGAGTTACACAAGGTGCTCGGAAACAAGTGGGCGGATATCGCGAAAGGTTTACCCGGACGGACGGAAAATTCGGTGAAGAACCACTGGAACGCGACGTTGCGAAGGGGAAGGACAGACGGAACGCCGAGCGAATTGAGAGTGTACGCGACGACGCAAACGAAAGGGAGAGGACCAATTGGACGACCGAGAAGTCGGCATAATAGTCCCAAAGATGACGAGCGAGAGGCATTGAAGGAAAAGATTTTGTCCGCGAGCGTTCAAGAGATGGTCTCGGCGAATACCGACGACAGTTCGGAGGAAGAAAACGGCGAGGAAGAAACAGAAAAGCACGATACGATGGAAAATCCCCATAAAACCCTCGACGGATTCAAGTGGCGAAAATACGGTCGGAAGAACATCAAATTGGCTTCTTCACAAGTAACGAGAAGTTACTACCGATGTACGCGTCCGAATTGTCCGGCGAGGAAGCAAGTGGACGAAAACGGCCTCGTGAAGTACGAAAACGCACACAATCACGAGAGGCCGAGTTTGTTGTCGCGCAAAAAAGAGCAGAAGCAGCAGCAAAGAGTTTTGGTCGACATGGAAGTGAAAAGAGCGCACGAGTTACTTCGCGAACATTACAAAAACAAGTTAAGCCACTTCATGCTAGAAGCAAACCTATACTTTAAAAACAAGATTAAACTCGAGCGCAACTTGCACGAGCTCACGATCGCGAAAGCGAATCGAAGAATTTCACAGATGATGCTGGACTTGACGCTCGCGAGAAAAGAAAACGAAAAGCTGAAAAACATCTTCTCAGACGGACGCGAAAAGCTGACCCCCCGTGACGGAGAAGAAAGAGGAGAACCACCCGCGAAACCCGAGACGCCGACGACGACCAAAGACGGAAACGACGACCGGGGCGATAAAAAAGCAAGAAAAAAAGAAGAAGAACAAGATGAAGACTTCCAAATTAGCAACTTGGTCTCGAATTATTCTCCCGAGAAACGTAAGGAATGGGCGATTCGACATCTCGTTACAAAAGGGTAATCGTAAGAAGAATTTGAGCACCCTGTCTTTTCATACTTTCCCAAACAAAAAACTTCTTTTCTCCACAAAATCCACTTCAATCGTCTCGCTCTTTTCCCTTCTCCTTCTCATCGTCAAAATGTTTGGAGATCACGGCGTGTTCCGAGCAACGAGCGGGCCAAGTCGAGGTCACTTTGAACCTCAAGTTCTCGAACACGTGCGCAAAAGAAAAGAGAGGAGAGCGAGGATGAAGAAATCTTCCCTCGTTGTGTCCGATTGGACGGAGAATCTCTCCTCTTTGGGATCATCATCAACCGACGACGACGACGAAGAAGAAGAGATCTTACCGACGCAAACAACGACCCCATCGCAAACGCCGGAAAAACATACGCGTAAACGGTTGAGCGTAAAAGCGGGGGACATGTCCTCTCCACCGCTGCCGGAGTTAAAAGAAGAGCGAACGAGTAAAATTATCTCCGTCCAATTCTTCTCCGAGACAGACGAGGAGGAAGGGGAAAAGGAGAGAGAAAATGTGAGCACCACCACCAAAGAAGAAGAAAAATGCTTCGAGACTTTAGTTCGCGAGGAAGTCGAGCGACAAAGAAGCAAGAAGGAACACTTGACGGTATCGTTTGAGGAGGAACGCAACTGTTGTTATCACGTGATACCGGTGACGAGCAGAGAGTGTTTGATCGAATGCCCGCTGGCGTACGGGAACCAAGCGCAGGCGGATTTCGAGGCGCGGTTAGTCGAAAGGTTTTCGAGGAGGAAGAACAAGATGAAAGTGAGCGAAGTGGACGAGAGAGAGAATAGGTACGAGTTGAAACCGTTACACCCGGTGTCGACGAAATCGAGGTGGAGGGAATTGTTGGAGCCGTCGGTGCAAGTGGTTGGTGGAGGGAAGAGGAAAGAGTTTTACGACGAACGCGAGGAGAGGAGGAAGTTCGTCGCGACGCCTGAGAAGGAAATGACGACGACGAAGAAACCTGCCGCAAGAAGAAGAATAGACGAAGAGTACGAGTTGCCGACAAAAGTGGACGATTCCGTGTGGAAGGATTTACCGGAAAACATCAGAAATCAGTATTTGATCCAAGTGGAAACGCAAAAGAACAAGAACAACAAGACAGAAAAAGGAGAAGAAGAAGAAGCCGTCTTGGTTGTCGAACGAAGATCAGCGCCTAACGAATACAGACCCGATACGATTACCACTACACCGTACCAAACGGCCACAAATGTTTATAATTTGAACCCCTCCGTGGTGAAAGAAAAGATTACGCACGCCTTGGACATGCAATCGAAGGAAAGAGTTGACGGTCGCCTGAACGCGATATTACACGTGATTCGCGTCATTCGAAACGATTTGAGAAAAACTCGAGGACGAGAGGAAAGCAGAGACTTTTCGGATTGGATACAACACGACTTGGCGAAAAGCTTCCCGGGATGGAGAGCCAAGTTGAGCATGGCTGTAAACACGAACGATTTGATCCCCGCATAAATAGTTTAATGCATTTAGATACAGCAAAAGTAGTTAGAAAACAAACGAAGTTTCTCTCTTTTAAACACACAACAAGCGCGCTCTCTATAACATTTTTCCCAAACTCTTCTTTGAATTTATTTCTTCAAAGGCACAAAATCACACGGCACCAGCACCTCGTTCGTCCTCAGAAAAGATATGGTCCACGGCGGATTCCACCCGAAAACTTCCACGTGATCCTCCTTGACGTTCTTCACCTCCTCGTCTCCTCTCAAGCTCTCCAGCAACGCCTTCGTATTCTCGTCCACGTTCGCTTTCCGAAAGTACCCGCTAAACGTTCTCACCGCCACGGTTCGTTCCGGAACGTCCACCACTCTCACGTTCTCCTTCGATGGTTGCGGTGCTTCGCTTTTTGACTTAATCTCGCTCGCGGGTAGGAAAAATCGCATGTTATACCGTTGTTGTTCTTTATCGCCTTTAGGCGCTTCGACCACTTTTCCCATGGACACCGGTGCCTTTGTTATAGATATGAATTTAGAAAACAATCAAAACGAAACGAAACGCACCGTCATGGAAATCTTCTCCTCTCGCTCGTTTTCTGGTTTCGACATCACGCCTATGTATTTCGCCAGGGACATGAAACTCTTCCCTTGACCTCCTAACACGTGTTCCTAAGAGTTGTTGATGTTTAGTTTAGTTACGATAAAACGATTTCCAATTCTAAAATTCTGATGTGTCTGCGTCGTCGTCGCATACAAAAAACAAACGCACCGCTTCGTAACTCGTCTCGACCGCGATTGCTTGCGCGTAGCGTCGGATTTCATACTCCGCTGTTTTCTTGAGCAAGGAAAAGTGAGGCGATTCTTCGTTTATTTTTCCAAAGATGGACAACGCGGCACCCATCTTTGTTGTTGTGACGTCTCAAATGCAGGAACTTTTTGCTCTGTCTGTAGTATTAGTTTGGTATTACAAATGAAATGAAACGTGAATGAAACACACGTTTATAAATATTAGTCTTCTTTCTTGAGCGAGCAAGAATGCGGCGGTCCGTGGTCGGCGTCTTCGCACTTCCACTTCTTGCCGAAATACGCAGCTTTGACGAACATTTCGGTCGTGTCGAGCTTGGGTTGTTTCGAGAGCCACATTCGGACGTCGCCGTCAAACGCGGAGTTGTAAAACATGTAGCTCATATCCACGGCGCGCTCCGGACGCCAGTGGGAGAGATCCGCGTTGAAATTTTTGCAGTTTTTGAACATGCTGAACATTTTTTCGACTTTGGAGACGTTCCATTTGGAAATGTCGCCGTTGAATGTGCTCGCGGATTGGAAGAGGCCGTTCATGTTCGTCGCCGAGGACGTGTCCCATCGATTCAAGTTTTGGTTGAAGCTGGAGGCGTAGTGGAACATGTGTTCCATATTTTCCACTTTTGCGGTGTTCCAGTTATCCAGAGGTTGGTCAAATTTTTCCGAGCCGTAGAACATGTACGAGGCATCTTTGACTGAATCCATCACTAAATCGTTTACGTTCGAGTTGAATTTCATGGCGTTACGGAACATGTTCGAGGTTGTCAATAAAGCGTCGGTGTGTTTGAACGCATCTTTATCGAACTCGTCGGCTTCGCGAAACATAGATTCCATGGATTTCACTTTCTTCACGTTCCAAGGACGAACGTCTTTGTTGAATTTGGATGCGGCGTAGAACATGCCCGTCATGTCGTTCACGTTGGACGTATCCCACTTGGAGATGTCTTTGTCAAAGGAGTTGGCGAAGTAGAACATGGAGAACATGCTCGTGACTTGCGACGTATCCCACTTGGAGATGTCTTGGTTGAACTTGAACGCGCTGGAAAACATGCCGGAAAAATCAACCACAGATTTCGTGTCCCATTTGCTCAAGTCGCCGTTGAAGGACGTTTTATACTTGAACGCATCCGTCATGTCGGTGACGCACGAGACGTCCCATTCCGGCATGACGCCAAACATGGAGAGCTTTCCAAACCGTTCGCATAAACCTTGCACGGGTTCTTCCTCGAGACATTTCTCGATGGCAAACTCAAAAGTTTCGTCGTGGAGACGTTTTTTGTCGTCGGTGCGTTTGGCGCACTGTACCGATGGCGGTCGCGGCGGAACCGCGCCTCCATTGACGTGGACCGAGTTTTTGAGCGGGGGCGGTAAAGGAGGCTTTTCCGAAATGGTCGTACCCGAGGACGACGTAGAGGCATCTTGAATCGTCGGAGGTTTCGGAGGAACGAGCTCTTCATCGGTTTCTCCCGCGTGTTTGGAACTCTCGTATTTTTCGCTGTGATGTTCTGCCAAAGCTGGCTTCACGCCGACGTTGGATTCCATAGCGATGGCGTTGGAAACGTCCGTCGGCTTCGCCGACGGGTCGCGTTCGTAAATACCATCCGGTTTCGGAGGAAGAACAGCGGGTGGTTTCGGAACGTTTCCAGTCACGGTGGACGATGTCACGCCTCCCGGTTTCTTAACTACCGTATACGTCACCGTCGAGCTCGCTTTTGGTGGTTTCGGCGGTTGTATCTCGTGACCTTTGTAAAGGACATTCTTGTTGTCTGTTTTAGAAGAAGAGCTCTTCTTCGTCTTCTTGGTTTTCTCACTCTTCTTCTCGTCGTCATCATCGGAACTTACTTTCGCTTTTATTTTTTCTTCTTCTTCTTTTTCTTCTTCTTCTTCCTTCTTGACGACTTCTCCTTCTTCTTCCTTCTTCGGCTCGTACCCAAACTTCTCGGCGATTTTATCGGCGATGGATTTGATCGCGCCTTCCGTGATGGATTTTTTCTTCTCCGGCTCCGGCGGCGTCGATACCACGCTGTACGTCGTTCTCGTCTTTTTTTCATCGTCATCAATCGGAGCTTCCATGGCTTCGTCGATGACTTTTTCGCCCACTGTTTCATCCTTATCGATGTTCGCTTCCAACTCTTTGCGTTCCTCTTCCTCTTTCTTTAAGCGTTTCTTCTCCATCTTTTTCTCGTACGCCTCGCTCTTCAAATTTTTCTCCTTCTTCATCGCTTCGGCTAAGAGCTTTTGCGCCATCTCTTCCTCGTTCTTCAACGCTTGCTCGCGCTCTTTCTTAGCTAAGAGTTCTTTCTTGGAGAGTTTCTCTTCTTTTTCTCCTTCTTCTTCTTCTTCTTTTTGTTCTTCTTCTTCTTGTTCGCCCGCGCCCGCGACATCTTCTTCTTGAGCGTTCTGCGTAGTAGCGCAAACAGAATTCTTGTTGTAATCGCACGTTTCCGAGCACGACCCCCACTGATACGCGCTCGAAGATTTGCTCGAATCTTCGCTACTTTTACTGTAAACTCTCGAAAAGAACACGCTCGAGGTTCCAGTTTCCTCGTTGCTCACTTTACTCGGCTTCGTGCACTCTCTCAACCCGAACGGTCCGCCAATTGTTTTCACCATCGGCGCTATTTGTTGCGGGCAAAACCCAGATTGATCGGCGACGTAACACCCGACATCTTTAACCGGGTACCCGAGATGCGGCGCGTGACTGTCTTTGTTCACGATTGGGTACAAATAAAACCCGAAATTGTCGCCGTCTTCCAAGACACCTTCCTCTTCGATTTCGTACGAACCGCACTCGGTCGCGCGCATTTCGATGGATTTCGAGAAGGATAAGTTCGGGTTGTCTAATCGCGCCACTGCAATGCGAGCGCCGACGACGCCGGTCCACTCTTTCGGATCAAAATTCAATCTCTCCAGAGGCGAGCACGCCGTGTGCAACGTGATGACTTTCCCGCTCTTTTCATCAGTGCTACCAGCGGAAGCCGACGCCGCGGCAACTTTTTCCGCCGCTTTACTATTGTCCTCCTCCACGCTCTTCTCCATCTCCTCCAAAGCGCTTTGGCTCTCGGGGCCGTCGTTCTCACTCTCGTCTGCTTTTTCTCTCACTTCTTCTTCCTCTGCTTCTTTCACCTCCTCTTCTTCCTCCTCCTTCGGTCGTAAACTCTCCTGGTCCAGCGCCGGAGGTTTCGGTTCGTCCTCGAGAACCGTCTCTTGCTCTTTCTTCTTCAAAGTCTTCTTCTCAACAGCGACACCATCGACGACCTTGGGCGTCCTCGTCGTTTTCACTCCCGTCGTCGTCGCTTTCTTGCCGCCGAAACCGAGGAAAGAAGTCGTCGATGTTGTTCTTCGTCCGTACGCTTTGTTGGCCAGAGCAGAGCTTGCACCAACACCCTCATTCGTACGCACAAAACGTTTCACTAACGATGCAGGAGAAGAAGAACCAGAGGAGGAAGAAACGAGCGCGAACAATCCCCCGACGCACGCGAACGCGACTGTCGCGGCGGTTTTGATCGTCGTTGTCCTTTTCTTCCTCCTCAAAGTTGTTCCGAACATTTTCGTCGCGTCCTCTTCGTTCTCGACATCAAAATCATCATTTTCATCATTTATTAAAGGTTGTCGCTCCAAATCGTAATTGAACTTGGTGTTACTCCCTCTGTACCCGAGACTCATATTCGTTCCTGTCGCTGCCGCTGACGATGACGACAGAGATGATGCTTTTTCTCGTCCTCGCGACATGGATAGAAGTCGTGTAGTACGTGTGATATGATTGGAGAAAAATTCTCCTCCGCGTCCTCTTTTTAGGCTACACGTTTAGGGTTTATCTCAAAAACCCTAAATAAGTGTCTTGTAAAAAGAAGAAGGGGAAAATTTTGCTTCAAAACTCGCAGTCACATCATCTCACATGTCGTATAACTACTGCTGCTGTCGCTCTCACAACGCGTCTGTTTCTCCTCCCTCTTTAGGAACGACGACAAAGAGGAAGATGAGGACGACGACGACGAGTGTTTCTTCTTCTTCTTCTTCTTCTTTAACGAGAAGAAGAACTTTAACGACGAGAAGAACAACACCAAAGATAAAGACGGAGAATTCGACGATGACGCATCGCGCCGCTTTAGCAAAAAAAACAACCAACTTTCACACGACCGCTGCGCTCATCGCGGAGGAAGGCAGCGGCGAAAACAACAACAACAACAGACGAAAAACGGTTTTGATGACGGGAATGAGCGCGTTGTTGTCTTCTTTTGCGGGGAGAACAACCAATTCACAAGCGGCTGAATTAAAAGGCCAAGTCAAAGATTGCGAAAACTGCTCGAACAGCAACACCTCTCTCCGGGAAGGCGATAAGGAGTTTTTGACCACAAACTCTGGTCTGAGATACATAGACTTGCGAGAAGGCGATCTCGCGAAAGTGCCGAAGAAAGGCGACGTGGTCGTCGTCGATTGGGTCGGGTACACCGCGGGGTACCAGGCGAAGAAGATCGAGTCGACGCGAGAGACGGACGCGCCGTTTACGTTTCGAGTTGGATCCGGCGAGGCGATACCGGCGTTCGACGAAGCGGTGTTGAATATGGGGAAAGGCGGTATAAAACGCATCGAAATCGCCGGCGAGTTAGAGGAGAAATTAGGATACAGTCGGAATCCCGGTGAACGATATAACGGGGTTGGACCGAAACCGACGACGTTTGGTGGGTTGAGAGCGCTCGATTTCGTGTTGGATAACAAGACGTTGAAAGATTTTAATCGGACGCTGTTGTTCGACGTAAAGTTGGTCGCGATTAGAAGCAGTACTTAATTTTATACTTGATAATATGCGTTACTATTCTTATTATTAGTATTATTAGTATTATCATCATCGTATCATCATCATCATCACACCATTATACCGCCGCGAAAGTACTACTCGTCAAACTAAGCATAAAGAAACGAACCAAAGAGAATATCGCTCGGAGGAATAAATAAGCGACTCCAAATGCGCTCAACAAAAAAGACCAGGCCCAAAACTGATGCGCTTTCTCCTTCAAGTCGTTCTTCTCGTCCGGTTGAAATTTACGCACGTCCAAGTCAGACCATTCGGAAAGGATTTGAACATTCGCGTCGTCGATGGCTTGCGTTTCCCAATACGCTCCTCTCGCCGGATCCCAGCGAAAGGCGCTTCGCATACCCGCGGTGGCTTTGTTCGCACCGGCAATGGATATGGTAACATTTTCTGTCGCTTTTCTGTTTTGTAAGGCGACGAAGATAATGTGCGCGACGTCTTCTCGGCTGACTTTGGAGGCGTCGATGTGGTTGGCGCCGTGCGTTAGAACGACGACTCTTTCGTTGTTGTTGTTCTTCTTGTTGTTTGCGCCGCCGCTGCTCCTGCTACTCTTCGTACTACTGCTACTACTGCCGCCGCTATTTTTCTCGTCGTCGCTATTATTATCAATTCCTTCCCAATCTGTCAAGTTCCCCGGCCGAACAATCGTATACGACATCCTTTTCGACGATTTCGTTTCGTCGTTCGCGACGCACGCCTCTCGAATCGCCAACTCCCCGAGCAATTGAAACTTAATCGTCATCGATAACACGTTATTCAACAAAACCGCTATGAAGTCAAACGCAGAATACCCGACGCTCATCCCAGTCACTCGAACGAAACGTTCGCACCCGCCTTCCTTCGCCGCCAACGCCAACTTCCTCACGCCCCAAAAGTTCACCGATTTCGGATGTCGCTCGTCCACGTTTTCCGCGTTCGTGATCCAATCGAACGGTTTCGAGATTCTCTGCGCTCCAAAACACGCGACGACTTCGTCGTACCCTTTCACGCTTTCTAATAACTGCTCCGCGGTAAAATTTGTCACGTCGCACTCGCCAAACGTCAATCGAACCGGTCGTCCTTCTTCTTCGTTTTCTTCCTTCATCGTGTCGTTTTGTGCGATGCATTTGTTCACATTTCTCGTCAACACGTGCACTCTCTCGTATCGTCTCTCCGGGTCGTTTAAAACTGTTCGAGTGATTAGAGACCCAATCCGTCCGCACCCGCCGACGATGCAGACTGATTTCTTCTTGTTGTTGTTCCGTGTGGTTCTCTCCTCCTCTGAAACTTCTTCCTCGTCTGATTCGTTTTTTCCATCATCATCGTTACATCGAGACGCGATGTGTGCTTCTTCACCAAAACCACCACAAAAACGACGACTTTTGCTCGTCGTCGACGACCGAAAATATAAAAATCTACAACAAAGCCTTCTTCTGCGCTGCTCCTCCTGACGATGACGAGAACGATTATGCTGTTTTTGAGGCGCGCGTTGTTGCGCGGCAGCAAAAGACGCGATGGCAGAATACATGTTGTTTTTGTCGCGCGCACACAATATCCAAACAACACAAAACACGCAACTGTCCCACAAAGGAAGAAAGAAAAGACAAAAGGAAGGAAAAAAAAATGTATTTAGGGTTTTCAATTTTTTTAAAAAAGGAAGAGACAAACCAGAGAGACGAGAGCACACTTCTTTCACTTCACGCGAGAGCATTACACTACTCTTGCTCCTTCTCTGTAGAACAGAAGAAACGCACACGTGATGTCGGCTGGAATGCCGTACGGGCTCCAAGCCATGCTGAAGGTACGAAAAATGCGTTCTCTCTTTTTGTCTCACGTTTTTGTCCTCTTTGACGCGTGTTTTTACGACAACGAGAAGA
>Ga0209630_10002695_pt1 | contig 16860 bp, 12 predicted proteins | sample COG_01_FD_184745 | JGI IMG/M metagenome (GOLD analysis project Ga0209630, IMG submission 184745) | Pelagic Microbial community sample from North Sea - COGITO 998_met_01 (SPAdes) (version 2) | ecosystem: Environmental > Aquatic > Marine > Neritic zone/Coastal water | place: Helgoland, sampling... | reverse complement strand
AAACAAGAGATAATTGACACAATAGTTGGAAAGTCAGTATCAAAAAAACCAACAGAAGTTGAATCAGAATCTGATAAAAAATCAACAGAAGTCAAATCAGAATCTGTTAAAAAACCAATTCATAATAAATCAGAATCTGACAAAAAGCCAATTCATAATAAATCAGAATCTGACAACTCCAATAAACCTTACAGAAACGATAGAAATCCAAGAAATATAGGAAATAAAAATCATCACAATAAAAATTTCTCTAATAGAAAAGATGATAATTTTAATAAAGATAATAGAAGGAAATATAAAGAACCAGACTTTGAATTTGATGGAATCATTGAATCTGAAGGTGTACTTGAAATAATGCAAGATGGATATGGATTTCTTAGATCCTCAGACTATCATTATCTATCGTCTCCTGATGATGTATATGTGTCTTTGTCTCAAATTAAACTTTTTGGATTAAAAACAGGTGATACAGTTCACGGAACAGTTAGACCTCCAAAAGATGGTGAAAAATATTTCCCTTTAATCAAAGTAAATAAGATAAATGGGTTAGATCCTGAAGTTGTTAGAGATAGAGTCTCTTTTGAACACTTAACCCCACTGTTTCCTGAAGAAAAATTTAATTTAGCATTAAAAGAAAGTACTATTTCAACTAGAATAATCGATCTTTTTTCTCCAATAGGTAAAGGTCAAAGAGGTATGATTGTCTCTCAACCAAAAACTGGAAAAACTATGTTACTTAAAGATGTTGCAAATGCAATTGCAGCCAATCATCCTGAAGTTTTTCAAATAATTTTATTAATTGATGAAAGACCTGAAGAGGTTACTGATATGCAAAGAAATGTCAAAGGAGAAGTTGTTGCATCTACATTTGATGAACCAGCTGATAGACATGTAAAAGTTGCAAATATTGTTTTAGAAAAAGCTAAAAGATTAGTAGAATGTGGTCACGATGTAGTTATTCTTCTTGATTCAATTACAAGATTAGCTAGAGCATATAATACAGTTCAACCTGCTTCTGGAAAAATATTAAGTGGTGGTGTGGATGCTAATGCTCTTCACAAACCTAAACGATTCTTTGGAGCTGCAAGGAATATTGAAAATGGTGGTTCACTATCAATTATTTCAACTGCTCTTACTGATACTGGATCAAAAATGGATGAAGTTATTTTTGAAGAATTTAAAGGTACTGGTAATATGGAACTTCAATTAGATAGAAGAATATCAAATAGAAGAATTTTCCCAGCAATTGATCTTGTTTCTTCAAGTACAAGAAGAGATGACTTACTTTTAGATGAAAACACAATTCAGAGAATGTGGATAATGAGAAAGTATTTAGCAGATATGAATCCAGTAGAAGCAATGGAGTTTATCAACGACAGATTTAGAAAAACAAAAAGTAATGAAGAGTTCCTAATATCGATGAACTCTTAATTATTTTAATTTACTAAGTTTTGACTTTAGATTTGATGCTTTATTTTTATGAATAACGTTTTTCTTAGCCAACTTATCAATCAATGAAACAACACCAGGAAATAGCTTAGTAGCTTCTTTCTTGGTTTTAGCTTCTTTTAATTTCTTGATAGCATTTCTAGTTGTCTTGTGTTGAAGTTTATTCAACGACCTTTTAGTTTCATTAGAACGAATTCTTTTTAAAGCAGATTTATGATTTGCCATAATTTTTTATTTAGTAGCCCGTAGGGGAATCGAACCCCTCTTTCCAGGATGAAAACCTGAGGTCCTAACCGATAGACGAACGGGCCATCAGGGTGCAAATTTAATTTAAATTTTAATATTTCAATAAGATTTTGAAAATATTACTTTATAACGTGCAGGTTTACCAGAATAAATACATGTAACACCTTCAGGATCAACACCTTCAGGGATACATCTAATTGTAGCTTTTGTTTCAATTTTAATAGCTTCCTCAGTCTCTTTTGTACCATCCCAGCCTGCTATTACAAAACCTCTTTGATTTGATATCAAATCTTTGAACTCATCATAAGAATTTACTTCATGAGTGTTTTTCTTTAATCTCTTTTTTGATTCTGAGGTCATTTCTGATTGAACTGAACTTATTGAAGAACTTAAAAGCTCTAAAAGATTTTCATATTCTGCAGATACTTTTTTAAAATTATGTCTATAAAATACCTCAAATTGATTATTCTCAATTTCTTTCTCTCCTATAACTACTCTCATAGGAATTCCTTTAACTTCAGAATCATTGAGCTTAAAACCGAGGCTCATGTTTTCTCTATTGTCTATTTTAACTCTAATTCCATTGCTTTTCAATGAATTGAATAATTCATCTGTTTTATCTATTATTTTTTTAGGATCATCTTTAGACTTTATCAAAGGGATAATAATAATCTGAATAGGAGCTAATAAGGGAGGAAGAACTAATCCAACATCATCACTATGTGACATAATTAGGGCTCCCATAAGTCTAGTTGAGACTCCCCATGAAGTTGCCCATACATATTCTAATTTTCCTGATTTATCTGCATACTTAACATCGAATGCTTTAGCAAAGTTTTGACCCAGAAAGTGTGATGTACCTGCTTGAAGAGCCTTTCCATCTTGCATTAATGCTTCAATACATAAAGTTTCTTCAGCTCCTGCAAACCTTTCAGATTCAGATTTATATCCTTTTACTACTGGCATTGCCATGAATTTTTCAGCAAAGTCAGAATATATATCATTAATTAGCTTAGTCTCGTTTAAAGCTTCTTCTTTTGTAGCATGAGCTGTATGACCTTCTTGCCAAAGAAATTCTGCTGTCCTTAGAAATAATCTTGTTCTCATCTCCCATCTAACCACATTAGCCCACTGATTAATAAGAATTGGTAGATCTCTATATGATTGAATCCAATTCTTATAAGTACTCCATATTATGGCTTCACTTGTAGGTCTAACAATCAATTCCTCCTCAAGTTTAGAATCTGGATCAACAATTAATTTACCTTTTTTATCAGGATCATTTTTCAATCTGTAATGAGTAACTACTGCACACTCTTTTGCAAAGCCTTCTGCATTTTTTTCTTCTGCTTCAAATAAAGATTTTGGAACAAATAAAGGAAAATAAGCATTTTCATGACCTGTGTCTTTAAACATTTTGTCTAACTGTGATTTCATTAATTCCCAAATTGAAAAACCATAAGGTTTTATAACCATACATCCTCTTACAGCTGAAGACTCAGCTAAGCCAGCTTCTGAAACAATATCATTGTACCACTTTGAGTAATCTTCGTTTCTTGGAGTAATCTTTTTTCCCATTTAATAAATCTTATTTTGAATCATTATAAATGGCATAATTATTGCACATAAATAAGTGAAGTAAAAGTAATAATTTAGATTTATAAATTTATTCATAAATTTATACAAATGGTAAAAGTTTCAAACATATTCAAGCTAATGATCTTTTCAGCTTTTTTTATAAGCTGTTCCTCATATCAACTAGCATCCTATTATGATGATAGTGATGGGATTTATTCATCTAATGAAAGAGGGCTTGATTATGAAGTCGTTTTCAAAGATTTTGCAGATGAATCACTAAATATAAACTCATCTGAAGAATTAGACTCAGGTAGTTTACCATGGGGAGCTAATCCTGATTCGATTGAAATTGTAAACAATTTCTTTCCTAGCTTTGGAAGATTCTACTATAATCCCTTTTATCATAACTCGGCATTTAATCCATTTTTCTCATACAATGGATCATTTATAAATTATGGCTTTAGACCTCCCTTTTTCTATAATAGTTATGCATATGAAATGGGCTATCCATTTTATGGGCCAATGAATTTTTATTTCTCTCCTTATGCAACTTCATTAGGAAATTACTACTGGTATATGATGCGTTATTCAAGAAATTATCCATGGTACTCAGGAGATATATATAATAATTTAGCTGATAATCAGTATAGACAAGAACCATCAAGAGTAAACTTCAGTAACTCTGCTTCAAGGAGAGGTGAAAAAAATTCATCCACTAACAGTACTAGAAAAAATGATAGACAAGGAGTAGGTGTTTCAGGTATTTATTCTAGAGTAGCTTCTTATGGAGGAATTTATATGGATAGAACAGGTGATCCTGAATTTGGACGAATTGATAACAATCTTATTGGAGTTTATTCAAAATCAAATCGTAGCTCTAGAAACATTTCTAGAAACAGCTCGATACCAAACTTAAGCTCTATTAAAAGTGATTATGTAAGAGAAGCTTACAGACAAGTTAGATCAGTTAATCCAAGTCAAAGAGGAAACTCATTTAACTATTCATCTGCTAGATCTAGATCTAATTCTTATTCTCCCAATCAATCTCAGTTTAATAATTCATCTACAAGGTCATACTCTTCCCCATCAAGATCATCTCAGGTTGGAAATATGAGCTCTTCTCGTTCAAGCGGAAGTGTTGGAGGGGGTGGATCAAAAGGTGGAAGTGCATCTGGTTCAAGAGGGGGTGGTAAGATTAACTAAATGTCTAAAACAAAGTTTTTACTTTACATATTCATAATTACTTCTACATTTTCCTTTTCTCAATCATATGAAGATGTCTTAAGATACAACTCGTTTTCACAAGAAGGAACATCTAGATTTAATGCAATGGGTGGAGCATTTGGCGCTTTAGGTGGAGATGTTTCTGCGATTTCTGTAAACCCTGCAAGTTCTTCTATTTTTATTGATTCAGAAATTGCTATATCGTTAAACTACAAGAGTCAAAGAATTAAGAATTTGCTGAATAATTCTAAATCTGATTCTAAAAATGATTTTTTATCATATGGAGGATTAGGAGCTGTGCTTGTTTATGAGAATAGAAAATCAAAATTATCAGTTGGATACAATTTAAACATGATAGGTGATTTTAAAAATTCATTTAATTTATCTGGAAAAAACAATACTGGAATAGATAGTTATTTCTTATACTATGCTGATGGAATACCTTCAGAAGATTTATTGATTTATGAAGATGAAACTACGCAAAGCGTATATAATTATTTAGGTAATAATTATGGGTTTGCAGATCAACAAGCTTTTCTTGGGTATCAGAGTTTTATTATTAATGAATCTGATGATGGGTTAAATAATTATGTTTCTAATTCATTATATAATGAATTGAATCAAAATTTAGAGGTGAATAGATTAGGTAACCACCTAAAACATAGTTTCAACATAGGAACTTCATTAAATAAGAATCTATTTGCAGGAATAAACATTAATTTTCATGAGACAAATTTTGAGGAAACAAAATATTTTCAAGAATACGGCTATTCAAGTAGTTCTAATGTCAAACGGGTTTTACTAAAAGAAAATTTACTTGCTCTAGGAAATGGAGTTTCTTTTCAGTTAGGTACTATACTGAAAGTGAGACAGTTAAGGCTTGGCTTTTCATACACTACCCCTACTAAACTTAAAATTAAAGAAGAGAACTCTCAGTATGTAGAAACTGATATAACTAAAAATGATGAGTTAATTACTTATGAAATTGATCCAAACGTTATCAATATATATGATGAGTATCAACTTACAATTCCATCTAAGACACTTTTTAGTTTAGCTTATATATTTAGCAAAAGAGGATTAATTAGTTTAGATTATGAAATAACTAAATTCAATAATTCTAAGTTTGATGATAATAAAGATTCATACCTAAATTCACTTAACTACTCAATTAAAAATAAGTTAGCAGGTAATTCTGAATCAATTCGTATTGGAGGTGAGTATAGAATAAAAAACTATAATCTAAGAGGTGGATTTTTTTCTTATAAAGGCCCGGACTCTAATCTTGATAATAGAATTAATGGTGTTTCTGCAGGATTAGGAATAAACTTTGGATATACAGATTTTGATTTTGGAATTACAAAGTCTAATAAATACAGTCAAAATAGACTTTTTACTAGAGGTCTTACTAATCAATATTCAATAGAAGATGATACATACTCATTTTATGCTTCATTTAGCATTAAACTTTAACTTCTATTTAACGACATAATAACTATCTTTGTTTAACTCAAATATTATTTATGAAATTTCAAGATTTACTTAAAGATGAGATTGATTCTCTGGCAGATGACCACATTGGCTCAAGCATTGACAATCCAATAAGAAAAGATGCTTTTAAAGTTTCCGATACAGAAAAAATTAAATTAATCCAGGAAAAAGTTCATGATATTCTTGACATTCTAGGAATGGATCTAAAAGATGATAGTCTAAAGGGAACCCCTAAAAGAGTTGCAAAAATGTTTGTAAATGAAATCTTTGGAGGTATAAATCCAGAAAACAAGCCTGTTGCTTCTACTTTTGATAATAAATTCAAGTACGGTGAAATGTTAGTTGAAAAAAATATAACACTTTACTCAACATGTGAGCATCATCTTCTCCCAATTGTTGGTCTTGCTCATGTTGCATACATATCTAGTGGAACTGTTGTGGGTCTTTCAAAAATGAATAGAATAGTTAAGTATTATGCAGATAGACCTCAAGTGCAGGAAAGACTTAATATTCAAATTGTAAAAGAATTAAAGGAAGTTCTTAATACCGAGGATGTTGCTTGTGTTATTGATGCAAAACATTTGTGTGTAAACTCGAGAGGAATCAGAGATTACAATTCAAGTACTGTAACTGCTGAATTTGGTGGTAAATTCAAAGATGCAAAATACAGAAGAGAATTCTTAGACTATATAAAACTAGAAACAGATATTTAATGATCTCTAAAGACTTACATATATACAATTCTTTAAGTAATTCTAAAGAAAAGTTTAAGTCTATTGAAAAAGGTTCTGTTGGAATGTATGTATGTGGACCAACTGTTTACAGTGATGTACACCTTGGAAATTGTAGGACATTTATCTCTTTTGATGTTATTTACAGATATCTGATACACCTAGGATATAGTGTCAGGTATGTTAGAAATATTACTGATGTTGGTCATTTAGAAGATGACGGTGAAGATAGAGTTTCAAAGAAAGCTAAACTTGAAAAGCTAGAACCAATGGAAGTTGCTCAAAAGTATACGAATGATTTTAGAGAAACCTTAAAGAAATTTAATTCATTAGACCCTAGTATAGAGCCACTTGCTTCAGGACACATTATAGAGCAAATATCTATTATCAATAATTTGATAAAAAAAAATCTTGCCTATGAATCTAATGGCTCAGTATATTTTGATATAGAGCAATATGATAAGGAAAATAATTATGGTCTTTTGTCTGGTAGAGATCTTGAAAATCTTAAGTCAAATTCAAGATCACTAGACAATCAAGAAGACAAAAAAAATGAATTTGATTTTGCACTTTGGAAAAAAGCAGAAAAAAAACATTTAATGAAATGGGAATCTCCTTGGAGTATTGGATTTCCAGGATGGCATCTTGAATGTACTGCGATGAGCACAAAGTATCTAGGTAATCATTTTGATATTCACGGAGGTGGTATGGATTTAAAATTCCCTCATCATGATTGTGAAATTGCACAAAGTAATGGTCACAATGGACAAGATCCAGCAAAATATTGGGTACATGCTAATATGTTGACATTGAACAATAAAAAAATGTCAAAATCAACTGGTAATAATATACTTCCAAATGAATTGTTTTCGGGTGATAATAATATTTTCTCAAAAGCATTTGACTTTAATGTCATAAGATTCTTTTTTCTACAAGCACATTATAGAAATGTATTAGACATTAGTGACTCAGCTCTTAAAGCTTCTGAAAAAGGATATTTAAGGCTAATTGAACTCATAAACAAGGTTAGAAATCTCGATACTTCAGATAATTCGAATGATAAACTACTAAATGAATTGAAAGATTGGGAAGTAAGATGTTTTAACTGTCTAAATGACGATTTTAATACACCTATGCTTATTGCTGAATTATTTAATTCATCCAAAATAATTAATGATTTTGAACAAAAAATTGGTGATCGTGAAAAAAAATATTTCCTAGACTTAATGGATCAATTTTTAAATAAAATACTAGGAATTGACTATGGTGAATCTAATCAAATAAATAATGATTCAGTACTTGAAGTACTTAAAGAAATTAGAAACGAAGCTAGACTAGATAAAAACTATGATCTTTCTGATAAAATTAGAAATAAACTTTCTGAAATAGGAATAAATCTAAATGATAAAGATTAGTCAACTTCTGGCATTACCTTTTATTTTTTTAATAAAAATTTATAGACTTTTCATTTCACCACTATTAGGTAAAAACTGCATCTACACTCCATCTTGTTCTGAATATGGAATTATAGCCCTAAGAAAACATGGAATATTTAAAGGAAGCTTTCTTACAGCTAAAAGAATACTAAGGTGTAACTCATTATTTAAGGGGGGATATGATCCTGTTCCCTAAATTATATTTATATTTAAAAATGATAATATCTCAAATAAACTGGTCTCCAAGTGAAACACTTTTCGAAATTGGTGGGTTCTCCGTGTATGTATATAGCTTAATGTTTATTCTAGCTTTTTTAACAGGATATAATCTTGTTAAATCATTCTTTAATAAAGAAAATGTAGATGAAAAATATCTTGATCCAATGTTAATTTACATGGTGGTATCCGTATTTCTTGGAGCTAGGTTTGGTGAAGTATTTTTCTATCAATGGGGATATTATCAAAATCATCTAATTGAAATATTGCTTCCAATTCAAGAATCACCGAATTCATCAATACTTGGATTAATTGATGGATATAAATTTACTGGATTTAGAGGATTAGCAAGTCACGGTGCAGCAATTGGTATATTTATAGGTCTATTATTATTCAAACGAAAATATAATTTTAAAAGTCTACTATGGATTTTTGATAGATTAACAATTCCGATTGCTATTGGAGGGGCCTTTGTAAGAATAGGTAACTTCTTTAACTCAGAAATTCTTGGAAAATACACAGGTACTGACTGGGGAGTTATATTTGAAAATAGAGGTGAAACACTTCCAAGACATCCAGCTCAACTTTATGAATCATTTGGTTATATAATTCTATTTATAATCCTTTATAAATTATATCATACTTCAGTAAGAGAAAAAGAAGGTACTTTGTTTGGATACTTTCTGATTGGGTTATTTTCGATAAGGTTTATCGTTGAGTTTGTGAAAGAAAGTCAAGGTGGACTCGAAACATTCTTACCAGGTTTATCAACGGGTCAATGGCTAAGTATCCCATTTATTATTATAGGTATAATCTTCTTATTTATTAAAAAGAAAAAATCAGTTATTTAGCCTGCTTATTGTAGGAGTCAAACATAATTGGTGTAGCTATAAATACTGAAGAATAAGTTCCTACAAGAACTCCTATAATTAGAGCAAACATAAATCCTCTAATAGATTCACCACCGAAAATAAAAATCGCTACAAGAACAATTAAAGTAGTTAATGAAGTATTAAGAGTTCTACTCAATGTACTGTTTAAGGCAGTATTAACAATTGTTTGATTGTCCCATGATTTGTGTATACCAAAGAATTCTCTAATTCTATCAAACACCACTACAGTATCGTTCAATGAATAACCAATTACTGTTAATAAGGCAGCTATAAATGCTTGATTAATCTCCATATTAAATGGCATTATTTTATATGTTAGAGAAAATATACCTAGTACTATAATTACATCATGAAAAACAGCTGAAACTGCTCCTATAGAATATTGCCATTTTTGGAATCTAAGAAGTATATATAAGAATACAATAATCAAAGAACCAAAAACTGCCCACACTGAATTCTGTTTAATATCATCTGCAATGGTTGGCCCTACCTTAATACTAGACATTATACCAACATCTTCTCCCGCTGAAAACTCTTGAAAAGTTAAAGAATTTACATACTGAGGGTTAAGATTGTCAAATAAGATATTTTTAATTTCATTATCTACAGCTAAACCTTCCTCATCTACTTTATACTTTGTTGTGATTTTTAATTGATTTGATGCACCAAAAGTTTTTACTTCAGCACTACCAAAGGCATCATTTAATGTAGATTCAATATCTGATGATTTCACCTCTTGGTCAAATCTAACTATATAAGATCTTCCACCCAAAAAATCTACACCCTGATTCAAACCTTGGACAAATAGTGAACTTAAGCTAATTAAAATTAAAGTAGCAGAAATTACATAAGTTGCTTTCCTTTTACTTAGAAATTTTATACTCAGATTACTAAATAAATCTTTAGTTGACTTAGAAGAAAAAGATAGCTTTCCGGATTTAAATACTTTGTTGTCAATTAGAAGTCTTGTTATAAATATTGCTGTGAATAAAGATGTAGCTATACCAATTAATAAAGTAGTTGCAAAACCTTTAATTGGACCAGTACCAAAAATATATAAAACAAGTGCTGTAAGACCTGTTGTAATATTTGCATCTAAAATTGAAGATAAAGCATTGTTAAAACCATCATTAATAGATTGTTTTAGTCCTTTTTCTTTTCTTAACTCTTCCCTTACCCTTTCAAATATTAGTACGTTTGCATCAACTGATATACCAATTGTAAGAACAATTCCAGCAATACCAGGTAATGTCAATACAGCTCCTAACCCAGCTAAAATTCCAAATATTAGAACTAAGTTAAGTATCAAAGCTACATCAGCAAATATTCCAGATGGACCATAATAAAAAATCATCCATACAAGAACAAATGATAATGCAATCATAAAAGAATAAATTCCACTATCAATGGCTTCTTGACCGAGAGATGGTCCAACAACTTCAGACTGAATTATTGTAGCAGAGGCAGGTAGTTTACCAGCTCTTAATACATTGGCTAAATCAATAGCTTCATTTAAATCAAACTCACCTGTAATTTCTGATCTTCCTCCACTAATTGCTCCTCTAGTAACTCCTGGAGCAGAATAAACTACATCATCTAAGACAATAGCAATATTAGAATTTTGACTGTAAGCTACTCCTGTTAGGTTTTCCCAAACCCTGGCACCTTGAGAATTCATTTGCATTGAAACAGCAGCATTTCCAACTGCATCATAACTTTGAGAAGCATCTACCACTACTCCACCGCTTAATGGAGCTTGGTCTTCTCTATTAGATTTAATTGCATAAAGACTAGTTAAACCGTCTTGATCTTCTTTACCCCATAAAAATTTAGCATATCTATAATCTCGAGGAAGCAGCTTCCTTACCTCTGGTAAAGAAAGATATGAGTTAACAAGTTCTTGGTCACGTGGTAAAAATCTTGCAATAATTGGTCCACCTTGGTAACTATATGCTCTAACAAGACTTAAGAGAGGATTAGATTTATTTTGAATAGAATCAGCAGATTGTTCAACTTCAGATAAAAGATCATCAATATCTGAGTCACTTGGTTTAGCTTTAATATTTTGAGATTCAATTGAAGATAAATACTCATTTGCAGAAGAGATAAAACTTATAAGATCATCATTCTTATAAGTTTCCCAAAACTCAAGTTGAGCAGTACTTTGTAATAAATTCTGTATTCGATCAATATCTTTAGCTCCAGGTAACTCAATTAATATTCTACCTGAAGAACCTAATCTCTGTATGTTAGGTTGAGTCACACCAAATTTATCTATACGCTTTCTTAAAACCTCAAAAGCAGAAATAATAGATTCATCAATTTTCAGTCTTATGATTGACTTCATATCATCATCAGAAGTATCAAAAGAAACATCAGAACTTAAAGTTCTATTTCCAAAAATTTCAGGGGATGTTAATCTAGTTGGGTCCGTATCTGAATCAAAAGCCTCAAAAAAAGATTCTAAATAAGTTTGATCTGATTGTTTTTGAAGTTCATCTGCATTATCTAAAGCAAGGTTAAATTTTTGATTTAATGAGTTTTCTGAAAGTCCCTTTAATAAATCTTTAATTGAAATTTGAAGTATAACATTAATCCCACCTTTTAAATCTAGTCCTTGATTTAATTCTTTTTGCTTTGCATCATTATAAGATGAATACATTAAGACAGGGAAATCTCCAATTGAATCAAGAAATCTTACCTCTTCACTCGCTCTCCTTTCAGCAAACGAAATCTCATCTTCTGAGATTTTTTCAATAGCCGCATTTCTAGCTTTATTTTCAAGAGTTGAAGAAATAAAAGTGAATGATAACTGGTATATGCTAACTATACCAAATAAAATCGCAAAAGTTTTAATTAATGAAGTTCCTTGCATGATAGATTTTTAACGCCCCAAATATAACATTTGAATATTGAACAAACAACTTTATCTATATTAAACCATTAAGGGCAGAATTGGTTTGTTTAACAGCATTAACACTATTATTAAACATTTCTAATTCATTTTGACTTAAATCAAATTCAACAACTCCTTCAAAACCATTCCTACCAATTGTAGAAGGGACACCTATACAGAGATCATTTGCATTATATTCTCCCTCTAAATAAACAGAACATGGAAGAGTCTCTTTTGTATCATTTACTATGGCATTTACTAGATATGAAACAGAGGCACCTGGTGCATACCAAGCTGAAGTTCCAAGAAGTTTTGTTAATGTTGCTCCACCAACCATAGTTTGAGATGAAATACTTTTCAGTTCATCTTCAGATACAATATCTGATAAAAGCTTATTATTACACTTAGCTAGGGAAGTTAATGGGATCATTGTTGTATCTCCATGACCACCAATAACCATTGCATCAATATCGTGTTGATTATAATTTGTAGACTTTGAGATGTAAGTCCTAAATCTGGAACTATCAAGAATCCCTCCCATTCCAATTATTCTATTCTTTGGTATATCAAATGATTTATTTACTAAATAAGTCATTGTGTCCATTGGATTAGACACTACAATGATTATAGCATCTGGAGAATGTTTTAATAAATTTTCAGAGACAGATTTAACAATACCTGCATTTATACCTATCAATTCTTCTCTTGTCATTCCTGGTTTTCTTGGAATTCCTGATGTGATTACAACCACATCACTATTTGATGTTTTTGAGTAATCATTAGTAACACCTATAACGTTAGATTTAAACCCTAGAGTACTAGTAGTTTGAGTAAGGTCTAATGCTTTACCCTCTGCAAAACCTTCTTTAATATCTAAAAGAATAATTTCTTCTACAATCTCTTTTAATAAAATATATTCTGCACAGGATGCGCCAACATTACCCGCACCAACAATAGTTACCTTCATAATTAAACGTCTATTTTAGCGTAAACTGCATTATCTTCTATAAACTTCCTTCTTGGTGGTACCTCGTCCCCCATTAAAGTTGCAAACCACTGCTCAGCAGAGTTGGCGTTATCTTGATTAAGAGTTATTAGTCTTAAGGTTCTTGATTCAGGATTCATTGTGGTATCCCAAAGTTGATCAGCATTCATTTCACCAAGACCTTTATATCTTTGTATTGATACTCCTGAACCTAAATCTTTTGCAATGAGATCTCTTTCATCATCATTCCAAGCGTAAACTTTTTTAGCACCTTTTTTAACAAGATATAAAGGAGGAGTGGCAATATAAATATTACCTCTTTCAACTAATTCCCTCATATATCTGAAGAAAAATGTCAAAATCAGAGTTGAAATATGGCTTCCATCAACATCAGCATCACACATTATGATTATTTTATGATATCTTAATTTCTCAAGGTTAAGAGCTTTACTATCTTCCTCTGTTCCAACAGAAACTCCCAGTGCAGTGTATATATTTCTTATCTCCTCATTTTCAAAAACTCTATGTTGTTGTGCTTTTTCAACATTCAAAATCTTACCCCTTAATGGAAGAATAGCTTGAAAAACACGATCTCTTCCCTGTTTTGCTGTCCCACCTGCAGAATCTCCCTCAACTAAAAAAACTTCACATAATGATGGATCAGTCTCAGAGCAATCCGATAATTTTCCAGGAAGCCCACCACCTGTCATAACAGTCTTACGCTGAATCATTTCTCTTGCTTTACTTGCAGCAGTTCTAGCTTGAGCGGCTAATATTACTTTCTGAACAATAATCTTAGAGTCATCTGGGTTTTCTTCAAGATAGTCTTCAAGCATTTGAGAAACAGACTGTGATACAGCAGAACTTACCTCTCTATTTCCAAGTTTAGTCTTAGTTTGTCCTTCAAATTGAGGTTCTGCAACCTTAACTGAAATTACAGCAGTTAATCCTTCTCTAAAATCATCACTTGATATATCAAATTTGAGTTTATCCGTTAAGCCTGAAGAATCTGCATATTTTTTTAATGTATTTGTTAAACCTCTTCTAAAACCTGATAAGTGAGTACCTCCCTCATGAGTATCAATGTTATTAACGTAAGAATGAAGATTCTCTGAAAATGAAGAATTATAAACCATAGCAACTTCAACAGGGATACCATTTTTCTCACCTTCCATTTTAATAACACTACTAATGATAGGCATCCTACCCTTATCTAGGTATTTAATAAATTCACTTAAACCTTCTTTTGAAAGAAAAGTCTCACTAATTGGATTACCATCTTTATCTTTTTTTCTATTATCAGTAATTGAAATTGTTAATCCCTTGTTTAAGAATGAAAGTTCTCTCATTCTGTTTGAGAGAATTTCATATTCAAACTCTGTTACTTCTTTAAATATCTCTTTATCAGGTGTAAAGGTTACTCGAGTACCTCTTTTATCAGAATTTCCAATTTCTTTTACAGGTGCTTTTGGTTTTCCTTTGCTGTATGATTGTTCATATTCTTTTCCATTTCTAAAAACATTAGCAACAAGTAACTCAGATAATGCATTTACACAAGAAACACCAACACCATGCAAACCACCAGAAACTTTATATGAATCTTTATCAAATTTACCCCCAGCACCAATTTTTGTCATTACTACTTCAAGCGCTGATACTCCCTCTTTTTTATGTAACCCCACAGGTATACCTCTTCCATTATCTTCAACAGTTAAACTTGAGTCATTATTAATTTCTAAAGATATCGAAGTACAATATCCAGCCATTGCCTCATCTATAGAATTATCTACAACTTCATAGACTAAATGATGAAGACCTCTTGAGCCTACATCCCCAATATACATTGAAGGTCTTTTTCTTACATGTTCCATTCCCTCAAGGGCCTGAATACTGTCTGCAGAATATTGATTTTCTAAGTTATCTTTGGACATTTTTTTGGTATAATTTTGTTACTATAAATATACTAAAAAACGAGAGGGTTAATGTCTTGTGACTATCAGTATTTAAGCTAAACTTATCAACATTTTATTCATAAGATTCATTATGAATATTTGATATAGATCTACCACTTGGATCATTCATATTTTTAAAGGCTTCATCCCATTCTAAAGCCTGTGGAGTACTACAAGCTACAGATGGAACAGAAGGAACAGATAAAGCAGCTGCTTCACTAGAAAAATGATCATTAAAAATAGATCTATAATAAAACTCCTCTTTATTTCTTGGAGTATTTATAGGGAATATATCAGATGCATTTTTTAAATCATTATCAGTTACTTCCTTAGATACTAATTCTTTTAAACTATCTATCCAAGAATATCCAACTCCGTCAGAAAATTGTTCTTTTTGTCTCCATAAGACACTCTCTGGCAGGTAATCCTTAAATGCTTCTCTTAAAACCCATTTCTCAATCCTTCCATTTTTTATCATTTTATCTTCTGGGTTAATATTCATTGCTACATCTATAAATTCCTTATCAAGAAAAGGAACTCTGCCTTCAATTCCCCAGGCAGCTAATGACTTATTAGCTCTCAAACAGTCATACTGATGTAATTTATCTAATTTTCTTACTGTTTCTTCATGAAACTCCTTTGCATTTGGAGCTTTATGGAAATATAAATATCCACCAAAAAGTTCATCAGCACCTTCACCTGAAAGCACCATTTTAATTCCTAATGATTTAATAGCTCTAGCCATTAAATACATAGGAGTGGAAGCTCTAATAGTTGTTATGTCATATGTTTCAAGATGATATATAACATCTCTTATAGCATCAATTCCTTCTTGAATAGTAAAGTTTATTTCATGATGGATAGTTCCAATATGATCAGCAACAATTTTTGCGGCTTTTAAATCTGGAGCATCTTTTAGTCCAACAGAAAATGAATGAAGTTGAGGATACCAAGCATCTTGCTTGTCATCAGATTCAACTCTTTTAGAAGCAAATTTTTTAGCTAATGCCGATGTTATAGATGAATCAAGTCCACCTGATAATAAAACACCATATGGAACATCACTCATTAACTGTCTTTTTACTGCTGCAGATAATGAATCATGGATAGCTTTTATAGATGTTTCTGAGTTCTTTACACTATTATGGGAAATCCATTTAGGGTTATACCATTTTGTTAACTCAGAACTATCACTCAGAAGATAATGACCAGGAGGAAAAAGTTCTATTTTGTTACAAACACCTTCAAGGGATTTTAACTCAGATGAAACATAAAAAATATTATCATCATCCCAGCCCATATAAAGAGGAATAATTCCCATATGATCTCTGGCTATTAAGTACCTGTCTTTGGATGAATCATAAAGAGCAAAAGCAAATATTCCATTTAAATCATTTAAAAAGTCAACACCCTTGTTTTCATAAAGCGCTAGAATTACTTCACAATCTGATTCAGTTCTAAAATTATAACTAGATGTAAAAGTTTTTTTAAGATTTTTATGGTTGTAGATTTCTCCATTTACAGCAATTACCTTTAGACCATCTTCAGATAAAATTGGTTGTTTTCCAGAAGTAGGATCAACTATAGCTAGTCTCTCATGGGCTAAAATAGCGTTTTTTGATGAGTATATACCACTCCAATCAGGACCTCTATGCCTAACCTTTTGAGACATTTTAAGGACATTAGATCTAATTTCATCATTATTACCTTTTAGATTAAAGGCACATACAATTCCACACATATGTTAGTTGTATCTTCTATTA
>Ga0209630_10002694_pt1 | contig 16862 bp, 10 predicted proteins | sample COG_01_FD_184745 | JGI IMG/M metagenome (GOLD analysis project Ga0209630, IMG submission 184745) | Pelagic Microbial community sample from North Sea - COGITO 998_met_01 (SPAdes) (version 2) | ecosystem: Environmental > Aquatic > Marine > Neritic zone/Coastal water | place: Helgoland, sampling... | reverse complement strand
TTGATAGTGATCGTGATCGACTGCCGGCCGTTGTCGTATAGCGCATCGCGGGTGCCGAGGAAGAAGCCTTGTAGGAAGTCGCCGGTGGTGGTGCCGTCTTCAACTTCGATTGAGTGGCCTTCGCGATCCTTAAGGACTTCGATGAAGGTGGCGAAGAAGTTATGCACGCCTTCGCGAAGTTGTTGCACATAGGCGTGTTGGTCGGTCGAGCCCTTGTTGCCGTAAACGGTGATGCCCTGGTGGACGACGTTGCCATCGAGGTCTTTTTCCTTGCCGAGCGACTCCATCACGAGTTGCTGCAGGTACTTGGAAAAGAGCATCAGGCGATCCTTATAAGGAAGGACGACCATATCCTTAGCGCCCTTGCCGTCGGTGGCGAAATACCACATCAGCGCCAGCAGGGCTGCTGGGTTCTGGGCGGTCTCTGTATTACGGGTGGCCGCATCCATGGCTGCCGCGCCAGCCAACATGCGATCGATGTCGAGTCCTTGGATCGCAGCGGGGAACAGTCCCACGGCGGCAAGTTCGGAGGTGCGGCCGCCGACCCAGTCCCACATAGGCAGGAAGTCGAGCCAGTTGTTTTCTTGCGCGTAGTTGTCGAGCTTGCTGCCTGCGCCGGTGATGGCGATGGCGTGTTGCGCAAAGCTGAGGCCGGCTGCTTTGTAGGCGGTCTCAGCCTCGAGCATGCCGTTGCGTGTCTCGGATGTGCCGCCGGATTTGGAAATCACGACCGAGAGGGTTTCGCCGAGCTGACCGTCCAGTGCATCCAGTGTGCGGTCGAGGCCGTCGGGGTCGGTGTTGTCAAAGAAGAACAGCTTGATCTTGTCTGTTTTTGGCCCGCCCAGGGCGTCCGCGACAAACTGTGGGCCGAGAGCGGAACCGCCAATGCCGATGACGAGCAAGTTTTTAAATGCGCCCCCCGCACCCTTGACCACGCCGTTGTGGACATTCGAAGCAATCAGCTTGATCTTGCCCAAGCAGGCTTCGATTTCGGCGCCGATTTCAGCATTCGGGGCCAGCTTCGCGTTGCGCAGCCAGTAATGGCCGACCATGCGTCCTTCGTCGGGATTGGCGATCGCGCCCGCTTCCAGTGCCTGCATTGCTGTGAAAGCAGATTGCATCTTCGGCTCCATTTCAGCCAGGAAGCCGTCACCGAAGTCGATGCGGCTGATGTCGATGGCGAAATCGAGCTCGTTAATGTTGAGGTAGTTTTGTTTGAAGCGTGTCCAGGACATGGTTTTGGGGGTGATTAGCAGTTAGTATTTGTCGAACGTTATTAGAATTGAGGCATGTGCCAAGCCTAGAGCTACTGATGGAAGCGGCAGAGACCGTTTTTCATCTGATGGAGTTTAAACGGTATTTTCTTTATGCCAAGTTTCTAGGGGAGCTGCTTGGTGTTTGCAATCAGTTGGCAAACACCAAGGAGCAACGCGCCGAAGAGACTGAGCACTGGTGCGATTTTCTCATCAGTTTGTTCGGGAGAATGCCAAATGGCAGGCTTAGAGGTTTTTATCGGTCACGGCACCTTCGGAGGCAGTCGCAACGGTGGCGGCGTATTTGCCGAGCACGCCGCGCTTGGAGCCGGCGCCGGTTGGTTTGAAGGCTGCCATGCGCGCGTCGTATTCGGCGTCGTCGATGAGCAGGCTGATGGTGTTTTTAACCGCATCGATCTCGATCAGGTCGCCGCTGTTGACGATGCCGATCGGGCCGCCCTTGGCTGCTTCTGGGGTGATGTGGCCGACGTCGAATCCATGGCTGCCGCCGGAGAAGCGTCCATCAGTAATCAGGGCAACCTCTTGGATCAAGCCGCGGCCAGCGACTGCGCTAGTGGGGGACAGCATTTCGCGCATGCCTGGGCCGCCGACAGGACCTTCGTTGCGGATGACGACCACGTCGCCAGAGACGACATTGCCGCGCAGGATGCCGACCAGCGCTTCTTCTTCGCACTCGTAAACTTTGGCAGTTCCCTTGAAGTAAAGACCCTCCTTGCCGGTGATCTTACCGACTGCGCCTTCGGGGGCGAGATTGCCGCGCAGGATGCGTAGGTGTGCCGTCTCTTTAATTGGCTGATCCCACGGGCGGATAATGTCCTGCTCGTCGGGATACGATGGGTAAGGTTTTTCGTTTTGAAGTGATTCGGCCAGCGTTTCGCCAGTGACCGTGAGGCAGTCGCCATGCAGGAGGCCGCGGTCGAGTAGGATTTTCATCATCGGGCGGATGCCGCCAACGCGGATGAGGTGGCTCATGTTGTATTTGCCGAAAGGCTTCACATCTGCAAGCAGCGGAATGCGCTCGCCGATTTCCTTGAAGTCGTCGATCGAGAGGTCAACGTCAGCGGAGTACGCGATGGCGAGCAGGTGTAGGATCAGGTTGGTCGATCCGCCCAGTGCTAGGCAGGTGGTAATCGCATTTTCAAACGCCTTGCGGGTCATGATGTCGCGCGGCTTGATGTCGAGCTCGAGGAGTTTGAGCACCGCCGCACCGGCGTTTTCACAATCCTTGCGCTTGGCTTCGCCGATTGCGACTTGCGCGCTGCTGCCGGGGAGGCTCATGCCGAGTGCTTCAATCGCACTGGCCATGGTGTTGGCGGTGTACATGCCGCCGCAAGAGCCGGCGCCGGGGATCGCGTATTTTTCGACTTCTTTGAGTTCTTCGTCGGTCAGCTCGCCTTTGGCGTGTTTGCCGACCGCTTCAAACACGGAAACGATGTCCATCGGGTTGCACTCTTCTTTTTTGTCCTTGGGAGTGAAACCAGGGAGGATGGTGCCGCCATAAACGAAGACTGCTGGGCGGTTGAGGCGCGCGAGGGCGATCATGCAGCCGGGCATGTTTTTATCGCAGCCACCGATCGCGACCAGGCCGTCGAAGCCTTCTGCGGCGACCACTGTTTCGATTGAGTCTGCAATGACATCGCGCGAAACGAGGCTGTAGCGCATGCCCTGTGTGCCCATACTGATGCCGTCGGAAACGGTGATGGTGCTGAAATTGACCGCCTTGCCGCCTGTGGCGTTGATGCCGGTGGTGGCGTGCTTGGCGAGGTCGCCCAAGTGCATGTTGCAGGGGGTTAGGTCGCTGGGGGAACTGGCGACGCCGATTTGCGGCTTCTTGAAATCTTCATCCTCGAAGCCCACAGCGCGAAGCATAGAGCGAGCGGGTGCGCGGTCGTTGCCGTCGACGACGATAGAGGAGTGCGGGCGTGTGTTGTTGGTAGCCATTGGATGTGTAGGATCGATTAAATAGTCGGATGATGTGTTTCTCGTTGCAGAAAAGCGTAGATTTCAATCAATAGCGGCAACCTCGACAATCCCCTTTTTACTCTTCAAGACTTTAATTCTGCATTTAACGGCCAGCTCTATTCATGGAATTTGATCTCAAAAAGACGCTCGAAGCGCTGCTGCTCTCCACGGCGGAGCCGATTAGCTTGAAGGATTTGGGCAAGGTTTTTAAGCGCTATCACTTGGAAATGGTGGAAGCGGCCGAGACGGAAAAGGATGCCATTGAGGGGGTTCCCAGCTTAGTGACCCAGGCCATGATACGGGATGCGATGGTACAGTTGATGGATGCCGCCGAGGTTGAGGACAAAGCCTACCGTCTGATTGAAGGGCCGAACGGGTATCAGATGGTGAGTGCGCCGCAGTTCGCCGAGTTTGTCCGCCTGCTGCGCGGAGCGCCGCGTCCGATGAAGCTCAGCTCCGCTGCGCTGGAGACGCTGTCGATCATCGCCTACCGCCAGCCAGTCACGCGTGCCGAGATGGAAGCGATCCGTGGCGTGTCGGTCGATGGTCCGTTGCATCGTCTGATTGAGATGGAGCTGGTGCATGTCACTGGCCGCGCGGAACTTCCGGGGCGACCGCTGCAATACGGTACCACGGCGCAGTTTTTGGAATTTACCGGCATCAAGGAGCTCGGCGAGCTGCCTGCCTCGGATGTATTGAGCAACCATCAGATTGACGATTGGATGCGCCGCAGCGAAGAGCCGGAAGAAGTGATTACCGATGCGGATGTGGGGCTCCCGAAAGAGCGAAATTCCGACGAATTGCCACTCGATGAAAAATTTGTCGAGATGGATTGGCAAAAAGAGAATGCCGAGAGCGATGCCGCTCCTGAAGCCGCCACAGAGAGGGATGTACCAAATGTCTGAAGATATAAACGCCAAATTACAGCGCAACCGCGATGCGATTGACACGATTGACAAACAGGTCGTTCAGCGACTCAACCAACGCGTGTTGCACGACGGTGGAGCGGATGAGGCGCAGGTGCTTGCCAAAGTTGCGGCGTTCAACCCCGGACCGCTGTCGGATGCTACCTTGCAGGCGATCTATCGTGCCTTGATGCTGGCCGGGCTCGACCCCGCGGCACAGGCGACCGATCCTGCCGTCACTGACGAAATCGATCGCAGCATTGTGCAACTGTTGAGTCAGCGTGTGCTGCACGCTGCCGAGATCGGCAAAATCAAGCATGCCAACGGCGCTGATTACTACGATCCGACTCGGGAAGCGCAGGTCATGGCCAAAATCGCCGCACTCAACCCCGGTCCGATTACCAACGGTACACTGCAATCGGTTTATCGCGAAGTGATTTCCGGCTCGATCGCTCTGGAGAAGAAGTTGGTCATTGGCTACCTAGGGCCTGAAGCCACCTACACCCATCAAGCAGCGATCCGCAATTTCGGAGTCAGTCTCGATTATCGCGCGATTAAGACCATTCCTGATGTCTTCTCAGAGGTCGAAAGCGGCCGAGCGGATTACGGCGTGGTGCCGATTGAAAACTCTACGGAAGGTGCGGTCTTTCACTCGATGGATATGTTGGTGGAGTCGAATCTGCATATTTGTTCGCAAGTTTACCTGCCGATTGAGCATTGCCTGATCTCGCAGTCGCCGCTGGATCAGATCAAGGAGGTGCGCTCTAAGGATCAAGCCCTCGGTCAGTGCCGTGAATGGCTACTTGCTAATCTACCAGACGTGATCTTAACCGATGTCGTCAGCACCGCCGATGCGGTTTGTACGGCGAAAGAAAGCGCCACGGTGGCCGCGGTGGCGAGCGAGCTATCCGCTCAGCGCTACGATGTTGAGATTCAGGCTCGGGGTATTCAGGATCGCGATGACAACGTTACGCGTTTCCTCGTAATTGGCAAGACACGCGCCAAACCGCTTGGCGAGGGGCGCGATAAAACTAGTCTGGTGATCTCTCTCAAAGACGAGCCCGGCGCATTGGAAAAAACACTGCGTCCCTTCGCCTCCCGTGGGATTAACCTGAGTAAAATCGAGTCGCGCCCCAGTCGCAAAAAAGCGTGGGACTACCTGTTCTTTATCGACTTTATCGGCCACTATGAGGACGAGTTGGTGCAAGATGCGCTGGCTGAACTCGAAGGGCATTGCTCGTTTGTTAAATGGCTCGGCAGTTATCCGAACGATAACAGAGGATAGCGGCGCTGCAGAGCGCTGGGCTACGGCTGAATGTGAATTGGCATGTTGACCCAGGCCGCGTCGAGTAGTGTGTGGGCGTTCCAGTTGGCCAGACGGAAGCAGCCGCTTGATTCGCTGCGGCCGACTTTTTCCGGTTCGGGCGTGCCGTGGATGCCGTAGCTGGGGAGGTTGAGTCCAATCCAGGCGGAGCCGACTGGGTTGTTCGGGCCAGGCTGAATGATGAACTTCTGGGTAATGCCCTCACGCCGTGCGGTACCAGACAGAATTGCGGGGTTGAACGTGTAATTGGGGGCGTTGACCAGGACCTTGACGCGCAATTCGCCGCTGGGGCGTTTATCGACGCGGCGTGCGATACTGACGGGGCAGTGGAACAGTAGGCGATTTTCGGCGCTGAATACCTGCAGCGTTCGTTTTGACAGTTGAATTTGTGTGTAGGCGGCTGGCTGGTGTATGCGGAAGGGCGGCAGGCGGGGAATACGGATCTCGGCGCCCTCGTTGAGTTGGCTCCAATCGATGTGTGGATTGAGCGAGGCGATAAAGTCGGGATCGGTTTGTGCCTGCTCCGCGACCATTTCGAGGATCGAATTGTAGCGCATGCGGTCGAGCTCGCGGCGGGCGCGCCAGCTGTGTGGCTTGAGGCCTACCTGTAGAAAGTCTTGTTGGCTGAGCCGGCGCTGTGTAAAGACGGGCGTCTGAATTTTTAGCTTCTCGGCTGTGGCGGTATCGAAGCTGCCAGTCAGTGGTAGCCCCTGGGCGGTCTGATACGCTAGCAGCGCGAGGCGGGTCTGAGTGCCTGTCATGCCGTCGATCGATCCAGGCGAAAATCCACAGCGTGCAAGGGCGATTTGTAGCTCAGTCGTGTCAGCGATGGCTCGACTGGGTGGGGCACTGTCAGTTTTTTCAGTTGTGCGGATCTGCGGCCAGTAATAGACGGCGCCGATAAGGGCGAGTACGCACAGGCACAGAAACAGCCAGAAGCGTGATTTTGGTTCGGTTTTACGTGGCTTGCGCTTTTGGGGTTTCGCGCGGCGTCTAGTTGTCTTCTTTTGTGCCAAGGTATGGTTTTGTTCGGAGCTCGTTTAGTTTTGTTGGTTTCTGGGCCTGGTGTGCAAACCATCGGTGTCCACGGCAGGGCGATGAGCGCTTCGATCTGCGACACCTCTTACTGGTGCGATTGGTTTCGCCTTCAAAGACCTTCTTTGTGGAAAAGACTTCAGTGGATTTTATGATCAGCCCCGTCTGTGTTTTCGCAGTCTTTTAAATGGGTCTGTGGTATGCGTGTCAGGAGCTGGCGAAGTATATCGCCTGGAGGTCGGAAATGCAGGCTATTTCACTTTAAATAAGAGATACGTAATATCGAATTGGTGGCTTGTGTCGGGCGGGAAAATTCGGCTCCGATGTGCGCGATTGTAACTTGTAGGCTTTTGGGGGGATTCAAAGAAAACTCGATCAACATGGTTGCATTGCAGCGGAATATCGCAATGTTGAACCTGTACTCATAACTGATTCAATACCATGAAAATTACATCTCTCCTCACTCTGCTTTTGGGCGCTTTCTTTTTTGCCGGCTGTGCCTCGACTCAAGAATCTGCCACTACGGATGCACCTGATGCGGTCGAGTCTCAAGACGCGACTGGTTCTGGTTTGTTGATGGACCAGTATAAAACGGGTCAAATTCCAGGTTATCGCGACTAGGTCGATCCGCGATCGCATTCTATAAAAAACGCCGTCTCTTGTTTGAGAGACGGCGTTTTTGTATCTACGGACTCAACTTGGCAGCTTCGGGCGGCCCGGTTGGACCGCCCGAAGGCAGTTGAATTATTTCGAGCTGAGTTGCTCGAGAATCTTATAATTGCGCTGGATCATCGATGAGGGATCTTCCATCAGGCCAGCGGCAACGCGCGCGTTATCGAGTAGCTGCTCGCTGATGAGTCCAGCGAGTGCTTCGTTGGATCCGCGCAGTGCAGCCAGGTTCTTGACCAAAGGGTGACGCGCGTTGATCTGGAGCTTGACCGGAGGCTCGCCCGCAGCGTCGCCTTCGCCGGATTGCTGTTGCATCGCCTTCATCATCTTGCGCATCTGCGCAGTCATCATCTTGTCGTTGTTGACAATCATCGCGGGGCTGCCGACGAGACGATCACTGGCGGCCACTTCGCTGACTTCCTCGCCAAGCGTTTCTTTGATGAATTTGCAGAGTTCATCGGCGCTGGCTTGCTCCAGTGCTTCTTCTTTGTCGGTGTCCGTCTCGGGTGCAATTGCGTCGAGATCGATGTCGGCGGAGTCTGCGGAGGTGAAGTTTTTCTCTTCAAAGGCGCGGGCGTGGTTCATGACGAACTCATCGATCGGCTCGTACAGGTAGAGCACCTCGATGTTGCGCGCTTTGAAGGCTTCGAAGTAAGGGCCTGCTTCGATCGCCTTGCGGCTTGCGGCGGACAAGTAGAAGATTTCCTTTTGCCCCTCTGGAGCGCGGGACAGGTAGTCGCTCAGGCTGGTTGTGCTGCCTTCTTCCGTGTACGACGATTCGAAGCGGAGTAGTTTTAGGAGCTGATCGCGGTGGGTGAAGTCAGTCGTGACGCCTTCTTTGAGGAAGATGCCGAACGATTTCCAGAAGTCGTTATACACTTCGGGTTCCTTCTTTGCCTTCTCTTCGAGTGTCTTGAGGAAGCGCTTGGTGATGACCTTGTTGAGCTTTTGGATCAACGCACTGTCCTGCATTGACTCGCGGGAGATGTTAAGTGGGAGGTCGGCGCTGTCGACCACACCGCGCACGAAGCGCAGCCAGTCGGGTAGGAGATTCTTCGGGTCGCTATCGATTAGCACTTTGCGGCAGTAGAGCGAAACGCCTGGCTCCATGCGGCCGAAGCCGAAGCCTTCCATGTTCTCGGTTGGGGCGAACAACAGGGTGTTGATCGAGATCGGTGCGTCGGCGGCGAAGTGCAGCCAGAAACGCGGTTCGTCGAAGGCATTGGCCTGGAATTTGTAGAACGCTTTGTATTCCTCTTCGGTGATGTCGTTCTTGCTTTTCAACCACAGCGCTTGAACGGTTTGCAGCTCATCGCCATCGACCTTGATTGGGAATTGAACGAAGCTGGAATAGCGCTTGATGATGCCTTCAAGTTTATCCTTTTTGGCGAAATCCTTGTATTCGTCCTTCAGGGTAAAAACGATGCGTGTGCCGCGGCGCTCGCCCTCGACTTGCTCGATTTCGTAGGCGCCGTCGCCTTGGCTCGACCAGCAAAGGCTCTCGCCTTCAGGTTGCCAGCTGCGGGTGTAGACTTTGACGGCATCTGCGACCATGAAGACGGAGTAGAAGCCGACGCCGAACTGGCCGATTAAGTTTTCATTGCGCTCGCCGCCTTCTTTGAGGGCGGCTAGGAATGCTTTAGAGCCGGAGTGTGCGATGGTGCCGAGGTTTTCGATCAGTTCGCCATGTGTCATGCCGATGCCGAAGTCCTGAATGGTAATGGTGCCGGCTTCTTCATCGGAGGTGACCTGAATCTCAAGGTCGAGGTCCGCATCGAAGATGTCTTTTTCTGTGATCTGAGTGTGGCGCAGCTTTTCGGTTGCGTCAGAGGCGTTCGAGATCAATTCGCGGACGAAGATTTCCTTATCGGTGTAAAGCGAGTGGACAACGATATCGAGGACTTGCTTGACCTCGGCTTGGAATTCGTGGCGTTCAGGTGTTATGGTGCTCATAGTTTATTTTTGATTGGTTGAAAAATGAAAAGCGCACAAGGTAATGGCCTTTTAATGTAAATCAAGTGTGCGCCGTCTTACATGTGTCGATACAAAAAGCCCACCCAAATTAGGTGAGCTTTTGAAAGCAGTTACGTGCGTTGCTTAGACTTCATTGCTGAAGCTGAGGGCTTCGGTGTCGAAAGTCATGTCGGCAACGCGAGTCGCCGGCCCAGTCATGCGGATTGCGTAGTCATCGCCGATTTCGATCGCGATCTTGCCGCCTGGCATGTGCACGGTGATGTCGCGATCGCAGAGGCCGATGCGGTTAGCCACGGCTGCAGATGCACTGCTGCTGGAGCCGGATGCAAGGGTGTAGCCTGCGCCGCGCTCCCAGATTTCGATCTGAATGTTGTTGCGATCGATGACTTTAAGGAACTGCACGTTGGTGCGGTTGGGGAAGGTCGGATCGATTTCGATGGCAGCACCGTCGTTGCAGGCGAGCTCTGCGGAGATGGCCGGCAGAGGGACGACGCAGTGCGGGTTGCCGATGTCCGCAAGATATACGGTGTAGTTGGTGCCGTTGATTGCCAGTTGTTGACCGATGTCTTGGTCGGCTTGTTCCGGGCCATCGACGGGGATGTGGTTCATTGCGAAGCTCACTTTGCCCATGTCTACGGTGATCGAGCTGGCGCCGTCGCTGATTTTACAGGTGACCACGCCGCCGAGTGTATCGACCGTGAACGCGTCGTTTGCGACCTTGCCGATGTCGTATAAGTAGCGGGCAAAAATACGCAGGCCATTGCCGCTCTTTTCTGCTTCACTGCCGTCCGGGTTCATGATGCGCAGACCGAAGTCGGCCTTTTCAGTTGGAAGCGGTCCATAAAGGATGCCGTCGGAGCCGAGGCCAAAGTTGCGGTGGCAGATGCGCACGATGTCTTTTTCAGCGGGCAGGGCAGCGGCGTCTTTGGGGTCGAGAACGAGATAATCGTTTCCAAGGGCGTGGTATTTAGCGAATTTCATAATAATTAAAGTCTAGCAGGGAAGCGAGGAGTTTCAATCGAGATACGGTAGGATTGTCGGCGGAGCAGTGTCAAAGGAATGTCGCGACCCACCACTTAGCAAAAGGCTTGCTGAGTGGGTACTTACCTTGAATGCTTGGGATTTGGATGAATTGTCAAGATCAGCGAAGCGAATGAAGCGAATCGAGAGTCGAAGTACGATTGACACGGAGCAGGCGGAAGCGGGTTTGGGGTACAGGATTGAGTGGACCCTTAATCACGTGCTGCTGATCGGTTTTCTGAGCTTAACGTTTGGGACGATGGGGGATGGAGGCGTGATTGAGCCACTCATGTTGCCGCTGACGATGGTCATTGCGGTGTGGGCGGGATTGCGACTGCGACTGCGCGGTGCGCTGGGTGTGACGGTCATACTGTCGTTGTTCGTGGTCTATGCATGGGTTTCGGGGATCGGTGTTTTTTTCACAGGGACGAGTGCGGAGCATTTGTTCTTCGCTGTTGGGTTGGTGGCTATCTTTTCGACGGTGTCATTGTTGAGTGCGATCGTCGCTGGCTATCATCTTCGATCGGCTCAAATTGCGGAGGGGCGTGAGCATATGCTGCATAAAGTACTCGATTCGCTGCCTATCGGGATTTGGGTGCGCTCCCCGAGCGGAGCGACCGTTTTTGCGAATGAGCGATGGGCGAGTTTCTCGTTGATGAGTGTGAGCGAGATTATGAACTCAACTTCTACGGAAGCCCCCGTTGATCTGGGTGCGCAGTGGGAGTCCGAGCGGCAAGCACTTCTGTCTGGAGATGCTGGAGGCGTTCGCTGTCAGCGTGTCGATTTGACCGATCATGCAGGCAATCATTGTTGCATGACCTTGCTGACTTTAAGGATGTATATCGACGATGTTTGCGGGGATGGTACATTGTCGCTGCTTGTCGATGAAACCGCTCTCCGGCTTTACGAGGAGCGTGTTCAGGCAAGTGAACATCGTTTACGCATGGCGTTGGACAATTTAGAGATGGCTTTCTGGGAGCAGGATTTCGACGGTCGGAAGATTTATCGTGATGCGAATTGGTACCGTATTCTTGATGTAGCTGAGGATGAGGTCGTCGACGAGCGGCAGGAGTGGCAGGGGCGGATACATCCAGATGATCATCCGCGGGTGCTCGGTGCGTACCGTGCTTTTTTAGCAAATGCCAGCGAGCCGTTGGAGATGGATTATCGCATTCGCAAGGGGGGGCGCGAGTACATCTGGGTGCAGGAACGAGTGGTTGCGCTTGAGCGAAATGCAGCTGGTCGCTTGAAGCGAATCGTCGGGACGATGTTGGACATTTCTGCTCGTAAGCGAGTTGAGATTGATTTGCAGCATGCTAAAGAGCGTGCCGAAGCAGGTAACCGGGCGAAGGGGCAGTTCATTGCGACCGTTTCGCACGAGATCCGTACCCCGTTAAATGCGATTATCGGGCTATCGAGTCTTCTTTCTGAAGGTGATCTGAATGAGGACCAACTGGACTTGTCGAAGACGATTTATACGAGCGGCAAGAGTCTGCTGGGGCTGGTTGATGATGTTCTGGATTTTTCGAAGATCGATGCCGATCGGTTGGATCTTGAGGTTCAAGAGTTCCCGTTGCTGGATTGTCTCGAAGAGTGCATTAAACTGTTCAAGCCTCGCGCGGTGGAACGGGGGGTGTCACTTAAGTTGGTCTTGGACTCGGGGTTGACAGAGTTTGCGATGGGGGATATGCAGCGCTTGCGAGAGATTGTCCAAAATCTATTGTCGAACGCTGTGAAGTTTACCGAGCAGGGCGAGATTCAGGTTGCGGTGAAGCCTGTGTCTTTGGAGCAGTTGCCGGTTGAACGCCTGCCGGATTCGTTACAGCCGATCGGTTATCTTGATCGGTTGGATCACGACTACCTTGAAGTCTTGGTAAGCGACACTGGGATCGGAGTCCCTAAAAATAGTCAACAGGAGCTGTTTGAAGCATTCACTCAGGTCGACGCCTCGACGACGCGTAAATATGGCGGCACTGGCTTGGGGTTGGCGATTTGTCAGCAACTAGTTAATGCGATGGGCGGCAAGATCTGGGTCGAAAGTGATGGAGGGAAAGGAGCCGTGTTTGGTTTTGTCGTGCGCACTAAGCTCATCAGTGAGTCTGCGGCCATCCCGGTGCCATCGATCGATCGGGTGGAACGAATTGCGGAGCAACACCCTTGTGATATGCTGATTGTTGGCAACCGTTTGGAGGTGGAGCCGCTTTTGTGCGCTTGCCGGAAACTTGGATATACGCCACATCATGCACCAAATTATGATTTGAGTGCAGATTGGTTTCAGCGTCGTCGTTACGATCTTGTGTTTATTTTAATGGCCGATGAGGCTCAAGCACTTGAGCTTTCGCGTCAACTGAGCGGATCAACCCGAGTCAAGCGGCCACCTGTAGTTCTTGGTGTGGTGCCGGAGGGGCGGATTATTTCGAATAAGCGCTGCAAATTGGCAGGTATGGAGCGCTTGATCGAGGAACCGCTGGATTCGAGGATTATCCGAGACGTGCTGCTGGAAGTACTTTGTGTGCACGATTGAATGCGCTCACCAAGGCATGCAAGCCGGCGAGTTCAATGTTTGCATCGATGCCGCAGCCATAAAACAGCGAGCCGTCGTTGTGCTTTATTTGAATGTAGGCGGCTGCTTTCGTTTTTGAACCGCTGCCGATCGAGTGTTGGCGGTAGTCTAACAGGGTGAAGTCTTTCCAGCCTTGGGTGTGAAGCGCGTCTGCGAAGGCACTGATCGGACCGTTGCCGATCCCCGATACGTGGAGAGGCTCACCGTGATAGCTGATTTCAGCACGGAGCCTCACTTCGCCGGAACTTGAGAAGTCCTCTCTTTCAAGAGAGACCAGTTCGAGGGGGGTCGGTAAATTGATGTATTCTCGCTGGAAAATGGCATACACTTCCGCGGATTTTAATTCGCAGCTGTGTTTGTCGGCAGCATTGTTGACGACGAGCCCGACTTCGGGGTGCATCACTTTCGGCAGATCTAGCCCGAATTCACGAGATAAAATGTATGCGACGCCGCCTTTGCCGCTCTGGCTGTTGATGCGGATGATGGCTTCGTAGTCGCGACCGAGGTCTTTCGGGTCGATCAATAAGTAGGGGACCTGCCAGTGTGCGTTCGGAGCGGCTTCCTGTTCGCGTAAGTCCATACCTTTCTTGATCGCATCCTGATGAGAGCCTGAGAATGCGGTAAAGACCAGATCGCCGGCGTAAGGGTGGCGTTCGGGCACGTTCATGCGTGTTACGCGTTCGTACACAGCGCGTATGTGTTCCAAGTTGCTGAAGTCCAAAAGGGGATCCACACCCTGGGTATAGAGATTTAAAGCGACAGTCACGATGTCGAGGTTGCCAGTGCGCTCGCCGTTGCCGAAGAGTGTCCCTTCGACCCGTTCTGCTCCAGCCATCAGACCCAATTCAGTGGCTGCGACGCCTGTGCCACGGTCGTTGTGGGTGTGCAAACTGATGATTGCCTTGTTGCGCTCCTTTAAGTTGCGGCAGAACCACTCGATTTGGTCGGCATGCACGTTGGGCGTGGCGACTTCGACGGTGGCAGGCAGGTTCAAGATGATCTTGTTGGTCTCTGTGGGTTGCCAAGCATCCATGACCGCTTCGCAAATTTCCAAGGCATACTCCACCTCCGTGTCTGAGAAGCTTTCAGGCGAGTATTGCAGGCGGACGTTGGTGTCGGGGATGGTCGGGACGAGGCTTTTGACCAGAAGAGCACCCTCGACGGCGATCGCTTTGATTTCGTCCTTACTCTTGTTAAAGGTGACGCGCCGCTGCAAAGGGGAGGTCGAGTTGTATAAATGGACGATTGCGTTAGATGCGCCTGCCAAGCTTTCGAAGGTGCGGCGGATCAAATGTTCACGGGCTTGTACCAGAACTTGAACGGTCACGTCTTCGGGGATTCGGTTTTCTTCGACCAAGCGGCGTATGAAGCGAAATTCAGTGTCGCTGGCAGAGGGGAAGCCGACTTCGATTTCTTTGAAGCCAGTGGCGACGAGTAACTCGAAGAACTCGATTTTTTCATCGACGTTCATCGGGATGGCGAGTGCTTGATTGCCGTCGCGGAGGTCGACGCTGGTCCAGATCGGTGCTGCTTGAAGTGTGTTATCTGGCCAAGTGCGGTCGGGTAAATCGATTTGCTGAAAGGATTTGTACTTCGTGATGGTGCCTTTTTGCATGGTCATGTTCAAGGGATGTTTGGGCTGCTGAAGTGCTAGTTTGGCGGTAAAGGCTTTGTGTGGGGCGGCGCGTGAGTCGTTTGTTGCGAAGGGTCGGGTTCGCTTGGTGGTTGTTGGGCGAGCTTGTATAGCTTCGACCTTAAACTTCTGTTTCCGTTGGAAAGAAGTGGTTGTCAGCCATACCGTTTTTTGTGTGTGTACGAACAAAAAACGAGCACCGCAAGTGAGCATCTATTGCTTTCTATGCCTGTCAAGCGCGTGCTTGCTGGAGCGATGTGAGCTTTTAGTACTCCATTGATGTGTCTTGAGTCTTGTTTGTTTTGAGGAATTATCTCACATTTGAACCATTGTGGCAGAGATGAGTTTAAATTTAAAGGGGCGTACGATTGTGCTAGGCGTCACAGGGTCGATTGCTGCTTACAAAGCCGCGGACATTACCAGCCGCTTGACGGAAGCCGGGGCGAATGTCTTTCCCGTTATGACTGCAGGGGCGTGTCGGTTTATAACGCCGCTTACCTTGCAGGTGTTGTCGCGTAACCCAGTGGCGTCGGATCTGTGGAAGGAGGGAGAAGGCTGGCAGCCTGGGCATATCGAATTGGCGGATCAAGCAGATCTATTCCTAGTGGCACCGGCTACGGCGCATTGTTTGGGCTTATTTGCTCAGGGGCTTGCGCCTGATTTGTTGTCCTCGATTCATTTGGCCACGCCCGCGCCAGTGATGCTTGCGCCTGCGATGAATGGGAAAATGCTGGCACACCCGGCAACTCAGGCGAATGTCGAAGTCCTTCGCGATCGAGGGTATCATTTCATTGAGCCGGATTGTGGAATGTTGGCTTGTGGCTATGAGGGTCAAGGTAAGCTTGCTGCAGTGGAGGCCATTGTGCTGTCAGTTCAGAATTTTTTCGCAAAGGATTGATTGTTTTGGATGGATAAGGAAGCAATGCAGTCTGGCTCGAATCAGCAGAATGGTTCAACCCCAGAGCGCCCGAACGATCGGATTCTCCAGCCAGGTAAAAGCTTCGGCAATTTTCGGGTGGTTAAGTGTCTTAGTTCCGGCTTGATCGCCAATCATTACCATATGCAGCACGCACGTGATCTGCATGATGTAACGGTCTGTATTTTTCATCGCCGCGCGGCAAGCGATCCGAAATGCCTAGGGCGCATGAAGAGCTTGCAGCAGGCGCTCCAAGGTGTGGATCATCATGGGATTCCGAAGATTCGGGATTGTTTGGAGATTGAGGGCCAGTGTTGCATCTTACTCGATCCGGTCAAAGGGCAAAGTCTAAGTCAATATATCAGTGCCCATGGAAAGCCCGGAGAACGGGGGATTGGGCAAGAGGATGCGACTCGGATCCTCGCTTTGCTGCTGGGAGTGTTGGGGTATGCGCACGCTCAGGGGGTGGATCATCGGGATCTTGATACTGACCAGGTGTTTGTGCAGGATGATGGCTCGCTGCAAGTTCTGGGTTTGGGGATCAAGGCAACCTTGGGGGTCGAGATATTTGAATCGATCGTTTCTTCATCCGTGTCTCCGTTGGCTTCTAGTGAGATTCCCGGTCGCTTGAATTCTTTTGATGTCATGAGCCCGGAATATCGCGGTGGAGTGTCCGAAGATTTTCGGGTCGATGTGCATGCTGCTGGGTGTATCGGTTTTTGGTTGTTAACTGGCAAAAAAGCCAGTGTTTCCGATGACTGGAGGCCTGCGCTCTTGGCTGGCGGATTTTCAGGTGCGTGGGAGGAGTTGCTCGGCAAGATGCTCGAGCGGGATCGAGAGCATCGTTGTCAGTCCTGCAAAATTGCCTTGATGCAACTTAAGCAAATGCAGCAAGAGCCGGAGTCGGTGCGGGCGAGCTTTATTCAGCGGCAAATCGACCGGATTCCTATACCGCAGTGCATTTTAGAACGAGGCGAATTTGCTACTCGTATCTACCGTTTATTGGCGATCGGCCTCGTGGGGCTGACACTGACGGCGCTGGCTGCTTCGTTTTTGCGCGTTACTTATATGGCGGCGCCCGAATATACTAAAAAGGTGGCGATGGTCGTGGAGGATGGGCAGCAGCCCAATTTGCAGCTTAATTTGAAGCCACTTGCGACGAAGGTTAGTTTTAGGGGGCATCAAGCCAGCTTTATCGCTACTCGGGGGCGGCTTGCTTTGTCTGTCCGTTCTGGGGAATATGCGCTGCGTATTGCCGCTCCGAATTGTATTGAGCAGGTCGTTCCTGTGTCTATCCGCAACGGAGAGTTGTTGGAGCTCGATATTGATTTGTCGCCGGCTTGGGCTCAGCTTGAGGTTAAGTCCGCGCCTGGGGCTGCGGTGTTTGTGGTTGATCAGCAGAATGTTGAAGCTGAGCTTGGCGTGACGAATGATGCAGGCTTCTTTCATTTGGAAAAAGGTCTGGTTGCCGGGACTTACCAGATTGTCGTGCGAAAGCAGGGCTACGTCGCTGTTGCACTGAAAAATCAACAGGTCACTTCTAAGGAGGTCACTCAGTTGGAGGTGCCGCTGCAGGCACTACCGTCT
>Ga0209630_10002693_pt1 | contig 16862 bp, 17 predicted proteins | sample COG_01_FD_184745 | JGI IMG/M metagenome (GOLD analysis project Ga0209630, IMG submission 184745) | Pelagic Microbial community sample from North Sea - COGITO 998_met_01 (SPAdes) (version 2) | ecosystem: Environmental > Aquatic > Marine > Neritic zone/Coastal water | place: Helgoland, sampling... | reverse complement strand
AAAGACTGCGCGAAGGATCAATTAAATGGGAAACACAATTATCACTTTCTTCATTTGCACAAAAAATTCTTAAAAAAATTCAATACTTAGCTTTTACTGACAAAGTAAAAATTATTGATGCATATACTCCTGAAAAAGTAAAAATTTTTATAGAGAAAAATTTGTTAGAAGAGTTAAAATATTTTCAAAAAAAATATTCATTTCAAGTTAGAATATTCTCTAATAATGAATTTATAATTCCTGAATATAAAATAAATCTGCTAAATAAATCTAAAAAACTTATTAACTCTATAGAAAATACTAATTCTATTATTCAGTCAAAAAAAATAAGTTTAAATGTAAAAACTGAAAAAAAAGCAGCAAAAAAAATTATTAAAAGTAAAGATAAAATAAAGAAAACGAAATCAAAAAAAAAAATTAGAACACTTTGGGTAAGAAAAAAAAAGAAAAATTAGATTAACCCTTTATCTGGAGAACTTGCTGTTGCAAAAAAATTTTTACTCATTCTTCCAGCTAAATATGAATTTCTTCCAGAAACAACTGCATCTTTAAAAGCTTTTGCCATCAAAATAGGCTTTTTAGCATTAGCTATAGCACTATTTATCAAAACACCATCACAACCTAACTCCATTGCAATTGTTGCATCTGAAGCGGTTCCAATACCAGCGTCCACTATAACTGGAACCTTTGATTGTTTTATAATTAAAGAAATATTTACTTTGTTTTGTAAACCTAAACCTGAACCAATTGGTGAAGCTAATGGCATAATAGCTGAAGCACCACTATCTTCCAGTTTTTTTGCTAATAAGGGGTCATCTGTGCAATACACCATAACTTTAAATCCTTCTTTTGCCAAAATTTTAGTAGATTTGATCGTCTCTATCATATTAGGATAAAGAGTTTTTTTATCTCCTAATACTTCAAGTTTTACTAATTTCCATCCGCCCATCTCACGAGCTAATCTCAAAGTTCTTAGAGCTTCTTCGGAGTTAAAGCAGCCTGCAGTATTAGGTAAAAAAATTATTTTTTTTGGATTAAGGTAATCTGTTAATATTGGTTTTTTTTTATCTAAAATATTTACTCTTCTTACGGCTACTGTTATCATATCAGCTCCCGATGCTTTAACCGCTTTAGCAGTTTCAGAAAAACTTTTATACTTTCCTGTGCCAACTATAAGTCGAGATCTTAGTACTTTACCAGCAACTTTTAAATTATCTTTTTTCAACTCATCCTCCGCCTATAAAATGGACTATTTCCACTTTGTCATTATTTTTTAAATTTTTTTTTTTATAATTTGTTTTTGGAATGATTTCTCCATTGTGTTCTATTGCAACTTTTTTGTTAATTAAATTGTATTTTTTTAAAAGATCAAATAAGGAATAATTTGAATTAATCACTACCTTTTTTCCATTCAATTGTATTTTTGCCATAATTAAGTTATTCAATGCTAAGAAGTTTATGAATAAAATTATAATTGTTAATGGACCAAATCTCAACCTTTTAGGTGAAAGAGAGAAAAATCAATATGGAAGCTTTACTCTAAAAGATGTTGAAAAAAATTGTAATGAATACTCAATAAAAAATGATATTAAGCTAACTTTTTTTCAATCAAATATTGAGGGAGAGATAGTTAATATAATTCAAAATTCTAGAACTAATCAAGACGGTTTAATTATTAATGCTGGAGGATACACTCACACTTCTGTAGCCATTCATGATGCTTTAAAAATATTAAAAATTCCAATTATTGAATTGCATATTAGCAATATTTATAATAGAGAAGAATTCAGACATAATTCTCTTATTAGTAAAGTTGCAAAAGGAGTTATATGTGGATTTGGAGCTAATGGTTACATAATGTCTTTAAATGCTATAAATAAATTTTTAAAATGAAAATAGATAAAAAACTAATTAAAGAGCTAGCAGACAATCTTAAAGAATTTAATTTAACAGAGTTAGAATACCAAGAAGGTCAGACAAAAATAAAGGTTTCAAAAGCTTCAAAGGGAGTTGAACAAGTAAAAACTAGTGCTGTAATTTCTCAAAATAAAGCAGTTCTAAAATCTTCTGATGAAAGCGATGGAATAAGAATTAAATCTCCAATTATAGGCACGGCATACCTATCACCAGAGCCGGGTGCAAAAAAATTTGTTGAGGTTGGAGATAAAATAAAAAAAGGTCAAACCGTAATGATTGTTGAGGCAATGAAAACAATGAATCATGTTCCCTCGACAGCCAATGGTGAGGTAAAAAAAATTTTAATAGAAGATGGACAACCTGTCGAGTTCGGTCAAACTTTAGTTATTCTTAAATAAAAATAATGTTCAAAAAAGTTTTAATAGCTAATAGAGGTGAGATAGCTGTTAGAATTATAAGAGCTTGTAAAGAATGGGGAATAAAAACTGTTGCAGTTCACTCAGATGTAGACTCGGAGTCCATGCATGTAAGATTGGCAGACGAAAGTGTTTGTATAGGATCTCATCAACCTCAAAATAGCTATTTGAACATTTCGTCCATAATGTCCGCGGTAGATTTAACTGGGGCTGAGGCAATTCATCCTGGTTATGGATTTTTATCTGAAAATGCAAAATTTTCTGAAATTGTAAATAAACACGGTTTAAAATTTATAGGCCCTAGTGCAGAAATAATTTCAAAAATGGGTGATAAAATTGAAGCAAAAAAAATTGCAAAAAAATTTGGGTTACCCGTAATTGAAGGTTCGGAAGGTGGAGTTAAATCTTTCAATGAGGCTAGATCAATATGTAAAGATATTGGTTATCCTGTTTTGATAAAAGCAGCAGGAGGCGGAGGCGGAAAAGGCATGAAGATTGTAGAAGAAGAGAGTCAATTAGAAAATTTATTTCTTACAGCTAAATCTGAAGCTAAAAAGTTTTTTAATAATGATGAGTTATATATTGAGAAATATTTTAAAAACCCCAGACATATCGAAGTTCAGGTTATGTCAGGTAAAAATAAAACTGTTCATTTAGCTGAAAGAGATTGCTCTGTACAAAGAAGACATCAAAAATTAATTGAAGAAACACCAAGCCCAGTAATAAATGATGAAATAAGGAAAGATCTTTTTGAAAAAACTGTGAAAATGGTTGATCAGATAAATTATGAGGGAGCAGGTACTGTTGAATTTATTTATGAAGATGGTAAATTTTATTTTCTTGAGATGAATACAAGAGTTCAAGTTGAGCATCCTGTAACAGAAATGCAAACAGGTATTGATATAGTGAAAGAACAGCTCTGGATTGCCTTTACAGGAAATACTGCTTTAAACCAAAGTGATATTAATCCAAGAGGTCATACTATTGAATGTAGAATTAATGCCGAAGACCCAGCTCTAGATTTTCAACCTAGTCCAGGAACAATTAGTGTTTGTCATCAACCATCTGGTTTTAGAACGAGAGTTGATGGTTCTATATTTCAAGGTTGTAAAATCACTCCTTATTATGACAGTTTAATAGCTAAAGTTATTTGTAAAGGAAGGAATAGAACAGAGGCTATACAACGAACACTAAGATCACTTGATGAATTTGTTTTAGAAGGAATAACAACAACGATTGATTTACATAAAAAAATATTAAAACACAAAAAATTTATTGAGTCCGACTTTGATACCAATTGGTTGGGTAAAGAAAAATTTTATTAAGCTTTATTGCAATTAAGTAATTGTAGATCATAAATTGCGTGATCAAATGGAGTTAAACTGGGGTCTGAAGCAAAAGTCCAGCCGTTAAATATAAATACTTGTTCGTTATTATTTTTAGTTAAATCCTTAACTTGCATATAAGCAACGCTATCAATCATGTTATCAACTTTAACTTGTCCACATTTGAGAATTTTAATTTCCAGCGGGCCGAATTGTTTGCTTTCATTTAAGTTAATGATAAGTTCTGATGATTTTGCAGTAATTTTATCAAGCCCAATTAATATTGCTTGTGAAGATTTTAATAAAGTGTTGTTTTTTTTTTCTTTTAAACTTTGATTAGAATAAATATTTTCATTTTCTTCAATAATTTCTTCAAAACTTGGTGTAATGTTTTCTACATTTATCAAAGGAGTAGTTGTAATTTTTTCCTCTGAATTTAAAAAATTTAAAGAAAAAAAAAATAAAATAAAAATTAAAATTACTCTATTTCCAAGTTTCATATTTTTTTTTTATTTCATTTTTTTTTATTTTAATGGGTTTAAATCTGTTTATAGTACCTGTTTGATTTTCTAAATGTTTTTTTTGCCATAAATATTTTGCATCCATAGAATTAGGAGTTTTATCTATAGTATGATGTATCCACAAATACCAGTCTGAAGTAATTTTAGTTGCTTCAATATTTTTAGCATAAATTACCCAACGTTCGTTTTTTTTACTTTGATAATATTTATTTCCATAATCATCAGAACCTACAAATTTTCCTAAAAACAAAGTTTTTAAAAAAGTTCCAAAAGTTTGTCTGTTCCACCAAGTAAAAATTAGTTTTAAGCTCATACTAGAAGTTTTAAATCCACACAATTAATAATTGTATTATTAAATAATAGACACTTTATACAATTAATATATATCTTAATAAAGAGATTCCATAAATATTATGAAAAAATACGTTGTTGAAACTTACTATACATGCACTTTTAAAACACTACATACTTTAAATAATTTAGATGACATTGAATTATCTAAGATTGATCAAAGAAATGACGGTGAGGTCGAAGTTATTGATGTAAAATTAAACAATCGAAAAACAAAAAAAATTGGCGGCAAAAAAGATGATGGTCTTAATAAAATAAAAATAGATAAAAACTTATCTGAAGTTGTGTCCAATCAAATAAAAGCGACAAACAAACCTCAAACAAATAGTCTAAAAATTAAAAACAACGCAAGATTTAAAATGCCTGATAGACGAAAAGGTTATATTCAAAAAGCACAAATTGGAGATCATAAAGTTTATCTTCATACTGGAGAATACGATGACGGTAAAATTGGAGAAATTTTTATTGATACAAATAAAGAAGGCGAGCTTGTAAAAGCAATGATGAATAATTTTGCGATAGCTATTTCTCTAGGATTGCAATATGGAGTTCCGCTTGAAGAATATGTTGATGCTTTTATTGACACTAAATTTGAACCATCAGGCCATGTAATTGGCAATGATAGAATATTAAGTGCCTCTTCAATACTTGATTATGTTTTTAGAGAATTAGCAATTTCATATTTAGGTAAAGAAGAATTGGCTCATACTCCATCTATTGCGAATAAAAAAGATTTGAATACAGATAATGCTGATGATAAATTTCTTAAAATTGTAAAAAATATAACCTCTAAAGGTTTTATTAGAAGTAACTATGAAGAAAAATTAGTCGACCTATCAGATGTTAGAATAAATCTAAAGACAAAAAATTAGTTTTTTTTAATATCTCTTTTTATACTTAGTTCTTTCAATTGGCTTTTGTCTACCTCTGAAGGTGCCTGCATCATTAAATCTTGAGCATTTTGGTTCATTGGAAATAAGGTGACTTCTCTTATATTTTCTTTTTCAGCTAATAGCATGACAATTCTGTCAATCCCTGGTGCTATACCTCCATGCGGTGGTGCACCAAAGCTAAATGCGTTTATCATCCCGCTAAATTTTTCATTAACTTGCTTTTCACTATAACCTGCTACAGAAAACAGTTTATACATTAATTCTGGTATATGATTCCTGATCGCGCCAGATGATAACTCTATACCATTACAAACAATATCATATTGAAATGCTTTAATTTCTAATGGTTTATCGTAATTTATTTCTTCTATTTTACCCTGAGGCATTGAAAATGGGTTGTGACTAAATATAATTTTTTTTGAATTTTCATCAAAATCATACATTGGATAATCAACAATCCAGCAAAAAGCGAATTTGTTTTTATCAATAATATCCAAATCTTTTGCAATTTTGTCCCTGGCTAAAGACAGAATTTTTTCAATTTCTTTTTCTTTTCCGCATGCTAGAAAAACACTATCTCCTACTTCGGCGTTATAATTTTTTATTATTTCATTTAAAGACTTTTCACTAAAAAATTTTCCAACTGGTCCTTTACCTTTAAGGCTCCCGTCTTTTTCTAAAGTAAAATAAGCTAAACCAGAAGCTCCTTGTTCCTTTGCCCATTTATCTATGTTGTCGAAGAAGCTTCGAGGTTTGTCTTTTGTATTTTTTGTTATTATAGCTCTCACAATTGAACCTTTTTTTACTAATTTTTTAAATATATCAAATGTAACATCGTCTCTTTTAAATAACTCAGTGAGATCTTGAATAATTAATGGATTTCTTAAATCTGGTTTGTCAGTTCCGTACTTTTTCATTGATTCTTGATATGGAATTCTTGGAAATTTATCCTGTAACATCTTTTTTGATGAAAAGTTTTTAAATAAATTTATCATTAATCTTTCTACAACATTAAAAATATCTTCTTGTTCTACAAATGACATTTCTAAATCTAATTGATAAAATTCACCTGGACTTCTATCAGCTCTCGCATCTTCATCTCTAAAACATGGCGCAATTTGAAAATATTTATCAAAACCAGATACCATAATTAATTGCTTAAATTGTTGTGGAGCTTGGGGTAATGCATAAAATTTCCCTGGATTTAATCTGCTTGGAACTAAAAAATCTCTAGCGCCTTCAGGGCTTGACGAAGTTAAAATAGGGGTTTGATACTCAAGAAAACCCAATTTTAACATTTCACTTCTTATAAAAGAAATTACTTTAGATCTTAAGATTATATTTTTATGCATCTCATCTCTTCTTAAATCTAAAAACCTATATTTTAGTCTTATTTCCTCGGGATAATCTTGCTCACCAAAAACTGGTATTGGTAATTCTTTTGCATTAGAAAGTACTTCTACTGACTCAACTGAAATTTCAATTTTTCCGGTTTTTAAATCTAAATTTTCTGTTCCATTTGATCTTTTAATCACTTTACCATTTATTTTAAGAACAGACTCTGGTTTAGATTTTTCTAAAACCATAAAGAAATCATTATTGTTTTCTATTACACACTGTGTCATTCCATAATGATCACGTAAATCAATAAATAATAAATTCCCATGATCTCTTTTTCTGTGAAGCCAACCAGAAATGATTACATTCTTGTTAATGTCCTTTTCATTAAGTTCTGAGCAATTATGTGTTCTGTATTTATTCATTGACCTAATACTTTTTTTATTAAATTAATATTGATAGACTTTCCAGTAGATAAAGATAACTCATCAACATCTTTAAGAAATTTAAACATTTTTTCATAGGATCTCTCCACATTATTGATTATATACTCTAGAATTTTAGGATTAAATGTTATTTGCTTATCAGAGAAAGTCTTTGAAATAATTACTTTCAATAATTCGTCTGTCGGTAATTCAATTCCAAAAAACAGGAAACTATTAATTCTTGACTCTAAATCTTTTAATTTAAAATCTTCGTCTTTAATAGGGGAAATAGAATTAATTAACAAATAACTTTCAATTTGCTTTGATTGATTTAGAATTGAATAAAATAATTTTTCATCAATATTATTTTGATAATTATCAATTATAAGACAATCGAGATTATTTAAGTCTTGAATTATGTTATGACTAACGTTTTCGGCATTAATTAGTCTACTTTTGTTAATTTTTTTTTTTAAAATTTTTGATAGATGTGTTTTTCCTGAGCCAGAAGTTCCAAAAATATTTAGCCATTTACCTGGCCATGTTGGCCACTCTTCTATTAATTTATAAGCTGAAAAATTATTACTAGATACAAAAAAATCCTGTTGATAGTATTTTGTAGAGAAAGGAAATTTAAAAATAAGTTGATCCATATTATAATGTTTTGATTACCCATTGATCGTTGATTAATTTTAAATTGATACCCTCTTTTTTTAACTGATTGATTATTTTTTCTAATTTACCTAAATATTTTATTCTTATACTCGCTCTGTCTTTATTAAATTCTTGTACATAAAGATTTTCTATAGACTCGATGTTTTTAATTCTTAAATTTAATTCAACTAAATTATTTTTTTTATCAAGATTAAATTCAACATTTAAAAAATTAGGTGTCCGTATATCAATTAAATTTTCTGATTTAACTAAATTTATAAGTTCTTTTTTTATTTCAATAATAATTTTTTCTTTAAAATTTTCATAACTCAAGTTTTTTTTTTCAAAATCTAAACTTTTCGATATTTTTTTATCTTCAATTATTGCTTTAATATAAACTTTCTTTTTAATTTTTTTGAAGTCTTCAATAAAAATTACGACCAAATTTTTATTAGAGTATTCTTCAAATAAACTCTTAACCTCAAGATTTATTAAATTATTTTTATAATTGTTAATATTTTGTATAATTTCAATATTTTCTAAAGGTAAAATAAATTCAATTTGGTCGTTTTCATAAATATCATTCCAATTTTTATAAAAGTAATTATTATTAAAAACAAAAATTTCATTGTCATTAATTAATATTGGTAAAGTAAAGATCTCATTATCTAAAATCTTTGAGTATGAAATATTTTTTTCATAAAATAAATTATGCATTTTATCTTTGTCAAATGTTACATTAAAATTTGCTATTTCATCTCCTTTATCTTTATAAGAAATATTAGCTATTTGATAATAAGCCACTAATTCTTTTATGGAGGGATAATTTAAGTTGATGACTTTATCGCTATCATCTTTTAACAAAAGGTTTAAAATTAATTGATTAAACCCTTTTTTAATAGCTTGTTCGGCTAGTTTATCATTTTTAATATTACCTTTTTTCTCTATTTGAATATTATTAACATTAAATAGGTTGCTTTTTGAAAAAAGAGTTTCAGTTTTAAAAAAAACAATTAAAATGAATATTATTTGTTTATATAATTTCATATAAAATAAACTATCAATTTATAAATGAAAAAAATTAAAAATAGCTATAAAAAAAGTGGTGTTAATATTTTTTTAGCTAATAAATTAGTTAAACATATATCAATCATATCGAAAAAAAATGAAAAAAAAACCAGGAATTCAATTAAAGATGACATAATTGGGGGATTTGGATCATTATTTGATATAAGTAATCTTAAAATTAAAGATCCTGTTATAGTTTCGTGTACTGATGGTGTTGGAACAAAAATTGATTTAGCAAATAAATACAATAAATTTGATACTATTGGAATTGATTTAGTGGCCATGTGTGTAAATGATTTAATAGTTCAAGGAGCTAAACCATTATTTTTTTTAGATTATATTGCAGTTGGTAAATTAAATTTAGAAAAAACAAAAAAAATTTTAAAAGGCATTTTTAAAGGCTGTGAGTTATCAAATTGTAAATTGATTGGTGGTGAAACGGCAGAAATGCCTGGAATATATGATGCAAATAAGTTTGATCTGGCAGGATTTAGCGTTGGTATAGTCTCAAAAAAAAAAATTTTAAATAAAAATAATGTAAAGAAAGATAATATTATTTTAGCCATACCGTCTAATGGATTACATTCAAATGGATTTTCTCTGGTAAGATCAATTTTAAAAACATATAAAATACCAAATAATTTGAAAAAAGAAATTTTAAAACCTACTAAAATTTATTCAAAAGAAATTTTAAAACTAACTGAGAAAAATCTTATTAATGCAGCCGCACATATAACTGGTGGTGGTTTGATTGAGAATTTGCTGAGGTCTGTCCCAAAAAAATTATCCTTAAATATTGATCTTTCAAAAATTAAGATACCTAAAATTTTTAAATGGTTAAAAACAAAAAAAATTTCAGATCAAGAAATGATGAAAACATTTAATTGTGGAGTTGGTTTTTGTATAATTGTAAATAAAAAAAATTTGAAAAAAATCAAAAAATTATTCACTAAAAATTATATGCCTTATGAAATTGGGTATATTTCTAGGGAAAGCTCTAAAGTAAATTTATTTAAGTCATTGAAATGGTAAAAAAAAAAACCTGTGTATTTATTTCAGGTCAGGGATCTAATCTTAAAAATCTTATTTTTAGATCAAGAGATAATAGTTTTCCAATACATATAGATTTAATTATTAGTAATAATAAAAAAGCTTATGGATTGAATTATGCAAAAAAATTTCAAATACCTTATCTTTTAATAAATACTAAAATTAAAAATTATGAAAATAAAATCTTATTATACTTAAAAAAATATAATATTTCATTTATATGTCTAGCGGGTTATATGAAAATAATCCCAAATCTATTAATAAAAAATTACCCAAAAAAAATAATAAATATTCATCCTTCGCTTTTGCCTAAATTTAAAGGATTAAATACTTTTTCTAGAATTTTAAAAAATAAAGAAATAAAAACTGGATGCACAGTACATTTTGTTAATAAAAAATTAGATGATGGTAAAATAATAGTTCAAAAATATTTTTTTATTAACTCAAAAGATGATAAATTTAGTTTAAAAAGGAAAACACAGATTATTGAGTATAATGCCTTCCCAGAAGCAATTATAAAAATTTTTAGAAATTTTTAGTCTTTGAAAAAAAATTCTATTTCTTTTTTTGCGTTGTCAACTGAGTCAGAGCCATGTACCGAATTTTTATCAATAGAAATTCCATAAAGTTTTCTAATTGTATTGTTCTCAGCGTCTTTGGGATTGGTAGCTCCCATTAGTTTGCGATTAGTTAAAACTGCATTTTCTCCTTCTAAAATCATCACAACTATTGGTCCGGAGGAAAGATAAGTACATAAATCATTATAAAATGGTTTTGATTGATGAACTTTATAAAATTCAGCCGCTTCGTCTTTTGTAATATGTATTTTTTTACTGTTTTTAATTTTTAAATTATTTTTTAAAAAAATATTTTTTATTTTTTCTGTAAGATTTCTCTCGACTGCATCAGGTTTTACTATTGATAAGGTTTTTTCTAAATTACTCATAATTCTCCTCTATTAACTGGTTTAATAATCTAACTCCAAATCCAGTTGCACCTCTTGAATTTAAAGCTCCACCATACTTTGAAAAGGCCATGCCCGCTATATCTAGATGAGCCCATGGTGTTTTATTCAAAATAAATCTCTGTAAAAATTGAGCAGCAGTAGTTGATCCAGCTCCACCAACATAATTTATATTTTGAACGTCAGCATTTTTAGAGTCCATTAATTTATTATAGTTTTTATGGAGAGGCATCCTCCATAGTTTCTCTTCAACTTTTTCTCCAGCTATTGAAAGTTGTTTTGATAATTCATCGTCATTTGAAAAAAGTCCTGCATATTCTGATCCCAGGCAAACTATTATTGCTCCTGTAAGTGTAGCCAGGTCAACTATAAATTTAGGCTTAAATTTTTTTTCTGTAAAGCTTAGTGCGTCTGCTAACACCAGTCTGCCTTCAGCATCAGTGTTTAATACTTCTATAGTTTTTCCACTGAAAGATTTCACAATGTCTCCGGGTCTTTGGGCGTTTCCGCTAACCATATTCTCCACAAGACCAACGACACCAACAGCATTTATTTTTGCTTTCCTTAATGCTAAGCTTTTCATTAAACCTACTACTGCTGCAGATCCAGCCATATCGTAAGTCATATCTTCCATAAATCTTGCGGGCTTCAAAGAATAGCCCCCGGTATCAAAGGTTACTCCTTTACCTACAAATGCTAATGGTTTTGTTTTATTTTTTGCTCCATTCCATTCCATCGTTACTAGATATGATCCCCTGCTACTACCCATGCCTACTCCAAGCAAGGCATTCATACCAAGTTTTTTTAATTTTTTTTTATCGTATATATTTATTTTTAAACCATCTTTTTTTAGAGCAATTAATCTTTTAGCATATTCGTCAGGATGAAGTATATTTCCAGGTTCTGAAACTAAATCTCTAGCAAAAAAAGTTCCTTCTTCTAAAGCTTTAAATTTTAATTGATTTTGTATTGATGGTTTATTTTTTTTTCCAAATACAGATATTGAAATAGTCTTAATTTCTTTTTTTGTTTTATATTTTTTAAATTTATATGATTTTAATTTTATCCCATGAAGAAAATGACTTAAAAAGTCATTGTATCTATTTGAGCAAGTATCTGAATCTAAATGGTATTCTCTATTTTTAATATTATTTATACATTCATAAAACTCTGCTCCTAAATTTTCAATATCTGATGACTTTAAATTTTTTTTTGTTGATACTAATATTATTTTTTTTTTTGAATTAATTTCAAACACTAATAAATTTTTTTTTAAATCTTGAGCTTTTAGTAAATCGTTTATATAAAAATAATCATTCTCGGTAATTTTTGGCTTTAGATTTGAGATACTAAATTTATCGTCAGTAAAAAAGACAATATTTGTTGGTGATTTATTGGTCTCTTTTTTTGAATAATTAATATTTATTGTCATTTATAACATTATCTTGGTTAGCATTATGGTATATAGGTTCTAACCTCACCAATTTCAACGTATAATTTGTCATCTTTCACTCTTAAGTTGAATTTACTCAATTGATGCATTATCTATATACAAAAAATTATAATGCTTCAAAACAAAATTTATCAAAATTACTTTATTGAAATTATAAAAACTTTTCTAACTATAGTTTTAGGCCTTTCACTCATTGCCTTAACAGTAAGAGCTGTAAATTTTTTGGAGTTAATTGTAGATAATGGTTATCCCGTCACAACTTATTTCCAATATTCTATACTAAACATTTTTGGAATAGCACCAAAATTTATGCCACTTGCCTTCTTTATATCTGTCATTATTTTTATTATTAAACATCAAGGAGATAGTGAATTTATAATTTTATGGACTTCAGGAGTGAAAAAATTACAATTAGTAAATTTAATTTTGTTTTCTTCTATAACTGTTTTAATAATTTATTTAGTATTTTCTGCTTTTTTAACACCATTAGCACTTAATAAGTCCAGACAATTGTTGACAGCGGATCAATTAAATTCATTTTTACCAACTATAAGATCACAGCAGTTTAGTGACTCATTTAAAGGATTTACTTTTATTGTGGATGATAAAGTTAATAATGAAGTGAATAATATTTTTATACATGACACAAATAATAATTTAAAAAATTTTTCCTCTAATATTGGAAATGTCTCAAGCACCACAATAATAGCAAACCAAGGTATAATAAATAATAGAAAAATGCTTTTAATTAATGGTCAAATAATTTCATCTAAAAAAAAAGAAGAAGTTGAGGTTATTAATTTTGAACAACTTGATATAAGTTTAAGTGATCTTTCAACCGCAACAATAAAGATGCCAAAATTGCAGGAAATTTCTACTTTAAAGCTTCTTAGTTGTTTTGTTAAAGATTCAAATGAAAAAAAATTTTGCAATAAAGATGCTAAAAAAGAAATTATACCCAATTTGATTAGACGGTTAATTTTACCTTTTTATATTCCTGTTGTATCTTTACTTTGCTCATTTTTATTAATTAAAAAAAATATTAATTTATTAGAAAGAATGACAATTTATTTATTCACTTTTTTATTAATAGTCTTAACTGAGCTTTTTATAAGATATACGGGAATAAATTATCAAATAAGATCTACATATATAATACTACCTTTCGTTCTTATTATATCTGCTTATTTAATTTTAAATTATAAATTAAAAAAATTTAATAAAATTTATGAGTAAAATAATTTTTAATTATATCTTAAAAAATTTTTTTAAATATTTTTTTGTTTTATTGGTAATTATTTACTGTTTTGGTGTAATTTTAAATCTTTTTGAAGAGATTGAGTTCTTTAAAAAAACAGATGTAAATATTTTTTTACCCTTAATGTTAACAGGTATATTTGTACCTAGTATGATATTAAATCTTTTGCCATTTATAATTTTTATTTCAAGCCTCCTTTATATGATTAAGATTAGAAATAATAAAGATTTATTAACTTTAAAAATTTATGGTTTCTCTAATACCAAAATTTTTTTTATTTTTGCGTTCACTTCTTTTTTTCTTGGTTGGCTAATATTAATAACTTTTAATCCATTTACTTCATCAATGTTAAAGTTTTATGAAAAAACAAAATCACAATACGCTAAAGATATTGATCATCTAATCTCATTTAATAAAAACGGTTTATGGATAAAGGAAGATTTGATAGACGGAAAAAGGATTATTAATGCTCAAAAACCCGATGGATCAAATTTAATAAACGTCAAAATTTTTCAATTTGACAAAAATTTTTCTTTAAAAAAAAAGATATTTAGTAAAGAAGCTAACATTAAAAGTTATAATTGGATTTTGACTGATGTTGTAATTTTTAACAATATAAACTCTGTTTTTGAAAAAGAAAATTACGATGTGTATAAAATTAGTTCTAATTATAATCATGACAAAATTATTAATCTTTTCAATAATATTAATACAATATCTTTTTTAGATTTATTATTAAATTTTGATACTTTATTAGAAAAAGGCTATAACGAAGCATTTTTAAAAGAAAGTTTACACTCCATGCTAGTGATGCCCTTTTTTTTATTTTTAATGACGGCTTTAGCTGCGATTTTAACAATGCACACACTTAGAAGATCTGAAAACTTTAAATTTATAATAGCTGCTTTAGCTGTTTGCATTATAGTTTATTATCTAAAAGATTTGTCTCTAGCTATGGGAAAAACTGGAAGAATACCTATCATTTTGTCTATTTGGTCACCAGTAATAACTTTAAGCTTTTTTGCTTTTTCAGGAATTTTGCAAATAAATGAAAAATAAATTTTTTATAATTATATTTGTAGTTTCCTTATTTAGTAGACTAATTGCAGAAGAGATAAATATTGAAGCTAAAAATATTACTATTGATAAAAATCAACAATTAACAATTTTTAAGGATAATGTAATAGTGAAAAATATTAATCAAAAAATTACTAGTAATTATGCTGAATTTGATAAAAAAAATCAAGAGCTAGTATTAAAGGATAATATTTTTGCTGAAGATAATTTTAATAATATAATCAAAGCAGAACATGCGCAATATAATAATATCAAAAATATATTTAAAACTTTTGGGCCTACACATTTAATTACCTCTGAAAAATATTCATTACAAGGAGCTGATTTAAATTTTGATAATAAAAATAAAATTATAAAATCAAATCAAAATTCAGTTTTGGAAGATTTAAGTGGTAATAAAATTTATTTAGAAAATTTTGAATATCTTGCGAATGAAAATATTTTTAAGTCTGTTGGATACGTCAAAATTATAGATAAAAATGATAATACTTATGAATTTAATCAAATATATATTGATACAAAAAAAAAAGAGGTGCTAGGAACAGATATTAAAGCATTTTTAAATCAGGAAGATTTTAAAATTAGTAAGAAAAATGATCCACGTATTTTTGCAAATACGGTTCGATTAAATGAAAAAGAGGGAATATTTAAAAAGAGTATTTTTACGTTGTGTCAATTTCGAGAAGGAGAAAAGTGTCCTCCTTGGACCCTGCAATCAAGTGAAATGAGACATGATAAAAAAAGTAAAACAATTTATTATGATAATACTGTTTTAAAAATTTATAATATTCCAATATTTTATTTTCCGTATTTATCTCATCCAGATCCTACTGTAGATCGAAGATCTGGTTTACTGCCGCCAACAATTTCTGATAGTACAAATTTAGGAGCTGGAGTTGCTATTCCTTATTTTTGGGCTATGAGTAAGGATAAAAATTTTACATTAACAAACAACATTTTTATAGATGAAAATCCTCTTTTTAATGGTGAATATCATCAGGCATTTAAAAATTCACATTTATTGGCAGATTTTGGCTTTACTGAAGGATATAAAAAAACAAGCCAGACAAAAAAAGCAGGTAGCAAATCTCATTTTTTTTCTAAGTTTACGAAAAATTTTTTAGGTAAAACTAATTCAGATAATACATTAAGTATAACAACTCAAACAATTTCGGATAATAAATACTTAAAATTATATAAAATAAAATCAAACCTCATAGACCATAATATCGACACGTTAGAAAATTCAATTAATTTTAATCATTCTAATGAAAATTTGTATTTTGGTTTAAATGCAAGTATTTATGAAACTTTAAAAGATAATTATAATGATAGATATGAGTATATTATTCCTGAAATAACATTAGATAAAAATCTATTGAGTAGTGATAGGTTCGGTAACTTAGATTTACAAACTAATATTGAGGTTCATAATTATGAAACAAATCGACAAACAAATTTCTTGGTAAATGATTTTGAATGGGAATCTAACGATATAATTTTAAATTCAAAGTTAATAAATAAATTTTTAGGAAAATTTAAAAATATTAATTATGAAGCTAAAAACGTCGATATCTATAAAACAGATACAACAAGTGATTTTTTTGGTGCAATTGGATTTTTATCGGAAATTGAATTTATAAAAAGAAAACAAAACTTAACTCATTTTTTTTCACCCAAAGTTCTACTAAAGTATTCTCCTGGTAGCATGAGAAAAGATGAGAGTGGTTCTAGATTAACTCCGACAAATTCTTTTAATTTAGATAGAATTAATCAAATCAACAATTTTGAAACTGGAAATACAGCAACCTTAGGTTTTGATTATGATGTTAAAGAAAAAAATATTGATAAATTTAATTTTTCTGTTGCGCAAATTATTAGTGAAAAAGAAAACAAAAAAATCAGTACTAAAACAGGCTTAGATGAAAAACTATCTGACTTAGTAGGTTCAACTAAATTTTCATTAAATGAAAATTTTAATTTTAGTCACAACTTTGCTATTGATCAAAATTATAATGAATTAAACTATAATGATTTTGGATCTAATGTAAAAATCGGAAACATTGATATAAATTTTAATTATATAGAAGAAGACAAACATATAGGCAATCAAGAATACTTTAAATCTAAGATAAGTTACGCTAATAAAGAT
>Ga0209630_10002692_pt1 | contig 16865 bp, 14 predicted proteins | sample COG_01_FD_184745 | JGI IMG/M metagenome (GOLD analysis project Ga0209630, IMG submission 184745) | Pelagic Microbial community sample from North Sea - COGITO 998_met_01 (SPAdes) (version 2) | ecosystem: Environmental > Aquatic > Marine > Neritic zone/Coastal water | place: Helgoland, sampling... | reverse complement strand
ACTTCAATTTTTATTTTAGGCACATAATTGATAGCGTATTCTGCCCCTCTATAAATTTCCGTATGGCCCTTTTGTCTCCCAAACCCAGAAACCTCACTTGTTGTGAGACCCTCAACCCCAACATCCATGAGTGCGCTTCGCACTCCATCAAGTTTGGATGGTTTTATGATTGCAACTATGAATTTCATCGTCAAATCTCCTTTATTAAGAAAGTTAGAGGTCGTAGCTTCGTTCTCCATGGTAAGTGATATCTAGACCGTCGGTTTCATCTTCATCCGAAACCCTAAGTCCAACAAAAAACTGGGTAATTTTTAAAAGAATGAAAGCGGCAATACCGGCCCAAACTATTGTTACACAAGTTGCGATTAATTGCCCCAAAAATGCTGTTCCCATAGAAACACCCTCGGGCAACCCCACTCCACCAAGACTTTTATCCGCAAAAAATGCAGTTAGGAGAATCCCGAGTATCCCACCGACCCCGTGAACAGCAAACACGTCTAGTGAGTCGTCAATTTTCCAACTATTTTTTACAAGACTAATCATATAAAAGCAGATAATTGCTGCAAGTGCACCATATACGATTGCACCAGCGGGTCCAACAAACCCCGATCCTGGGGTAATTGTGGCAAGGCCCGCGATTGCGCCCGTTGCTATTCCGACCAGACTCGGTTTGCCGAATTTAAAATATTCAATAAGTGACCACGTCAAGCATGCGGTTGCCGCTGAAATATGTGTAACAGTTAAGGCCATTCCTGCAGTTCCATTGGCGGCCAGCGCTGAACCGGCATTAAAACCAAACCAACCTACCCATAACATGGCAGCGCCGATCATTACTAAGCCAGGGCTATGGGGGGGATGTAAATCGTTTGGGAAGCCCTTTCGACTGCCAAGAAACTTAGCAATTATCAGTGCAGCTACCGCTGCATTAGCGTGAACAACCAAACCACCGGCAAAATCCATTGTAGCGTAACCTTCGAGAGATTTGCTCGCCCACCCTAGGTCACTCAACAAACCACCACCCCAGATCCAATGGGTCGATGGTGCATAAACAAAAATAATCCACAACGTGCTGAAAAGCACCACAGCACCAAATTTAATACGTTCGACGTAGGCCCCTACAATTAAAGCGGGTGTAATGATTGCGAATGTCATTTGAAACATAAAAAAAACGTTTTCCGGAATATCCCCGGATAACGTGCTTATATCAGAACCAGACAGAAATGATTTAGACAATCCGCCCCACCAAATATTATTAGAGCCAAAGGCTATTGAATAACCAGCAACTACCCAGACAATTGATGCTAGGCAGCAAATTGTAAAACATTGCATCAGAACAGAAAGAAAGTTTTTTGATCTTACTAAGCCGCCATAAAATAATGCTAAACCTGGCATTGTCATAAATAATACCAAGGCAGTCGCCGTAATGATCCAAGCCGTGTTTCCTCGACTAAGTGTGTCGGCAGCTTGGGCGCTATTGGGTAAAAATATTATGATTGCAAAAATAATTTGAAAAAAAAGCTTAGATAATCTCGAAAATTTTAATAAAAAAGTCATTCTGTCCTCCGATAATTCAATTGACAAGTCGCCCAGATGGACGAAACCGTATACGCCACATAATATGTTACTAAGGCTATATACAATTTCTATGCCGAAGAATTGGATAACTTTAATTTATAGCGTATTTTCAATAGCTTATGTAATAAGTACCAATTCTCTAAGAGTGGCAAGGCTTCAAGGAACCGCCTAATAATGAAGCAAGTATGAATAATTGCCTTAATTTAATGCATAAATTGGGTCGTTCCAAGGCGTGGCTTTCTTGAAACGACCCATATAAATGATAGGTTCGGAGGACATTACCGAAACGTATCATTTATTTGAATACTCCTAACACAAAATTTATTGAATAGACTCACCATGTTGACTGAGATCTAGCCCTTCGGCTTCAGAATCATGATCCACTCTAATGCCAATGGTTTTATCAAGGATAAAAATGATTACGGCGGTAGCTATTGCGCTCCAAAGTATTGTAGCGATGATACCATAAAATTGTGTACCAATTTGCGCTACATTACCTTCTATGGCCCCAGCTGTTCCTCCTATTGCTTCGACCGCGAAAACCCCTGTTAGAATTGCACCAGTAATTCCACCAAGTCCATGAACAGCGAAGACGTCTAAGCTATCATCATACCCAAGTTTATGTTTAAGAGAAGTTGCTCCCCAAAAGCAGACAAGCCCCGATAAGATTCCTATCGCTAATGCGCCTTTTGGCCCAACAAAGCCGGCTGCTGGAGTTATGGCAACCAGTCCAGCGACTGCGCCGGAAACAACGCCTAATACTGTGGGCTTTTTATGTGTTGCCCATTCCATGAACATCCAAGCCAAGCCTGCCGCCGCCGCCGCAACCTGAGTGACGACCATAGCCATCGCTGCCCCGCCATTCGCGCCTAGAGCAGATCCCGCGTTAAATCCAAACCAGCCAACCCACAGCAATGAACCTCCAATAACGGTGAGAACTAAGTTATGGGGCGCAAGGTTTTCCACCCCGTAACCCTTGCGCTTTCCAAGCATAATGCATGCAACTAGTGCTGCGATACCGGAATTAATATGAACTACTGTGCCGCCGGCAAAGTCCAAGACGCCAGCATCGCCCAAAAAACCACCTCCCCAAACCCAAAAGGTTACAGGCGAATAAACCACTATCGACCAAAGGCCAACAAACCATAACAAAGCCGAGAATTTCATGCGCTCAGCAACAGCTCCGGTGATCAGTGCAGCGGTAATAATTGCAAAAGTCATTTGGAATACCACAAATAGCGAATCTGGGATTGTACCATTTATCGCTTCAACTGCTAAATGATCCAGAAAAGTTAGGTTCAAGTTTCCTACGTAAAAATTAGAACCTTTTGAAAACGCAAGACTATAACCAACAACCATCCAGATCACAGAAATTAAACAGGCAATTGAAAAACTCTGCATTAGAACTGATAATACGTTCTTTTTTCTAGCCATGCCGCCATAAAACAGAGCGACCCCCGGTATAGTCATAAGTAGAACTATTGCTGTTGATGTAAGAAGCCACGCTGTGTCACCAGTATCTAATGCTGGCCTGCCGTCAGACGCCAAAGACACATAAGGTGTGAATGCAATACCGGCGCCAAATAAATAGCCAAACAGATTCATGCCACTAAATTTACTCATTTATATTACTCCTAGTTGTTTAAAGTACATTGTTGTCAGTCTCTCCAGTTCGGATATGAATGGCATTATTAAGGTTTAGAGTGAAAATTTCCCCGTCTCCAATCTTTCCCGAGCCGGCTGATTGCCGGATGGTTTTTGTCACACTATTCAATTGTTTATCACTCATGGCGACGCCAATTTTAATTTGGGGCGGAAATCAATAGCGTATTCTGCTCCTTGATAAAGCTCTTTGTACCGCTTTTGCCCGGCGAAACCAGACACTTCGCGTGAGGCTATCCCTTGAATGCCCATTTCGACTAGTGCTTCTCTAACATTTTCCAGTTTTGCTGGTTTAACTATTTCAATGATAAATTCCATGTCGTTTTAATTTCCAGTCTGTCACCAACTCTCCTTTTACAAACAAGAAACGTGCCAAAATTTTTTATACAATAATTTCAGTGGTTTAATAAAATTAAGCGAACTGTTTTAGCAAATAATGCCTATTTTATACACATTTTTTTATGCTGTATAAAAAACGCATATAAATTAAGCATAATTCTTGCTGGACATTTTTAATTGCTAGGTGCAATTCTTATGTATGAAAAAACACTTGGAGACGGACGTTTTAATAGTAGGCCGTGGTATGGTTGGCGCAACAACATCCATTGCACTTGCGCGGGCTGGTTTTAATAGTATAATTATTGATCAAGTTAAATCATCAGATCAAAATATAAAAACTTATGATGGAAGGGCTTCTGCGATAGCCTCAGCCTCAAAAAAAATGCTTGAGCAGTTGGATATATGGGATCGTTTAGGGAAAAATTATACACCCATTTTTGATATAAGGGTGAGTGATCAATCTTCAAAACACTTCCTTCATTATGAACGCCACGTTCTGGACAGCAAGCCTCTTGGCTTTATGGTGGAGAATCGGCACTTCCGATACGCAGTTAATAATGAGTTAGAGTCTCTGGAACCCATAACACCCATATCTAATGTTAAAATTGAGACTATTCAAAGAAACAATGAGGGTGTTTTTGCAGCGCTTACTAATCAGCAGACTATTAAGGCTTCTCTGATAGTAGGTGCTGACGGGCGACGATCTCAAGTGAGGACTGATGCCTCAATCGCTCTTACCCGCTTTGACTATAAACAGACTGGAATAGTGCTTACTGTGGAACACGAATATGACCATAATAATATAGCACATGAGCATTTTTACTCGGGTGGACCATTCGCTATCTTACCTATGAAAAATGAAAGTGGGAAAAATATAAGATCATCAATTGTTTGGATTGATAAAACGGAACAGATTTTGAAAATATTGAAACTACCAGATAAGCAATTTAATTCTATACTTAACCAAAAGTTTGGTGATTTCCTGGGACGTATAAACGTTGTTAGTTCAAAATGGACTTACCCTCTTTCCTTTCAGTTTGCAGACAAGTGCATTGATGAAAGATTGGTATTGGTTGGTGACGCTTCACACGGCTTACATCCAATTGCTGGGCAGGGATTTAATATGGGTCTGCGTGATGTAGCGGCGTTGGTTGAAGTTATATCCAATAACGCCAGACTAGGTTTGGATATTGGGGGGTTTACGACCCTGAAAGAGTATGAAACGTGGAGACGTTTTGACAACACTTCAATGCTATTTTTTACTGATACACTTAATCGCCTTTTTTCTAACAATATTTTACCTCTAAAGATTATTAGACAACTAGGCTTATCGATCACTAATAATTTAGGCCCGCTAAAAAAATATCTAATGCTATATGCTATGGGAGAAGTAGGCGATTTACCGAAACTCTTAAAGGGTCAATCTTTATAGGGCCCTATCGATTTTTTCTACTTAAGTGATCGGGCTTCATCAAGCAACATTATTGGAATTCCATCCCGGATTGGGAATGCTAGGCTAGCAGTCTTGCTCACTAACTCTTGTTTAGTTGCATCATAGACCAAGGGGCTTTTCGTCAAAGGACAGACTAGTATTTTTAAAAGATTTTCGTCAAAAGTATTTTGCATAATATATTAATATCCCTAATGTTTTGTAGCCACACTCTCTCCAGTCGCTAATTCCATCTCAATTAATGAATTGATTATATCGACCATTTGATCAAAATTAACTGACTCCAAAATCGCTTGCTTTTCCGTATTACCAAACGGAAGCATCATTCCAATTGACGCAACTAATCTCCGATCTTTCGTTTTTTCAAGTTCCTTCCACTCTAACGCGACCTTTTTCTCTTCAAGATAATTTTCCAATACATTTGTTAGTATTGTTCTGCCCTTAACCGCTTTATAAGGGTCGTAGTCATCTTTAAAATCCTCATAATGAGCACTAATACAGCGGTATGGAAATTGATTTTCAAGTTCATTTTCAATTTTGAATCGAGCGACACCTTGGAGCGTGATGAAAATTCGGCCATCATCCATTTCTGAAAAAGATATTATACGACCTAGACAACCTATATGGAACAATGTGGCTTGATTCATGTCAGCATCTCTAATTTCCTTATTGGGCTGAACCATTCCAATTAAGCGAGATTCACGAATGCTATCCAAAACCATTTTGACATACCTGTCTTCAAAAATGTTTAGTGGCATTCTGCCATGTGGCAATAACAAAGCGCCTGATAATGGAAATATTGGTATATTTTTTGGTAAACGCCCAAATGGAAGTCCAAAAGGTTCAACCACACCCTCTAATTTTTTTTCGTCTATCATGAGAATAGCACCGCGGACATTTTTTTTCTGCCATCAATAGTAATCTGATCGCTATTTCCCAAAGCTTCAAATATTTTAAAAAGTTGTTGCCGTGCTGCATCATTATTCCACGCACTATTATGTTTTAAGATTTCAATTAGTTCTTCAATGGCGGCCTCTGTTTTTTGTGAACCATAAAGTGCTAGTGCATAATCATATTTAGCTTCAAGGTTGTCTGGTTCATTTTGTACTAAATCCCTATGAGCATCAATTTCTCCAGAACCAGATGCTTGATCTGCTAACTCTAGCGCTGTTTTTACGGATATAATTTCTGAGTTTTTAAGAAGTTCGTCATTTAAACTCCCCAGATACTGCCATGCTTCCTCATTTTTCCCGCTGGCCATTAAACTTTTAAGTAATCCTGAGTGAGCCTCGGCATTTGTTCCGTCTGTAGCAATCACTTGACTGTAAAGTTTTATTGAAGCCTCTATTTCGTCATTTTTAAATAATTCTTTGGCCTGCTCAATTAATTGATCTTGGGGTGATCCCTCGCCTCCTGTAACTTTATCTATAAATTTACGAAGCTGGCTTTCTGGCAGCGCTCCATTAAACATATCAACGGGCTGGCCATCTTTAAAAGCATAAACCATTGGAATAGATTGAACGCGTAATTGTTGGGCTAACGCCTGATTTTCATCAATGTTAATTTTTACGAGTTTAATTTGGCCAGAATACTCTTTTACAAGTTTTTCTAAAACTGGCGTAAGTTGTTTACACGGCCCGCACCAAGGTGCCCAGAAATCGACCATTACGGGAACTTGCATAGAGGCATTAATAACATCATTATTGAAGCTATCTGTATCAGTATCTATTATTAAATCGTTTTCTGATCCCTTGTTAATTTTCTCACTAAAATTATATAAACTATCTCCAGTAACGTCGCTCATGAATTACCCACCTTTTCAACACACTAAATATCGAGTATATTTGTCACATTCATAAGAATTTACAAGTCTTATGGCAGATCATTCCCTGTTTTATTCTATTATATATTAATTATTCCGATTTAAATATGGCTCTTGCAAAGTTTTATCGTATCACTATTATGCTCCAGCTATTTGTAGCTGTTGAATAACATTTGAAATAGAGTTGCGGGCGTAGCTCAGGGGTAGAGCGCAACCTTGCCAAGGTTGAAGTCGTGAGTTCGAATCTCATCGCCCGCTCCAATTTCTTAATGAAATCAAATTTTATACGAAATGCAATTTTGTGCAATTTTTTCGTTGTGCGCTGGATTACCCCTGGGTCGTCCAGCGGATTGGTATTTGATCCTAGGATGATGGTGCCGCTGGCACTGAACATGCCGCCCAGGCCATGGACGACGGATATATTTGCATCTGCAATTTGCGCCGGTGCGATGCCCCGCATTTGGCGTACACCTTCTTGCAGCGCATACATGCCATACATGCCGGAATGCATATAACTGAGCCCGCCGCCGCTGGTATTTACCGGCAGTTTGCCGCCTGGTGCCGTATGACGGTCACCGACAAAATCTGCTGCTTCCCCTGGTTTACAGAAGCCGAGATCTTCCAGGCCATAAAGCGGGAGATGGGCGAAGGCGTCATAAATCATGACATGATCGACATCGTCGTGGCTGATACCGGCTTGATCGAAAGCTAATTTTCCAGATGTTCGAAACGCCCGTGAAGTGGTGAAATCTTCCATCTTGCTCAGCAGAGCGGTTTCGGCACTTTCGCCAGCACCAAGAATAGGGACGGTTTTGCCTGCCAAGTCCTTGGCACGATCATCTGTGGTTAAAATTAACGCTCCACCGCCATCGGTTCTAGGGCAACACATGAAGAGAGTGAACGGATAGGCGATCATTTTGGACTCAAGGACGTCATCGACGGTGATTTGCTCTTTAAACCAGGCGCGTGGATTCTTCGCTGCCCATTCCCGTTGAATAACCGGTACCATGGCCAATTGCTCTCTGGAAATGCCGTAGGTTTCGAGGTAGCGCATCACTGGTATGGTTAGAATGGTTGGCGGTCCAACGGGGCCGAAGGGGGCTTCAAACTGACCTTCAAGACTTCCGGGGGCCGGAGGCCAAGGCCATATCGGCGGTGGCACACGAGACTTGCCACTTTCACCGTGGGTTATCAGCACAGTTTTGCAATAGCCTGCGGACAGAGCTGCCATAGCGTGCCGTATATGCAGCATAAAGGAACAACCACCGACCGCCGTGCCATCAACCCAATGCGGTTCGATACCCAAATATTGAACCAACGCAACCGGGTTCTCACCCGCCGTCGCAATGCCATCGATATCTGATGGTTTAAGTCCGGCGTCTTTCAAGGCATTTAAAGCCGCATCAGCGTGTAATTGAATTTGAGAGATATGAGGCAGATCACCGAGTTCGGTTGTCTCCGCGGCGCCAACTATACTGATACCGGTTTTGCTCATGCCTCAACCTCCGCCGGTTGAAACAACGGTAGGGTGATTTCCTCATTCTGTTTTTCATAGATAACCACCAAAGGCATATCTAAAATCAAGGCTTCAGGCGTCTGCGGGCAGCCGACAACATTGGTCATCATGCGAGGCCCTTCATCCAGCTGCACCACGGCAATAGAATACGGCGCCTCAAAACCTGGAATAGAAACATGACTGATGCAGTAGCTATAAAGAGTCGCTTTGCCACTTGCAGGTATAATGTTGACATCAGACGAGGTGCAATCTGGACAAAATGGCTGCGGTGGAAAATAAACAGAGGAACACGAACCGCATTTTTGCAGCAATAGCTCGTTGTTTTTTGTTCCCACCCAAAAATGTTCCGTTTCGGGAGTTGGTTGGGGAAGAAGTTTCTTTTCTCCAGACATTTGCTCGCCTATTAAATTGGTAGGTTGACTAATATAATTGTTTTAGCTACCAAATATCAATAGAAAATTTAAATGGTGAGTGTATTTTTCAATTTCCACATAGTATGGTGAGCAAAACTTCGAGCTAAAGTGAGCGTCTGAATGTCACAACAAAGTCCTAAAAAGCATAAGCGTCCGGGTCGTCCGTCGCGATCAGAAAATCAAAGTAACAAGGATTCATCGCGTGATCGCCTGCTCCAAACCGCCATCCGAATCTTTGCGCTACATGGCTACCGGGCTGTCTCCACAAGTCAGATTGCGAAAGAATCCGGCATGGCTCAATCGATGGTTCATTACCACTTTCGAACAAAAGAAAGGCTCTGGAAATCAGCGATTGATCACTTGATGCATGACCTTGGCACCCGTTTCCCAATAGCCCGTAACGAACTCAAAGACCTGGATCCAATCAGTAAATTGAAGGTTATTTTTAGACGTTTTATCAATATGAGCGCCCGTGATGTAAGCCTGGCACGGATTGTCGCCCATGAGGGGATGGAACCCAGTGCCCGTTTACGCTGGTTCGTAAAAAACTATCTCGCACAGGGTTTTGATGACTTCGATAAAATTATCCTAGAAGGAATTCAAGGGGGCTACATCAAAGACCTCCCCGTGTATGCCATAACCCATTCATTTATTGCGGCGGCCTCCTATACTTTTTGTTTGGCACCATTGGTGACAGAATCACATGGCGTTGACCTTAAAAAAGAAGATGTTATCGAGGAACTGTCGGATACTATTATGGAAATGACTCTGGGCGGCATCTTTAAATAAACAATTAATTGGTAGGCGTAGAGCTCATATTGTTAACTGACATTAGCAAAAATCGAAATATTTCGTAAAAAAATCTTGTAACATTGAATTAATTGGTAATATAACCAATAATAATTTTAAATTAATATGTTTTGCGCGGAGGCGTTATGCTGGCCCAAGCCATATCTCGATCTATTCAAATTCACGGTCACCGGCCCGCCATTGTCGGTGAAGGCAACCCAATAAGTTGGCGTGAGTTTGGCGAGCAAGTCGCTCGGACAGCCGGCGGCTTGAGGTCTCTTGGCTGTAAACCGGGTGATCGCGTCGCAATTTTGGCCGCCAATACGGCTGAACACTTGACGATGATATACGCCATTTACTGGGCTGGTTGCGTTCTCGTACCCCTAAATACGCGTCTTTCGGTAGACGAGCTAACGACTATCGTCACTCAATCGGACAGCGTTGCCTTTGCGAGCGACGATCGAAATAAAGAAGTTGCACAGCAGGTGCTGAAAAACACCGATTCTTCCCTAAAATCTATTGCTTTAAACCAAAAGAGCTTCGGTGATAACACTCTTACCGGTCTTCAATCATCCAGCGGGCCGGAAGCTTGGCCGGCAAGTCCATCTAATTTAGCGGCTCTCTATTATACCGGTGGCACGACAGGTCAGCCTAAGGGCGTGATGACAAGTCATGGTGCCTCTATTTTTCAGGCCCAAAATATGGTTAACGATCTAAAGCTCACCGAAGATTCGATCTATCTTCATGTCCCACCAATATTTCATATCGCGGGTGCAGGTACCGGCCAAGCCTGCGCTTTTGTCGGTGGCGCTCAGGCTTTTATTCAAGAAATAGAACCCTTGGATTTAGTTGCTCGAATTGCTGATGTGAAAGCGACCGTATTGTGTCTCGTACCAACTCTGATTGCTGATATTGTCGAGATTGAAGAAATTTCAGATTATTTTAAATTCGTTCAAACCATTTCCTACGGTACAGCTCCCATTTCCGAGACACTTCTGACAAAAGTTATCGAGAATTGTCCCGACCTGGAATTAGTACAGTTTTATGGTCAGTCCGAATGCATGGGACCATGCACAATTCTTTCCAATGCCCGGCACGCCTTAACAGGAGCGCTTTCAGGAAAACTGAATACTGTTGGTGTTGCAACGAATGGCAATGAAATACGGATTGCTGATGAGCAGGGTCAAACAGTTGAAAACGGAGTTGAAGGTGAAATTTTGCTGCGCGCACCTTCGGTCATGCAGGGCTATTGGAAGCAACCTGAAAAAACCGCAGAAACTCTCAAAGATGACTGGCTTCACACCGGTGATGCTGGGGTTATGGATGAAGAAGGCTTTATACGTGTTGTTGATCGTCTTAAGGATATGATCATTACCGGCGGCGAAAATGTTTTTTGCGGTGAGGTTGAAAATGTCATTGCCCATCATCCAGCCGTGCAATATTGCGCGGTGATAGGCCTTGCGGATGAAAAGTGGGGGGAGCGAGTTCACGCGGTTATTGGCCTTAAAGAAGACAGCTCCCTCGACATCGAAGAGCTTCGAACACATTGCCGGCAACACATAGCTGGTTATAAATGCCCCAAATCGGTCAGTTTTACGACCGAGCCACTCCCCTTAAGCGCGGTCGGTAAAATCCGTAAAGACGTACTCCGTAAAAAATATGCCACAGGATAGGTAAATCAGATGTTTAAAGAAGTATTTCAACGCGATATTTTTACCAGTGATCACAATATGTTTCGTGATCAAGTTCGGCGTTTGATCGAAACAGAAATGATTCCATTCCATGATCAATGGGAAGAAGACGGAAAGGTTTCTCGGGAAATCTGGGAAAAAGCCGGCGCTGCAGGCCTCTTGTGCCCCACGGTGAGCGATGCGCATGGAGGTCCAGGTGCAGATTTCCTCTATAGCGCTATTGTTATGGAGGAACTCGGGCGAGCAGGTATGTCGGGTCCAGGCTTCACAGTTCATTCCGAGATGGCAACGCCCTATATCATGCATTTTGGTAGCGAAGAACAGAAAGCCACGTGGTTACCAAAACTCGTTTCAGGTGAAGCGATATCTGGCATTGCTATGTCAGAACCGGGAGCGGGCAGTGATCTTCGGAACATATCGACGACTGCAAAAAAGACCGATGACGGTTATCTTCTTAATGGCCAAAAAGTATTTATCTCTAATGGTCAATTGGGTGATGTCTTTGTTGTCGCAACAAAGACCAAAGATGATTGTTCATTGGATAGCATGTCGCTCTTTATTGTCGAAGCCGATCGCCCGGGGTTTCAACGTGGTAAAAACCTCAAAAAAATTGGCATTAAAGCACAAGATACATCCGAGCTATTCTTTGACGATGTAGAGCTGCCATTGGGAAACCTCATTGGCGGTACTGAGGGGCAAGGGTTTCGCCAACTGCTGCATGGCCTTGCACGCGAACGATTGGCCATCTCTGTGGCCTGCGTTGCCAAGGCCGAGGGGGCCTTTGCAAAAACAGTTGAGTATGCCGACGAAAGAAATCTCTTTAATAAAAAGCTGACAGACTTTCAAAACACGCAATTCAAACTGGCTGAAGTAAGGACCGAACTAACGGCGGGCCGGTTTTTTGTCGACGGTATGTTGGCAAAGTATTTGGAAGGCACGCTTGATGCAGATACCGCCGCTGCCGCTAAACTTTGGACAACGGAGATGCTAGGCCGGACGGTGGATACCTGCCTTCAATTATTCGGCGGCTGGGGCTATATGGATGAATACCCTATTTCAAAATTCTATACCGAAGCGCGCGTCGAGCGAATTGCTGGCGGCACCTCCGAGGTTATGAAGTCCATTATTTGCAAATCGTTTTTTAAAGAGATGGATATCAAAGCTGATTTCAGCTGACACCAAATATTTGTTTAGGAGACCCCTGATATGATAACACGTAAAGATTTGGGCGATGGTATAGCTGCCTTGGTGATCGACCGTCCAGGAGACACCCACAATTTTAAAGATGTGAAACTCGTCACGCTCTTTCATAAATTGATCACAGGTCTAATTGCCGATGATACCATAAAGGGCGGGGTTCTCGCTTCAGCCAAAGAGTCTTTCATTGTTGGAGGTGATCTAAAAGAAATTCGAGCTTTGACATCGAGCCAAGAGGGCTTGGCGATGGTCGAGCGTGTTCAGGCGAGCCTGCGAGAAATGGAAAAAGCGGACAAGCCTTTTGTTGCGGCCATCAACGGGCTCGCATTGGGCGGCGGTCTAGAAGTTGCCCTCGCTTGCAATTATCGTATCGGAGTCAATGGTCGTCATTTTAAACTCGGTCTTCCTGAGACGTCGCTTGGTTTGATGCCGGGGGCGGGTGGCACCCAGCGCCTCCCACGCCTAATCGGCTTAAAGGACGCGTTGCCGATGATGCTCGACGGCAAGCAACTTTCTGCTGAGCAGGCGCTTGATGTTGGACTGATTGATGAAATAGCGGCATCGGACGGGCTGCTAGATGCCGCCAAAGAAGCCATTCTCTCTGGCAAAGCAAAAGCTCAACAAGCCTGGGATCAAGACAATTTTCAGATGCCAGGCCCAAATTGCCAATCAGATGACGGCAAAAAAATTCTCAGTACCGCCTGGGCAAAGATTAATCGCCGCAAACCAGGTCTAGAGCCGGCGCTAGAAGCTGTGATGACTGCCGTTGAACAAGGCCTAGAGATGGAGATCGATGAAGGGCTGACGTTAGAGCGAAAGTTTTTTTCCGAGGTTGCGCCTGGGAAAGTCGCCAAAAACAAAATTCGCACACTATTTTACGGCATGAACGCTGCCAATAACATGAAGGATCGGCCCAAAGATGTTGAGCCATATACGATAAAAAGCGTAGCGGTCATTGGTGTTGGTCTCATGGGTTCGGGAATTTCCTACTGTGCCGCACAAGCTGGCTACGATGTGTTTCTTGTCGACATTGATATTGATGCCGCCAAAGGCGGTGTTGCCGCCATTCAGAAAAATGTTGGCCGGGCCGTAGAGCGGGGCAGGCAGTCGCAAGAAAAAGCTGATAAACTACTGTCCCACCTCACACCAACCGCGGATTATGCCGACATCGCGAATGTCGATTTTGTTGTCGAAGCGGTTTCAGAAGTGCTGCCGATCAAAAAAGCAGTGTTGGAACAAGTTGCTAAGACGGTCCGGCCGGGCGTGCCGATTGCCAGCAACACATCGACCATGCCGATATCCGAGTTGGCTGAATTGACTGATGATCCTGAGAATTTTATCGGCCTACATTTTTTCTCACCAGTAGACCGGATGAAGCTCGTCGAAGTGATTAAGGGCAAGAAAACCAATAATACCGTTCTAGCCCGCTCGTTAGATTTTATCTCCGGTATTCGAAAGACTCCAATCATCGTCAATGACGGCTTGGGTTTTTTCACCAGCCGCGTGGTGACAGCCTATACCGGCGAAGCATTTACGCTACTGGCCGAAGGAATAGATCCCGCCATCATTGATGACGTTTCACTTAGGGCAGGCATGCCGATTGGTCCCTTATCTATGGCGGATGCAACAACGCTTACCTTGCTGAAAGACATCATGGCGTCTTTATCATCCGCCAAAGGTCGCATTGGCATGTCGGGTATGCGCATCGTTGAAGCTCTCGATCATCTCATTGAAGATTTTGGCCGAACCGGGAAGTCCTCTGGCAAAGGCATTTATAGTTATGACGATAGTGGCCGGCATGACTGGCCCGGCATTCAAGAATGTTTTCCGCCCCCGGAAACCGAATTTTCTCGGGAGCTAATTGAAAAGCGCCTCATGCATTCACAAGCTTTAGAAACGGTTCGCGCGATGGAAGAAGGTATTATTGAAAATGCCATTGATGCTGACGTTGGCTCCGTCATTGGCTGGGCCTTCCCATCTGCCCATGGCGGCGTCATAGGCTACATCCATACGATCGGTATTCAACAATTCATCGCCGAATGCGATAAGCTGACCAGCGATTATGGCGAACGCTTTACGCCACCGCAACTGTTGCGAAAAATGGTGGCCAGTGGCAAAGAATTTTACGATGAGTAAATTGGATTGAAAGTTTTATTATCCAGCCTTTAGTTTCACACAATTTGTGGTGATGTCCGCTATGGGTCAACGAAGTTTCTATGCGCATGATGTGATTCATTTTATAACTAAATCCATAATAAAAGCGAGCCCCCGCCAGAGGGGCTCGTCTGTTTGTCCAGTCTGTCACCTGAAGCGCCTATGAAACTTATGAAAGTTGTTAAATTTATTGGCTGTAATGGTATTGATTTTGATAGGTTTTGATGCCGGTTTCTGAGATTTCATAAGTTTAAGAAGTGGTTTGATTATACTTGCCATATTTGGACAACTATCGTTTGCGTTTATCTGGTATGATCGTCAGGTTTTTGAACACCTAATATTTTTTTTGCGGCACCTAATAAATTAAGATAAATCACTTTTCCTCAGATATTTAGAAATCATCTACTTTTTAATGCCTACTTTATTTAAGTAGGCCATAAACACTTGTGCCATGACGTGATATCCTTTTTTATTAGGATGGGACGAACATAGTCCGTAGAGGGAATGATAATTGTCCTCATAGGCTAACATTGGTAAGGCAAAGTCAAAAACTGGAATACCTTGTTTGGTCAAAGTATTTATGAGATTTTGGTAAGGTAATTCCCTCCTAGACTCGTAATATTCAAAATCCCTACATGTAGGAATAATAGTGAGCAAGGGTCGTTGGCCTCGAGCCTTAGCTTCGTCATAGAAAGTTTCCATGATTTTTTTTGTCGTCGCAAGTGCATTAGATGAATGTCCATAATTATAGAACGATTTGTGCCTGGGTTGACCTCGAAGACTGGCATTAAGATGAAAATGGGATATTGTAAAATTAACTAGCGTTTGGGTAAAAGGAAATGAAAGCGTTGAAACTATGCCGCTATCACCATCTGGAATAAAATACTCATGAAATAAATAATTCTTTATTCCAGCAAGATTATTTACATCAATTATTGGCATTGGAATATATACTAATTTTTTATTTTTAATAATATACCTGGGTTTAATGGAAAGCTGGTGATTGGGATATATAAGATTTCTAAGCTGATTGACATTTCGTATGATATTTTCTGAAAGGTGATTCATAACCACAACATTTGCAAATTTTTTATGACTTAGATACCTTAAGAGAGCTTGGTCTGTTCCATACCCCCCAACCCCAAAGTTCAAAACACGGCAACCTAATGATTCTGAAATTAAGTTCGGCCATGCGAACTCTTTCTCTACCTCTGCAGACTCGGTGAAGGAGTCTCCATACATCTCAATACATGGTGGTGAATCTGAAAAATTTGAGGTGTCGGTTCTTGCGCCGTAGTTATCGACGTTTCTTGGTACCCAACCAATTTTCTCATCATAATGACTAAACGATTTTAAGCGAGTTTCTTTTATTCGCTGATCATCATAGGCAAAAACTCCATATTTATTTTGCAGAAAATTTAGGACTCCAAAACTCAATAACTCAGCCGTCGATAATACGATAATTATAATAATAAAATAATGAATAATTTTTAGAGTGAAGACATTTTTTTTTTGAGCCTCTCGCATTCCATTGTATAGGAATAAAAATTTCCAATAACAAGTATTAATAAAATATCTATTAAATTTTATACTCATAACCTGAAGGTTGGTGGTTTTAATTCTGACCCCACAACCAAACTTAGAACCCAAAAGCTAGTTCTTAAACTCGAAGTAAAAATCCGGTATTGTTACAAAACTGCCATTAGAGTAATACAAAATCTAAGTGGGATGGTACTGTAAGTTAATCTGAAGGCCTACATTTTACGTAGTTAGTCTGAAGGGAGCTAACTCATGAAAAAGCTTATGATAAATATTGTGGTTTTGTCACTGATGCTAGTAGCTACGTCGATGAGCAGTCATGCTGGAACGGGTTGGACAATATACAAACCAGGTCTCGTCAAGTCAGCCATAACGAGAGGCGAAACTTTGCTTCTCGGTTACTTATCGTCTTATTGAGGAACCTGCGCGCGTCAAAAAAACGTGCTTAAAAGGCTCCGTGCGAGCTATCCGCAATATGATAAATCTATAACATTTTTTCTCATTGACTGGGACACTTTTGCTTCGCACGCTGTAACCACTGGCAGACAAATTCCGCGTAGATCGACCTTGGTTATTATTAAGGGTGGTAAAGAAATCGGCCGTCTTGTAGCTGAGACTAGTGAACAGAAAATCAAGACGTTGTTGGACTCTGGTGTGGAATAACTATGGCCTTAATTATACCGATTAAGAACTTAAGTTGTTTCGTCCGCGTTAGAAT